>Ga0153915_10000330_pt1 | contig 43388 bp, 39 predicted proteins | sample Opewatmetagenome_2_FD_107003 | JGI IMG/M metagenome (GOLD analysis project Ga0153915, IMG submission 107003) | Freshwater wetland microbial communities from Ohio, USA - Open water 3 Core 3 Depth 3 metaG | ecosystem: Environmental > Aquatic > Freshwater > Wetlands | place: USA: Ohio, Lake Erie...
CTGGGCGACAAGGTCTCAATACCGATTGTAGGCCAGAAGGAGACTAAAGAGATCAAGATCCCACAGGGCTCCCAGCCTGGTGATGTGATAACCCTTTCAGGACAGGGGATGCCAAGTCTTAACAGGAAACAGAGGGGGGATCTGTATATAAAACTCAATGTTAGAATCCCTAAAAAGCTAAACAACCGTCAGAGGGAGATACTGGAAGAATTTGCAAAATCTGAGGATTCAAAGTCATCAAACTTAATCGGAAAGATTTTCGGGGGAGGATGAAACCCTGTTTGTATTAATCCTTTCTTTCATCTTTCCGATGAATACTGTATAAAACAGTTATAAGGTTATTGCATTGAAAGAAACCTGAAATTCTCAGTACAGGGGGATAAATCAAGAATTATGCTCAGCAAAGAACAACTGGAGTTTTTTAAAAACCTCCTTAACCAGCAGCTAGAGGAACTCCTTGGTGAGGTAAATAAGACGGTCAGCGACATGAGCGACGACAACGAGAACATGCCTGACCCTTCCGACAGGGCTACCCTAGAATCGGACCGTAATTTTACCTTAAGGATACGCGATAGGGAAAGAAAACTGATAGGCAAAATAAAGGATGCCCTGGAACGCATAGAGTCAGGGACCTTCGGCATATGTGAATCCTGCGAAGAGGATATATCCGAACAGAGGCTTAAGGCCAGGCCTGTCACCACCCTGTGCATTGATTGTAAAAAGAAACAGGAAGACGAGGAAAAAATTAAGGGGCATTAATCGATTACCTCTGAAAGCACTTATCAGCCGGAGCAAAATTGATTGCCCGGCTTTTTCTTTTATACACATCTTTTCCTGAACATATCTGTTACAAATGCGATAATACTGTGTTATGCTTAAGATATCTCACGATGATTCAGTGCATGATCCTTATGACTTTGCGAAAGTAAATCCGGTTGAAACTATTCAAAAGGCGGCTTATTCATGGCAGGAAGACCCCATCAGGATATAAAAGATCAGAATGCCGTTACTGCTCATCCCAATGAGGAGATAATAACTACTCATGTCAATGCAGATTTTGATTCTCTTTCCTCTATGGTGGCGGCAAAAAAACTGTATCCCCATGCCGTTATAGTCTTTCCCGGCTCGCAGGAGAAGAATCTCAGGAATTTTCTCCTGCATTCCATGTCATACCTTTTTGATTTTTACAGGATCAAACAGATCGACCTCTCCGCTGTCAGGCGACTCATACTGGTTGACACCCGTCAGAAAAGCAGGATCGGCAAGTTCGCAGAACTACTGGAGAGGGATGACCTGGAGATACACATATTCGATCATCACCCCAAATCCGACGATGACATACATGGAGACATGGAACATATAAAACCTGTAGGCTCCACCACCACCATACTTACGGAGATCATCAGGGAAAAGGGAATAGCCCTGTCCTCTGATGATGCAACGATGATGTGCCTGGGCATACACGAGGATACAGGCTCATTCACCTTCTCCTCAACTACCCCTGAGGACCACATGGCCGCGGCATGGCTTTCAGAGCAGGGCGCAAAGCATCATATAATCGCCGATCTTATCACCCGCGAGTTGTCCTCCGAACAGGTATGGCTTTTAAACGATCTTACGCAGTCCGCTACAAGTCAGGTCATCAATGGCATCGAGGTGGTGATCGCGAGGATATCCAGGGAGGAATATCTTGGCGACTTTGCAATGCTTGTACATAAGTTCATGGAGATGGAAAACCTCAAGGTGGTCTTCGCCCTTGCACAGATGGAGGACAAGGTCTATCTAGTTGCCAGAAGCAGGGTCAGCGACGTGAATGTCGCTGAGATAGCACTTGCCTTCGGCGGAGGGGGACACCCCTACGCAGCCTCCGCTACGGTCAGGAAAAAAACCCTGGCACAGGTTGAGAGGTCCCTGCAGACACTCCTCAGAAAACGCATCAATCCCCAGAAAAAGGCAAGGGACATGATGTCCTCCCCGGTTATACATATCCCGCCGGAAGAAACCATCAAGACAGCTTCAACCATAATGACCAAATATAATATTAACGTCCTGATGGTTGTAAACGACAGTGGGGGCCTCCTCGGCTACATTACACGACAGATAATGGAAAAGGCCGTATATTTAGGCCTGGGACATATACCGGTCAAGGAATACATGAACATAGATTATTCCGCTGTTACACCGGATACCCCCCTTCCTGAGATCCAGGAGCTTATAATAAAGAATAAACTCCGGATACTCCCGGTGATGGAAAACGGAAAACTGGAGGGTGTTATAACCAGGACGGATCTCCTGAACATACTTGTAGGCGGACCTGTGATCAATGATTTTATCTATGAGACACATCATACCTCTCAATTTACAAGAAAAAAGAATATTGCCTCGGTGCTTAAGGAACGCCTGCCCAGGAGGGTAATTTCCCTGCTGAAGGATTTCGGGAATGTCGCCGACATGCTTGAATACAAGATCTATCTTGTAGGAGGGCTTGTAAGAGATGTATTTCTCAAAAGAGAAAACCTTGACGTGGATATCGTTGTAGAGGGCGACGGCATAAAATTCGCCTATGTATTTGCCTCCCGCCACGAGGTCAGGGTAAGAAGTCATAAGAAGTTCGGCACTGCCGTGCTCATATTTCCCGACGGATTCAAGGTGGATATTGCCACGGCCCGCCTTGAATTCTACGAGACGCCAGCCGCACCGCCCATGGTCTCAACAAGCTCCCTGAAGATGGACCTCTTCAGGAGGGACTTCACCATCAACACCCTTGCCATCAGGCTAAATAAACGGGAATACGGGACCCTGATCGATTATTTTGGCGGGCAAAAGGATATAAGAGAAAAGATAATCAGGGTGCTTCACAACCTGAGTTTTGTGGAAGACCCCACCAGGGTCTTCAGGGCCATCCGTTTTGAGCAGCGATTCGGTTTCAAGATCGGCAAACTGACCCTCTCCCTCATGAAAAATGCGGTTGCCATCAACTGCCTGAAGGATCTTTCAGGCAGGCGGCTTTTCACAGAACTGAGACTCATATTAATGGAAAACCGCCCCATACAGGCCATCGAAAGGATGAATGAGTTCAGCCTCCTTCAATACATCTCGCCTGAGATCAGGTTTAACAGCGATCTCAAAAAGATACTTGAGGGAATTGAATCGGTCATCTCATGGTTCAAGTTGCTGTACCTGGAGGGGCCTTTTAACCAGTGGAAGGTCTTCTGGTATGGATTGACCTCCCAGTTGGACGGAGAGATACTGGATGACATGGCAGGCAGGATGCAGATGAACGACCTTGAAAACCGCAGGATGATCACCCAGAGGCTTCAGGTCCCCGTCATACTGGACAAACTCTTCAGGATGAAGAAGGATGATAATTTCGAGATCTATACATTGCTGTCGAAATATGATACTGAACTGCTCCTTTTTATCATGGCAAAGGCGAATAATGAAAAGATCAAGAAGGTGATATCCCTTTATTTTACAAAATTAAGGGGAACGGCAGTTAAAATCAGAGGCAGCGACCTGGTCAAAATGGGGTTTAAGCCCGGTCCTGTTTTCAGAGATATATTTCAGTATCTCCTAAAGGCCAGGCTCCATGATGAGGTAAGTACCAGGGAAGATGAGATAAATTATATTAAAGAAAAATTCAAAGGGACGGCTTGAAAAGGGATTCTACGGATGATATATCTAAACGTTCGCGCGAGTTAAGAATCCGGTCTGATAAAAGCAAATTGCTCAAGGAGATTGTTTTAATGAAAAAACGAATTGTAAGTGGAATGAGACCTACAGGCAAGATGCACCTAGGTCATCTTCACGGGGCGCTCAACAACTGGAAATCACTTCAAAAGGAATATGAATGTTTCTTTTTCATTGCCGACTGGCATGCCATGACAACGGAATATGCCAATACCGGGAATATTAGAGACTTCATCCCCGAGATAATAATAGACTGGATCTCAATCGGCCTTGATCCCGAACTCTCCACATTCTTTGTTCAGTCAGACATACAGGAACACACGGAGCTTCACCTGATCTTTTCTATGATTACCCCCCTCCCCTGGCTGGAGAGGAATCCCACATACAAGGAGCAATTAAAGGAACTGACCCAGAAGGACCTTTACACATACGGATTCCTAGGTTACCCGGTATTACAGGCCGCTGACATCCTTTTATACAAGGCGAACGGCGTCCCAGTGGGAGAGGATCAGGCACCCCATGTGGAGTTGACTAGGGAGATAGCAAGGCGCTTCAATTATATATACAAAGAGGTATTTCCCGAACCGGCAACGCTTCTGGCCCCCACATCCAGACTGCTGGGGCTTGACAGGCGCAAGATGAGCAAGAGCTACAACAATGCCATATTCCTGTCAGACAGTGATAAGGATATCGCCTCAAAGACCAGCCAGATGATAACAGACCCCCAGAGGATGAGAAAAAGCGACCCAGGGGACCCGAAGATATGCAATATCTTTACCTTTCATGAGATATACACCGGCAAAGATATCGTGGCCCAGATTGAAAAGGACTGCCGCAACGCAGCCATAGGCTGTGTCGAATGCAAGAAGGTCATGGCAAAAAATCTGATTGAGGCACTGACGCCCGTAAGGGAAAAGAGAAAGGCCCTGGAATCCGATCCCGACATCGTTAAAGGCATTATTGAAAAGGGCAACAGCCATGCAAGGGCTATTGCAAAGGAGACCATGTCCCAGGTGAGAGAGGCCATTCATATTTAATGAGACGGCATAAGATCCATGAGTGATGAAATTGATTATAAAGTAAAACTGGAGATATTCGAGGGCCCCCTGGACCTCCTGCTTCACCTGATCAGAAAAAACGAGGTGGATATATTTGACATCCCGATATCCCTGATCACGGACCAGTACCTTGAATATCTTGATATGATGAAGGCCCTTAATATAAACGTGGCAGGAGACTTTCTTGTCATGGCATCAACCCTCATCCATATCAAGTCCAGGATGCTTCTGCCTGAAAAACCAAAGGACGGGGAGACGGAAGAGGAAGACCCGCGAATGGAGATCACCCGCCCCCTGATGGAATACATGAAACTGAAGGAGGCGGCCGAGGAGCTTTCCGGAAGGGATGTGCTGGACAGGGATGTGTTCATACGCCAGCTGCCTAAAGATTTTACAACCCAATTCCAGGGAGAAGAGGCCCCGCTTGAATTAAACATCTTTCAGCTTATGGATGCGTTCAAGAGGATTATTGAGCAGAGGGTCCCTGATGCGGAACTCACCTTTGCTTCTGAAGAATGGTCGGTCAAGGAGAGGATGTCCTTTGTCATGAACAAACTCAAGACCCAGTCCGATGTATTTTTCAGCGACCTCTTCAGCCAGGGCAACTCACTGGCGGAGCTGGTGGCCACATTCCTTGCCCTGCTGGAGCTTGTCCATGCCGGCCTGATCAGGATATACCAGCCTGATGTAGACAAGGACATACGTCTAGAGGCCCATTTTAATGATAATGGAGAGGAAACTGATGTCGAAGTCATTGAAATTGATTATTGAAGCCCTTCTCTTTTCATCCGAGAAACCCCTGACCGTCAAGGATATCAAGGAGTGCATCCCTGATACAGACACAAAGGATATAAAGAACGCACTTACCATACTTGAACATGATTATGATGCCATGGACAGGAGCTTTGATCTCAAGGAGGTAGCAGGGGGATACCAGTTCAGAAGCAAGCAGGAATATGGCTCCTATATCCTTAGGATGCTCCAGAGCACGCCGAACAGGCTGTCCAGAGCGGCCATGGAGACCCTCGCGATTGTCGCCTATAAACAGCCTATATTGAAGCATGAAATCGAAAAGCTGAGGGGCGTCGATGTGGGAGGCATCCTGAAGACACTCATGGAAAAGGACCTGGTAAAGATCATGGGCCGAAAGGACCTGCCGGGCAAACCGCTTATATACGGGACAACCAAACGTTTTCTGGAGGTCTTTGACCTCAAGGATATATCCGACCTGCCCAAGATGAACGAGATAAAGGAATTCGGTCTGGCAGGCTATGAGCCTACACCACAGAACCAGGAGAACCCTCCACAGCCTCAGGGCACGGAAGGGCTGTATAATACCATACCCATACCCTACTCAACCGGCGACATCCCTGTATTACCCCAGGAGCAACTGGTGCCTGCAGAGATGATGCAAATGGGATCGGGAGCACAGGATGAGGTCTCCGGCCATGATGAGGAACCGGATGATGTGGAAATAAAACCTGGTGGGATCGTACCAGAGGTCGCCAGGGAGGATGAAGGCGCGACGATTCAGCCACCCCTTGCCGATGAAAGGCAAGATAATATCGAAGAAGGATATCAGGGAGATGAGCCTGTAGGGGCCTCTGAATATTTCGGGGAGGAAGATCAGGAAGATGTCTCAGATGACCTGCCTGATGAAGGTGAATTTTTCCCTGAAGACACCAACTCACAGGAAGATTACAGCGACATGAACGGGGGTTATTCCCCTGACAACGACCTTTCCGAAGACGGAAATGAAGATGATTCAGAGGATTAACAGGATACTGTCAGAGGCCGGAATTGCATCAAGACGGAAGGCCGATGAACTTATCAGTTCCGGCAGGGTCATGTTAAACGGCAGGCAGCTCACTGAACTCGGCGCAAAGGCCGAATGGGGCAAAGACAGCATCAAGCTGGATGGAAGGGAGATCCCCGGACCGGAGGAAAAGGTCTACCTGATTCTCAATAAACCCTTCGGTTATGTCTGCACCCTCAATGACCCCCAGGGAAGACCCATTGTTACGGACCTTCTGAAAGAAATACCCCAGAGGATTTACCCGGTGGGCAGGCTGGACTTTGACAGCATGGGCCTCCTGCTCCTCACAAATGACGGCGACTTCTCCTTTCAACTGACCCATCCAAGATATCATGTCCCCAGGACATACAAGGTGACGGTCAATGGGATCGTTACCGACAAAGACATCAACTCCATCAAAAACGGGGTAGAGCTTGAAGACGGTTTCATAAACGCCTCCAGCGCCGCAGTTATAGGCCGGCAGGGTGAGAAGAGCCTCATAAGATTGACCATTGCCCAGGGAAGAAACAGGGTTGTAAGAAGGATGATGGATTCCCTTGGTTACAGCGTCGTCCATCTTGTGAGGATAGGCTTCGGGACACTGGAACTCGGCGACCTCAAGGTCGGCAAATACAGGAACCTTGAGCCTGAAGAGCTAAATGCACTGATGGAGATGCTCAGTCTGAAAGGGAAAAACAGGGATTCAAGTGATAGGAGCAAGGGTCAAGGCCAAAGGACAATGGATAGAAAAAAGTATCCTGGATCCGGTGATGCGAAGAAGGCCGGCCGGCCTTCACCATCAAGAAAGCGCATTCCAAAAACGGTTGAATGAAATTAATTGAGAAAAGACTCAAATTTTCTATTTACAATATCACCATTTAATTGTATCTAAATGGCCAGCTAAAGAACGGGCGGTTAACTCAGCGGGAGAGTGCCATCCTCACACGGTGGAAGTCGCAGGTTCAAACCCTGTACCGCCCACCATAATGATATTCACAGGTCCTCCGGTTCATACCGGAGGACCTTTTTCATTTTTACATCTGAAACCCCATCATATACTATGATTTCATTGATGTGCCATGATATTTGCACTCCTACCTTACATGTGATAAACTCCCCCCTTATTTCAACATGGTTTTTTACTTTCCAGGCCCTCCCGGATAAGTCTCAGGTTACATTCGCGTTACGGATCTGCAGATCACACAGATTCATAGAGACAGAGGGAATGCTTTAATGCACGGTCATTACTACTGTAGAAAATGGATTACTAGATTTTAACAGAGGCCCTATAATGTCCACCAATTCCTTTCTCAAAAACTCGATATTCAGGACAGGCATTGAAGACAGGTCATCTATTCACCCTTTATTTTTATCACTTATTATCGCATGCGGCTATATCATCATTGTTTCCATATACATCTGGCTTTCAGGCAAATACGCAGGTGAAATAGCATCATCCCTGGAGAACCTTGAGCATCTGGAACTGATCAAAGGCCTGCTTTTTGCCCTGGTCACAGGGACAATCCTGTTCGTCACCCTGTTTATAATATTGGCCAAGATCAAAAAAAAGGATGAGATGATCATTGCACAGAACAAATCTATAATTTCATCCGAAGGGCTGGTTATGTCAGGTATTTTCGCATCTTCCCTTTCCCATGACATAAATAATCTATTAAGCATTATCATGGGCAATTCGGAGCTGCTCAGGATTACAGACAATCTGAATCCAGCCGAAAAAAGATGTCTGAATGAGATCTCAATAGCAACACAAACCCTGAAGAGGCTTTCACAGGGGATGATGGATGCGGGCAGAGGCTATGTGCCACACAGGAAAGAACTTGTGGATTTAACGATTGTCGCTAAAGATACGATCAATTTTGCGAAGGTCCACAATAAAATAAAGACCCGTGACCTCCAATATGAACTCCCGGATAAATTGATAATGGAACTGAATCCCCTTCTATTCAGCAGGACACTGATGAATCTTATCCTCAATTCTGCCGAGGCCACGGATAATTCCGGTGAGATACTGATAAAAATTAAAGAGGAGAATGATACTGTAACCCTTGAAGTCCATGATAACGGCCCGGGTGTCCCGGAAGATATGATTGAAAATATATTCAACCCATTCTTTACCACGAAAAAAAACGGCAACGGCCTGGGCCTTTTATCCCTTAAGATATTCGCGGATCAGCATAACGGTTCAATCGATATTAAGACCTCCCATCTTCGAGGCGCCTGTTTCAGTGTCTCATTTCCAAGAAATCAGAACCTGGGCACAAAATGACAACGTCATAATGCATTTTGATAAGATCATACATAGAGGTCAATATGGCCTTCATTGGAATCGGGCATTTCCCTGGACTGGTCGACATTTTTTAACAGGATATTTGCCATGTCCTTATCGGCCTGCAGTGCCATTTTAAGGACGCGCATATTGATCTGGTCCTGCAATTGAACCTGGCTCGTCTGCATTGCGGTTGATGCAATATCTGTTATCTCGCTCATGTATATCAGCTCCTCTGCCTTTCATGCCTTATCGATCGGCATGATTTATTGGTTAATATTTTAATGGTATTCCGCAATCAAGTCAAAGATAATGTCCTCAGGTCGAATTTTTCCCGGACAGAACCGCCGTATCCAACGGCCGGGACAGGGCTCATCAGGTAGTTTATTTTTTTATGGATATAACATATGGTCTGACCATCCAGGCTAAGACATGATGGGTAATGTTTAAAACACAGGATTAATCAATGGAAAGCAAACATCTATCAGATACCTATTCCTGTCAGATCTGCGGTAAAACCGCTGCGGAAACCGAACTTGTTCCTGCCTCACTGGTGCGTTCTGCTGTCATCAACGTAATTAAAAAGAACTTTCCCGTCTGGTCCGGGACAGGCTTCATCTGTGCTGATGACCTTAACAGGTTTCGTAATGAGTACATGAATCAGATCCTGGAGGCTGAAAAGGGGGAATTATCATCACTGGAAAAAGAGGTTGTTGAAAGCCTTTCCAGGCATGAGATCCTCTCAACCCATATCGATCAGGAATATGAATCCGCCCTGACCTTCGGGGAACGGCTTTCAGATAAGATTGCATCATTTGGAGGGAGCTGGAGATTCATAATCATATTCGCCTCTATCCTGTTGCTCTGGATAATCTCCAATTCTTATGTTTTATTGTTCAAGCCCTTTGATCCCTACCCTTATATACTATTAAATCTTGTTTTATCATGCCTGGCCGCAGTACAGGCCCCGATAATTATGATGAGCCAGAACCGTCAGGAGGCAAAAGATCGGGTCAGGGCAGCACATGATTATCAGATCAACCTGAAGGCCGAACTTGAGATCCGTCATTTGCACCAGAAAATCGATCACCTGCTCTCAAGCCAGTGGAAGCATCTGGTCGAGATACAGGAACTCCAGTTGGAACTGATGGAAGAGATCAGGTCAACACGCGGCTTAAATAATAATCATGAGTAATAGGCCTTGATTTATACGGAAGGACCCGGTAAGGCCTGCCTTTTTTCTCTCCATGCCCTTGTTTCGCGGTGCACAGAGAGACGATTTCATGCAGTATATCCTAGTTGCATAATAGGCCCTTTCACCTGCATGTCTTGTTTTATGGCCTTAAAAGGATTAAAATAGTTAAGTGTCCATCCGAAAACTCTTATTTTGGATGGAAGCTGTCAGCACTCAGCTTTCAGCATTCAGCAAAAACCCTGTAGATCATTAAATTAGCTGACTGCTGATGGCTGATCGCCACATCCATAAAAGTCTTATTTATGGATGGACACTAGTCCAAGAGATATAAGGATAAAGATACAACCTCATAGCTCTTATTTAACACCTTGAATACAAAACATATAGCAGGAGATGGTATAAATGGATAATAATCTAATATCTAAAATCAGGAAACGCGCAGTATACAGGATAACAGGCTGCCTGCTGATGGCCATCCTCTTTACCGGCTGCGCCCATGTGATATCCCCGGAGGTCCTGAAAGAAGTGGATCGAGGAGTCACCTATGAAAACCTGACCAAGGACCCTGAGAGATACCAGGGGAAAAATATCCTCCTGGGAGGCGTCATCATAAAGGCAGAGAACAAGAAGGACGGCACACTCCTGGAGATCTACGAGACAGGGCTCAACAATTACGGGGAGCCTGTAAATATAGACAATTCCAGGGGACGTTTTTTAGCTATGGATAAAAGGTTTCTGGACACGGAGATCTACCGTGAAGGCAGAAGGGTAACCGTTGCAGGAATTGCGAACGGTATCCAGGTCATAAAACTGGGAGATATAGATTACAGCTATCCCTATCTCCTGGTCAAGGAGATACACCTTTGGAAGGATGAAGCGCCTGTTAGAGATGTCCCCTATTACTGGGATTACTGGCATCCCTACTGGGGCCCCTGGTATCCCTGGCATTATCCATACTGGCCATACACCAGGTATTACTATAACAATACATACAGGTATTACGGAAATACCGACAACTCGAATAACCGTCAGAATGATAAAGGCAGTGTGATACAGAAAGGTCTTGAAAAGACCCAGGGCAGCAGAAGCCAGGAGGATTCCAAGAAGATACAGAGTGATAAAGGCAGCATACTGGAAGAACTCCTGAAGAAGAGGCAGGACAGTAATTAATAACGGATCGATTGCCGGAGAGGAGAAACACAGGATGGATAAACGAAATTTTCAGATCGGGGTGTTATTGCTGGCTGTGACTTTTATACTGTCAGGTTGCGCCTCCGGGATTTCCGGGCAGGCGCGTTCCCAGGTAACCTACACAGGTCCTTTTAATGCCGTCCAGGACCAACCGGAAAACTATAAAGATAAGATAGTTATGTGGGGCGGAAGGATAATCGAAACCATTACCCAAAACGGATCTACAGAGATTGTGGTCCTGCAGATGGAACTCGGCAGCCGGGGCTACCCGATGGAAAGTGACAAATCCCAGGGACGATTTATGATCCACAGCCAGGAATTTATGGACCCGGCCATATATTCAGAGGGTGCGCTGGTCACAGTGGTAGGCAAGCTGGATGGTTCTGAGACAAGGCTCATCGGCGAGATGTCTTATCGTTATCCGGTCATCAGTATGATAGAAATAAAAAAGTGGGCGCCGGGAGAGGACCCGTCGCCTCGCTTTCATTTCGGGATAGGCATTGGTGCGCATTTCTGATGTTTCAACCCGGTTATCTCACCGGATACGACGGCAATAAAAAGATATACATAGAAACACTGTATTTTAGCGTTTTGCCGAGTATCATGTCATTGTTTTTGGTTGATTTATATTTTCATCCGGTTTATTAATAATATTATCTTTATTAATTTTGAAAATACTGTATTATTTACAACATTATAAACCTATTTTAATTTCTTATCACGGAGGTCAAGTTATGAACAAAGGGGATTTAATTAATGAGTTGGCAAAGGTAACATGTACAAAGAAAGAAGCAGAGGCTGCCCTGGATTGCGTATTGTCAAGCATCACAAAGGCCTTGAAAAAGAATGATACCGTAACACTGGTCGGCTTCGGTACATTCAAGGTCAGCAAGAGGACTGCAAGGACAGGCAGGAATCCTCAGACAGGCGAAGCGATTAAAATCAAGGCCAAGAAGGTCCCCAAGTTCGTAGCAGGGAAAGGCCTTAAGGACGCCGTTGCATAAATAGCATCTGTTGAACAACATAAAAACCCCCCTCAGGACTGTTCCTGAAGGGGGTTTTTATTTTATGCCGTTATATTACATACGCTCCAGTATAATAGATGTTGAAACGCCGCCTCCGCCGCAGAGTGATGCACCGCCAAGCTGTGCGCCGCGACGCTCCATCTCATGGACCATGGATACGAGCAGGCGTGCGCCTGTCATACCGACCGGATGCCCTATGGAGATGCCGCCGCCATTGGCATTAAGTTTATCAACCGGGATCTTCAACTCACGATTGCACCCAATGATCTGGGCTGCAAAGGCCTCGTTCATCTCCCAGTAATCGATGTCTTCCACCTTCTTATCCGCAAACTTCAGGGCCTTCTGTACGGACGGGACAACGCTCATCCCCATAATCTTCGCATCGCATGCGCCTGATCCTGAGGCAACTATCCGTGCAAGGGGCTTTACACCCAGTTCCTTTGCCTTGTCCAGGGTCATCATCACAAGGGCCGCTGCCCCGTCATTGATGCCTGAGGAATTGCCTGCGGTGACCGTTCCGTTCGGAACAAAGACCGGCTTAAGGCCTGCAAGGTCTTCCATCTTCAGGCCATGTCTGACATGCTCATCAAATTCAAACATCTTTGTCTGCCTTTTCACCTTGATCTCAACGGGTATAAGTTCGCTCGCCTGGGTCTTGTTTTTGATGGCAGTCTCGGCCCTGTTGTGGCTCATAAGTGCAAATTCATCCTGCTCCTGTCGTGAAATCTTGTACATCTCGGCGATATTCTCGGCAGTAACACCCATGAGATAATTATTAAAGGCATCCATCATGCCGTCATTCTGCATCCCGTCGACGAGGCGCTGCTCGCCCATCTTGTATCCTGTGCGGGCGCCCATAATCAGGTAGGGGATATTGGACATGCTTGCGCAACCCACAACGGCGCCTACCTCAACCTTTCCCAGAAGAAGCTCCTGGTACATGATCTCGGCAGCCCTCATGGATGAAACGCACTGCATGTTGAGTGTGCATGCAACTGTATCCCAGCCGCAACCGGCATAAACTGCAATCTGCCTGCCCGGGTTGGATTTGGCGCCGGCCATATCGGGGTTTCCGCAGACAACCTCCTCGACAAGGGTCGGCTCAATCCCTGCGGCCTTTATGGCTTCCTTGAGGGCGATAACCCCCAGGTCAACGCAATTCAGATCTTTTAGGGAACCCAGAAAATCACCTACCGGCGTCCTCTTTCCGCTTACTATTACAACTTCCTTCATATTGATATCTCCTTTATTAGAATTTTTAGAATAGCCCTTTTACATTGCCTGTCTTGACATCCACATCAATGCGCCTGAATGCCGGGTTTGAACTTGTGCCCGGCATAAGTGTTATTGTGCCGGCGCAGGGACAGAGGAATTTTGCTCCCGAATAGATAAGCACGTCCCGTATCGGCAGGGTCCAGTTCTTTGGAACGCCCTTGAGCGTAGGGTCATGGCTCAGAGAGAGGTGTGTCTTAACCATCATGGTTGCATAGTCATTATATTTCGGATCAGCCTCAAACTTCTTTGCCTTTGCCTCTGCCTCGGGCGACCAGGAGACCCCGCTTGCGCCGTAACAGGTTTTGGCGATCACCTCCACCCTGTCCCTCAGTTTCATCTCAAGGGGGTAGAGGAACTTGAAATCCACCTTCTCATCGCATGCCTCTTTTACCGCCTCGGCAAACTCTATGGCGCCCTCGCCTCCTTCTGCCCAGTGCCTTGAAACGGCGCACCGCGCGCCCGCCTCTTCCGCATATTTTTTAATCAGATTAAGCTCTTTCTTTGTATCAGTGTGGAACTGATTGATGCATACGACAGGTTTGATACCTGATTTATTGATGGTCCTGATATGGTGCTGCATATTCTCGATGCCCTTCTCAAGCAGCTTGATGTTTTCCTTGGTATAGGCAGGATCAAGCGCAAGGCCCGGGGTGACCTTGGGCCCGCCGCCGTGCATCTTGAGGGCGCGGACTGTAGCGGTCAGGACCGATACATTGGGCTTCAGGCCGCTGTAACGGCACTTTACATTCCAGAACTTTTCAAAGCCTATATCCGCCGCGAATCCGCTCTCAGTAACGTGATAATCATGGAGCTTAAGGCCTATCCTATCGGCAATGATCGATGACTGGCCTATGGCAATATTGGCAAAGGGGCCCGCATGAACCATGCAGGGCTGATATTCGGCAGTGGACATAAGGGTGGGATTGATCGTGTTTCTCATATATGCCGTCATGGCGCCTCCGACCTGAAGGTCCTTTACCGTTACGGGATTCCCTGACTTGTCATAGGCAACCGTGATCTGGTCGACCCTCTTTCTCAGGTCTGCAAGATCGGTCGCCACCGCCAGTATGGCCATCAATTCGGAAGATACGGCGATATTGAACCTTGACTGCATCGTATAGCCGTCCTGTCTGCCGCCGAGTCCGATTACGATATTTCTGAGAGACTGTGCGCAGAAATCGATTACCCAGCCCATTTCGACCCTTGTGGGATCGATGTCCAGCCTCCTCATACCGGTCAATCTCTTGAGCTGTTCGTTAGTGTAGTTTCTTTCATGCTGCATACGGGAGGTCAAGGCCACCATCCCCAGGTTGTGTGCATTCATGATATCGTTTATGTCGCCGGTAAGTCCCATGGAAAATTCGGTCATGGGGATGAGCAGCGCGTTTCCACCTCCCGCCGCAGTGCCCTTGATATTCATGGTCGGTCCGCCTGAGGGCTGCCTCAAGGCGCCTCCGACATTAAGTCCCAGTTTGCCCAGCCCTTCTATCAGGCCGATCGATGTGGTGCTCTTCCCTTCTCCAAGGGGTGTAGGTGTGATTGCCGTTATCTCGATGTACTTTCCGTCTTCCTTATTTTTAAGGCGCTTCATGATCTTCATGAAATCGAGCTTTGCCAGTCTTGCATATGGAATGATCTCATCCTTCCTGAGTCCCAGCTTTTCACGCCACTCGTCGACCGACGGCATATTTTTCTCGGCAGCCTCTGAAATCTGCCAGTCTTTCATCTTAACTGCATCATAAGCCATTTTAAAGTCTCCTTGATAATTTGATAAATTTTGAAATGCCACATGTAACCGATAATATTCCCTGAGGTTACTCTGAATTTTTCATAATTCATGCTTAATCGAGTTCACCTATCAGAAAAAAAATCACACGTCAAGAAATACAAGGCAGACTTTTTAAGAAATTCACAGATTTATAATATTTTCAGAAGGCGCTTCAACAAGGGTTTAAGGGAGATTTTCAGAGGATTTTTAGTCAGCTATTTAATCGAGATTGAAGCCCTATTGAAATTCTTCTAAATATTTTTTAATATACCGCAATTCTATTAGTCTTATATCCGTCCATAAATAAGGCTTTTATGAATGGAGCGGTCAGCCATCAGCGATCAGCAGTCAGCGAACTTAACGATCTACAAGTTTCTTGCTGAAAGCTGAATGCTGGGAGCTAACAGCTTCCATCTGAAAATAAGAGTTTTCGGATGGACACTAGTCTTGTTTTATAAAACTTCAAAATGCCCGGAGGCGCAAATGGTTCAAAAGAATAACAACATCGGGTTTATCGGTGCAGGCAATATGGCGGAGGCAATAATCAAAGGATTAATCAAGAGTGGCCTGTATAATCCTGATCAACTGGCCGCATCGGATAGCGATGTTGATAAACTCAAGTTGAAGGCCAGGTCCTATGGGATCAGGACATATGATTCCAACAGGGAACTGGTTCAGTCATGCCCTATTATCGTCCTTTCAGTCAAACCTCAGGTCCTGAGAGGCGTCCTTTCGGAGATAGCCGGTCATCTGACCCCAGGCCATCTCCTTATATCCATTGCAGCAGGTATCCCCATAAGCCTTATCCAGGACCTCACTGGTAAAGACAGGCCGATTATCAGGGTGATGCCGAATACCCCTGCCCTTATACAAAGGGGAATAAGCGCCCTGGCAAGAGGAGGGTCGGCTACTGAAGAAGATATGAACAAGGCAAGGGCGATCTTCAATGCCGTTGGAAAGACGGTGATAACGGATGAAAAGATGATGGATGCCGTCACCGCGCTTTCAGGGAGCGGCCCTGGATTTGTATTCAGGATCATGGAGGCCTTTACACAGGCAGGTGAAAACCTTGGCTTTGACAGGGAGACCTCCCTGATGCTGGTAAAACAGACCTTCCTGGGCGCGTCACACCTTGCTGATGAATCGGACCGGCCCCTCGCCAGGCTCAGGGAGATGGTAACCTCCCCCGGCGGTACGACAGCGGCAGGCCTTGCCGCCCTGGATGACAAAGGCATATCAGAGGTTATTAACTCCTGCACAAAGGCAGCCTGTGACAGGTCGATAGAGCTTGGGAAAAAATAAACCCCATATCCCCTCAGTCACGGCATGATCTTTTTAAAAATGGGGGTATAGTGAGAAAAAGACATATAAAAAGATATCTGGTTATTTGTACTGCCTTTATCGGATTGTTTTCATCCGCCCCGGCGCAAGAGACGTCACCCAAGGAAAAGGGCAGCCTTCTAAGTCCAGATCTGGTTGAGCTTATCAAACTGGACCCCGCATTCAAGCTGGATATCCGTTATGCCACGCCAAATAACTTCACCGGCAGGCCTGTGTACAGTGAGGCCCGGGCATTCCTCCGGCGACCTGTCGCAGATGCGCTTCTGAAGGTGCATAAAAAGCTGAAGGAAAAAGGCTACGGCCTTATGATCTTCGATGCCTATCGCCCCTGGTCCGTTACAAAACTCTTCTGGGACAGGTTCCCGGGCTTCAGGGGATATCTTGCAAACCCGAAGAAAGGCTCGCGCCACAACCGGGGGTGCGCCGTTGACCTGACCATTTATGACCTCAAGACCGCAAAGGAGATAGAGATGCCGAGCCCATTCGATGATTTTACCGAACGCGCCGACCCTGACTATAAAGGCGGGACACCCGCACAACGCAGGGCACGTGATCTACTCCGCACTGTGATGGAGTCGGAAGGCTTTAAGGTCTTCAAAAACGAGTGGTGGCATTTCGACTATAAAGGGTGGCAGGAATTTCCGATAATGGATCTCCGATTTACAGAGATCCCACCGATGAAAACAGAATAGGCCTTCTTCCTGTCGTGTGAACAGAACTTTTTCACAAGATAGAATTAAAATTGGGTTGACAAAGAAGGGACATTTTTATATTGATCCACAAACATGCAGCATGAAGCTGCATATCATAGTATATTTTTAGACTTTAAAAAGGTATTGTTTTAAAATACCGACTAAAAAATGAGATAAAGGTTTTCATCTCATTATAATTGAAATAAAAGCGGATTTATATTGAGGCCATGAAGGCTTTTAACGACGGTTAAAAGCCTTCATGGCCTTTTTTATTGTCTGGAAGCGGTCCTGGTAAAGCATCATTTATATTCAGAAAGGCATAAGTTCATGAGAGGTGTTTCCCGTGGATAGATCTGAGGCATTAAGATCCATTCGATATGATCTGTTTGAATATATCCAGAAGAAGGTGACGGTGGATTTCGATAACTCGGCACAGTCCCCTGTCTCTCTTACCTTCAACGGGGAGACCCGTCTCATTAATGATGTGCTTTGCAGTTTCCGGCTTGATTCGGAGAACAAAATCAATGCCTTTCTCATAAATGCAGATAACGGCGAGGTCTATTTGATATATTATCATGTTCTCAGCGAATACACACGGGGTGAACTTCACGCCGGATTCTGGGTGCTAAACATCAGGATATTAAATGACAATGAATTGATGCCCCTATACAGGGAGGAAAGAAAGATGCTTATAAATATTACCCTCAACAGGGTGGTGAATTTTCACGGTCATATGTGCCCCGATCTCATCCTGGGTGGCAAGGTCTGCGAGTATGCTCAAAAATTGCTGGAGGATAAAAAAGAATATAAAAAGGGTATTTCCGTTATTGCTGAAAATTGCACCTCAGCACTTGACGCCATACAGGTGCTTCTGGGAACAACCATAGGGAATCAGCGACTAAAGGTCGTAGATTATGGAAAACATAATTATGCAATCCTCTATGATAAGGGAAGAAAAGGTTTCAAGTTGTCCTTAAAAATTTTTAATTATCAAGATGAAGATGAGTACAGGCTTCTGGCAGAGAAGGTAGATAATAATATGGCAGAACTGAATGATGTTTTGCAGTTTCAAAAGCTCATGGACGACAGATCAAGATATTTACTCAGCCTTTCTCCGGAGGATATCTTTGACATGGCGCAAGCAGGCGCACCAGACTTTTTATTAGAGAAAGCCGACCAATACATGACATGCTGCAAGTGCGGGCAGCAGGCATTAAAAAACAGGATCATCGAACATAACGAAAACGTTTATTGCATGCCGTGTTTCCAAAGAATCAACAGCGGCAGTTTTTACAATCTTCAATGAGGAGCATGAAATATGGATTTTTTAAAGAAAGCTCAGATACGCATAACAAACTGGATAGGACATAATGAACATCACCAGGAGGAATATGAACTTTTTGCCGACCGGCTTGAAAGGGAAGGGAAAAAGGAAATAGCGATTCGCATAATAGAGATGGCGGCGTTGACGGCTAAAAGCAATGAGGCCCTGAGCCTTGCACTTGAGGTTCTTGAAAAAGATGACAAATGAAATAAAAGGTGAAAAGAACAATTCTATTCTATTGCCTCCTATGAAGACCCCGAGGGGCTGGCATGTCTTATTTCAGGGAGATTATAAACAGCCGAATGTATTTAATCTGAACGAGAGAGGTTTTTTACAAGACGGCCTTTAATAGCAATAGATATTGGCGCGCGTTTATTAGTGAATAATGAGTGCAAGATCGCGATCCAGTATATGAGGCTCGTGGATTCGGTCTCAATAGATGAAATTACGGGAGAAAAATATTTCTTCATGAACAAAAACGGCCTCGTCTATCTGACGGATGATCTGAAATTGGATTTGAGTGAATTGGGAAAAGCTGATTTTGATAATGAGATAAGGTATGAGATCATAAAAGTCTATAATGCATGGTTTTCAACCTTTTCAAACGGGACAACGGACAGGGAGACATTTGTCCCGGAATTCAAAAAATCCCTTCCCCCTATTATTGAAAGGGGTAAAAAAAGCTCACAGGATTGGCTCATAAGAAATAATGCACCTTGGATTGAACCTTTTCTCCCAAGGATAATTTATGATTTCAGGCATGGAGTCTATGAACGAATAAATCAAATATTATATGGATCTTACAAGGAGGAAGGCGGCTGTGATACGGAAGATGACCTTATAAAGAAGATTAATCTATTCATGATGATTTATGAGAGCGAAGGGCTGGTAAAACCTGACGGGGCCTCATGGAGAAACGAGGATGAACTATGGGATTCATGGGTAGCCTTTGCAGGCACGGAGACAGCGGCTAAAAGGATATGCAGGACTATGGAGATGGTGATCCTGCCTTTAAAGGAGGAGATAAGGAGAGAGCTATGAAAGAGATGGAAAATGTGGTTTACAAGGATGATATTACAGGATGGAAGGACCCTGACGGCATTCAGTTTATCCAGGTTGACCCTGAAAAATGCCAGGCCTGCGGAGAATGCGAAAATCATTGTGCTACAGGGGCAATTCAGCCCATGAAGAATGATGAAAAAAGGCATGTGATCAATGATGCATGTGTCAAGTGCGGCCAATGCCTTATCAACTGCCCCTACGGCGCAATCTATGAAGGCATCAGTTTTGTTGATGAGATCCTTGCAAGGCTCAAGGATAAGGAGACGGCAGTGGTCTCCATGCCTGCCCCGGCAGTGCGCTATGCACTGGGTGAATCTTTCGGGCATCCAGCAGGCACATATGTTGGAGGCAAGATGCACGCGGCCCTGAAAAAAATGGGGTTCAGGTATGCGTGGGACAATGAATACACCGCTGATATAACCATTATGGAGGAGGGCACTGAACTTATAGAACGGATATCAAAGCCAAGCAAGGAAAGGCCCCTGCCCCAGTTCACATCCTGCTGTCCGGGATGGATAAATTTTGTGGAGCACTTCTATCCTGACCTCATACCGAATCTTTCGACCTGCAAGTCGCCGATAGGGATGCTGGGGCCGCTTGCAAAGACCTACGGAGCTGAAACAACAAAGACAAAGCCTAAAAAGATCTACACTGTATCCATAATGCCATGCATTGCAAAAAAATACGAGGGTCTCCGCCTCGAGATGAAGGCAAGCGGATACAGGGATATAGATGCCACGATCAATACCAGGGAGCTTGCCTTCATGATCAAACAGGCCGGGATCGATTTCAACAGCCTGCCGGATGCAGAACCTGATCCTGTGCTGGGCATGTCCACAGGAGCCGCCACTATCTTCGGGACCAGCGGAGGAGTGATGGAGGCGGCGCTGAGGCTGGCATACGAGGTTCTCTCCAAACAAACCCTTGATGCGCCTGATATAAAGATCGTCAGGACCCATAACGGTATAAACACCGCAGATATTACTGTTCCTAATTTCGGGGTTGTAAAGGTGGCTGTTGCGAGCGGACTTACAAACGCAGCCAAACTGTGCGAAGAGGTCAGGCAGGGGAAATCGCCCTATCACTTTATTGAGATAATGACCTGTCCCGGGGGATGCGTCAACGGAGGAGGTCAACCCCTTGATCCTGACATCCGAAGCGCCTCCATATTCGAGAGGATATTCGCTGCAATCAATAAAAGATACATCCTGACGAAAAGGGGTTAAGGAGAGGAAAGCCATGAAAAAGACATTACAGATATCAAGACGCGGATTCATAAAGGTCTCTGCCATAGCGGCAGGATATGCATTACTGGGCCTTAACCTTGCCGGAAAGGCGGCAGCAGAGGCCCTTGGGTTTATTGGACTAAGACAAAAGGGGGCATACGATGCCGATGCAAATGCATACAAACTCAGAAAGTCCCAGGACAACCCCATGGTCCGGAAGATCTACGACAAGAAGATAGGTTTCATCCATGACGGCCCCTGCGGTGAAAAATCACACCATCTCCTTCATACCTCCTATAAGGACCGAAGTCAGACAATAAAGGCCTTAAAAGGCGCAGGGATCAAGCTGAAGGTATAACGGCGGATAAAGATGTGTTCGGAAAAAAAAGATAGCCTAAGACTGCTGAAAGGCCATGTCCTGTTGAACAACCCTTATCTTAACAAAGGGTTGGCATTTACCCGGGAAGAGAGAGATGACTTGGGTTTCCGTGGATTGCTGCCGCCTGCTGTTTTAACTATTGAACAGCAGGCGGCAAGGGTGATGGAGAATATCAACGCACAATCCTCCAACCTCGGAAGATACATCTTAATGATGTCCCTATATGACAGGAATATAACCCTCTTCTACCGGGTGCTTATTGATCATATCGAAGAACTGATGCCGATCGTCTATACACCTACAGTAGGCGAGGCATGCCTGAGGTATGCCCATATCTATCAGCGGCCCAGGGGGATCTTCATATCGTCCAACGACAAGGGCAGGATTGCCGATATCCTGAAATCCTGGCCCTTCAGTGATATAAGAGTAATAGTCGTAACGGACGGTGAAAGGATACTGGGGCTTGGTGACCTAGGGGCAAACGGCATGGGCATACCTGTGGGAAAGCTTTCCCTCTATACGGCATGCGCCGGGATCGATCCGGCATTATGTCTGGCGGTTACCATCGATGCGGGCACCGATAATCAGGATCTGCTCAAGGACCCCATCTACATAGGGATCAGACAACGCCGCTTGAGGGGGGATGCCTACGCCCTACTGATTGATGAATTTGTAACGACAGTTCAGGAGGTCTTTCCTGACGCACTTATACAGTTTGAGGATTTTGCCACGGATAACGCAGTGAGGTCTCTTAAGCGTTACAGAAACAGGATACTCATGTTTAATGACGACATACAGGGCACTGCTGCGGTGACACTGGCCGGGCTCATCTCTGCGATGCGGCTGACGGGCGGCATGTTAAAGGATCAGAAGATCCTTTTTTACGGCGCGGGAGAGGCGGGGACAGGGATTGCCGGCCTCGTTGTCCGAGCCATGATGAACGAAGGGCTTTCCTGGGATGAGGGCCTCGGGAGGTGCTGGTTTATGGATTCAAGGGGGCTTGTGGTCAACTCGCGGAAGGACCTGGCGGAACACAAGCTCCCCTTTGCCCATGACCATGAACCGGTTGATGGCCTGCTGAATGCCGTTGAAGTGATACGGCCTTCGGTCCTTGTGGGCGTGTCGGGACAGGCATCCTCCTTTACAAAACCGGTAATAGAGACAATGACGCGGATAAACGATAGGCCGGTCATCTTTGCCCTGTCCAATCCTACTTCAAGGTCTGAATGCACTGCTGAAGAAGCTTATGGCTGGTCAGGCTACAGGGCCATATTTGCAAGCGGGAGCCCCTTCGGGATTGTTAGAGAAGGGGCAATGACCTTAATGCCCGGGCAATGCAACAATGTCTATATCTTTCCTGGGCTGGGTATGGGTATCACAACATCAAAGGCGCGTACCGTCACGGATGATATTTTCTTAAGCGCTGCAAACACCCTGGCAAGCCTGGTCACAGAAGAAGATCTGTCTGTGGGAAGAATCTTCCCGCCTCTTAAAAATATACGGGACGCATCCTTTGCCGTTGCCCTATCGGTAGCAGAGACAGCACATGAAAAAGGGCCGGCACAGGCAGAAAGGCCTGATGATCTTTCAGGAGAGATAAAATCAAGGATCTATGATCCGGTATACAGGGAGGTGTCAATTTGATTGTAATGGTTATGGATGGGCAGGGTGGAGGCATTGGCGCCGAGATCATAAAGGGTATAAGGCAATATTACCCTGATCCGGACATGTACATCCTTGCTCTTGGCACAAACTCTACCGCGACCACAAACATGATGAAGGCCGGTGCCAACAAGGGCGCCACAGGGGAAAATGCAATCATAAGGACAAGCAACAGGACGGATGTGATCATAGGTCCAATTTCCATAATCATGTCCAATGCCATGATGGGGGAGGTGACGCCCGGAATGGCCGATGCGGTATGCTCGTCAAAGGCCATAAAGATCCTGATCCCCATATCCCAGGAGGATGTATCCATCGTCGGCGTTACGGGAGAACCCCTGCCTCACATGGTAGCAAAGGCCGTTAAATTATTAAGAGGGAGATAACCTATGTGTGAATCATCTGCATATCTTTTGACAGACGGGGAAGAGCGTCTTCTCCTTGAGCATCTGGATATTGTAGAGACGCTGGAAGAAGACAGGATGCGTCTTGTTGATATCTTTGGGGAGGAAAAGATCCTAAGGATAAGGGTCAAGAGGTTCTCCCTGCTGGAACACAAGATCCTTTTTGAGCCGTTACAAACATGCCCCTAGAAGAATGCCCCTATGGCATGATTCAATGAACGGTTTTCGAGCAATCGCATAGTATCGGATGTTCCCCTATCCTTGTTGATCCAAGGCCCGACTGAATGGCAGCCAGGGCCTCGCAGTGCCTCTGTTTCCATAACAGGTAACAGCGCAGGATGGAGGGATCAACGATATCCCATCTCTCGCCAAGGTATTTCAGTTCCTCAATGAGCCGCCAGTATTGATGCATTTATTTCCTCCTCCCATTGCCCTATTTATTGTTGCCCTTTGCCAGATCTATAAACCCGCGCATGTAATCAATCATTGCATCATCCCCTCGCACGCCCACAAATATCTTTTTATGTATCCCTTTTGCGCCTATGCGGACCGAGGATATGGATAATTCCTCAGAGTATTCCTTCAAAAGCCAATCCGGAAGAGCCGTCACGCCCCTCCCTGTCGAAACCATCTGGAGCATTATCTCAGTATTCTCCACGATCTTGTGCCTGACAGGGCGGCAATTTGCGGGTAAAAGAAACCCTGTGAAGACATCAAGACGCTCAATGGAGACAGGATATGTAATCAACATCCTGTCGGCCAGGTGCTCGGGCCTGACATATTCATTCATCGACAAAGGATCGCCGGATGGCACTGCCAGCATCAATTCATAATCGAATACCGGGATGAACAGGAGGCATTTATCCTGTATTGTGTCAGGTGTGATCAGCACATCTATCTCATAACCTGAAAGGGCGCTGATCCCTCCGAACTGAAAACCCTGTTTCAGGTCTATATCCACGTCAGGCCATCTCCTCAGGAAGGGGGATACGATCCTTAAAAGCCATCTGTAACAGGGGTGGCACTCCATCCCTATTCTTAGAAGCCCCCTCCGGCCTTTTGCGTATTGTTTGATCATCTCTTCGGCATGTTCAAATTGAGGGAGCAATCGTTCGGCAAGTTTCAGCATATATTGCCCTGCCTGCGTAAGCCTCAAGGCACGACCTTCCTTGATCCACAGGGCAGTATTGAATTGTTGTTCCAGCTTTTTCATGGCATGGCTCAAGGCAGGCTGGGTCAGGCAAAGGGCATCGGCGGCTCCTGTCAATGTGCCTTTTCTATCAATCTGGCGGAGTATAGCAAGATGTATCCGTTCAATCATCCATGAACTCCTTTTATGGATCTATGAATTAATATCATTTTTTTTATTCTTTTACAGGGCTTATATTGCCCATGTCAACAGGTTAAATGAATCTCATTCATTAAACCTGTTTTAATGAATGAGATTCATCATGCAGACAATCATACAAAAGGAGATATAACATGGTACGGATACATAACCTGGGTTTTCCCAGGATCGGCAAGAATCGTGAGCTGAAATTCGCACTCGAATCCTACTGGAAGGGAAAGACGGATCAGGACCGACTGGAGGCGGCGGGTAGGGAGTTGCGGAATCGCCACTGGCAGCTTCAGAAGGCACTGGATATGGTGCCGGTCGGTGACTTTTCATTCTACGATCACGTGGAGGACATGAGCTTTCTCCTCGGAAATATTCCAGAGAGGGTCTCAGCCCTTGGCGGGGACGAACTGGACCTGTATTTTAGGCTTGCCCGGGGCAGGGCGGTTTCCGATAAGGAGAAAAGCAGCGTGGCCGCTGGCGAGATGACCAAGTGGTTTGACACCAACTACCATTACATTGTCCCGGAATTCACAGCCGGGACCTGGTTCCAGCTCAATGCCGAGAGGTTGATCAGCCAGGTCGCCGAGGCCCGGGCACAGGGATACAATCCTAAGCCCATAATCATAGGGCCTATTACCTATCTGTTGCTGGGCAAAAACAAGGACGGTTCAAAAACCCAGGATCTATTAAAGAGTATTTTGCCGGCATACGGGATGCTCCTGGAGGCCCTGGCCGCTGAAGGGGTAAAATGGGTCCAGATCGATGAGCCTATGCTGGTCACGGACCTGAACAAGGATTGGGCATCAGCCTATAAAACGTCCTATAATTTCCTTAAGAACAGCCTTATCAACATCCTTCTGACGACCTATTTCGGGCCGCTTGAGGAGAACCTTGATCTCGCATTCTCGCTGCCTGTTCAGGGGATTCACCTGGACGCGGTTCGTGGAAGAGAGGAGGCGGAAAGGGCGGCCTCAGAGGCATCGAGGCACGACAAGATCCTCTCCCTTGGCGTGATCGATGGACGCAACATATGGAAGGCAGATCTTGAGGCTATACTTGATTGGCTTGAACCCATTGGAAAACAACTGGGCGACCGTCTGTGGCTGGCACCATCCTGCTCCATGCTCCATGTGCCTGTTGATCTGGAAAACGAAACAGCCCTGGCCCCTGAATTAAAGTCCTGGCTCGCCTTTGCAATACAGAAACTGGAGGAACTACAGATCCTTTCCATGGCATTGAATGGCGGAAGGGGTGATGTCTCCCAAGGGCTTTCCGACAATGCGACAGCCGTTAAGGCCAGACGCGAATCGGCCAGGGTCCACAACCCTGATGTTGAAAAGGCCGTGGAGGCGATTACCCCGGATATGACAGACCGTATCTCAGGATACCCTGAGCGGGCGGCTATACAAGGGGAGCGTTTCAGGTTGCCTCTCTTCCCTACCACGACCATCGGCTCCTTTCCCCAGACCGACAAGATAAGGGGCCTCCGTCGCAGTTTTAAGAACAACGAGATTAATGAGGAAGAATATCTGTTGCGCATCAAACGACAGATTGCCATATGCATAGATGAACAGGAAAAGATCGGGCTGGATGTCCTGGTCCACGGAGAGGCGGAACGCAACGACATGGTCGAATATTTTGGAGAGCTTCTGGATGGCTTTGCATTCACAAAGGCAGGGTGGGTGCAGTCTTATGGCTCACGCTGTGTCAAGCCGCCCATAATCTTCGGCGATGTCTCCCGTCCAAGGCCTATGACCGTTGACTGGATCAGGTTTGCCCAGTCCCTCACGGACAGGATTGTGAAGGGGATGTTGACCGGACCGGTAACGATCCTCAACTGGTCCTTTGTGCGCGACGACCAGCCGCGCTCCAGGACCTGCATGCAGATTGCCCTTGCAATACGGGCAGAGGCAAGGGACCTTGAAAAGGCAGGAACACCGATTATCCAGATAGACGAGCCTGCCCTGAGGGAAGGGCTTCCACTGAGAGACTCCAAGAGAAGGGATTATCTGGACTGGGCCGTCCGGTCCTTCCGCATTGCGGCCAACGGTGTCGATGACAGGACGCAGGTCCATACCCATATGTGCTATGGGGAATTCAAGGATATCATACAGGCCATAGCGGATCTTGACGCCGATGTCATCACTATAGAGACATCACGTTCCGATATGGAACTCCTGGACGTCTTTGACGACTTCAAATACCCGAACGGGATCGGGCCGGGTGTGTACGACATCCACTCCCCCAATATACCGTCTGTTGAACAGATCATAAACTTAATGAGAAAGGCGGGTCAAAAGATCCCTCATGCACGTCTGTGGGTAAATCCTGATTGCGGGCTTAAGACGCGTACCTGGGAAGAGGTTACACCATCCCTTAAAAACATGGTGAAGGCCGCATCTATCCTGCGAGAAAAGGCGGCATAGATAACCCTTACGGCCGAAGCACCTATTGCTCTTGGCAGATGTACGGAGATTGCGATCATACGGCCGGCTTTCATGGGTTGCATTGATGCAACCCATGAAAGCCGATATAGAGCATTACTGCAACCATTCCCCCATGATGGCATATGATCATTTACGTATTATCAACGACTTAACAGTATCTATAACCTGGCTTTGTTTTGCATATAAAATGCTTTTATAAGATACGTATCAGATGCAGGCGCATGATGACTCCCACGACAGGATCGGAGCAGGACATAACTGCGGCGCATAATATGACTTGACAATGGAAACTGTATCCATTAGGTTCACAAAACCCTCTGAGGCAGAAGCCTCGGACAGCAATGAGAAGCTGCGCCTCAACCCGAAAGGATATGCAATATCAGGGTTGCGGTGTGTAAAGGCATTTAAATATAATTACACGAAAAGCCAAGAAGGCTATCCGGCATGTATTGTTCGGACCTTCGCGGCTTTTTTATTTTAAGCGACAGATAGGCAGATATAATCAATCAGTTTAGGAGGTGCAATTTGAACAATAATATTTTTGAGGCAATAAAAATACACGGGAAAAACAGGGAAGACCTGATCCCTGTAATGCAGTACCTGGTTGCAAAGGAGAACTGGCTCAGCCCTGAGCTGATGAAAGAGATTGCGGATGTCTTCGGCATTTCACATGCGGAGGTATATGGTGTTGCGTCATTCTACTCCTTTATCAACATAGAGCCCTGCGGCAAATATATCATACGGCTTTGCAAGACCATCTCATGCGACATGTCAGGGAAGATCGCCATCCTGGAGAGGTTGAAAAAGATCCTGAAGATAGAGGCAGGCGAGACCACCCATGATAATCTCTTTACGCTCCAGCAGACAAACTGTCTGGGCTGGTGCCACAAGGGACCGGCCATGCTCGTAAACGATGATGTATATACGGAGCTTACGCCCGACAAGGCGGAGCAGATCATCAGGGAATATGCGGACAGAGAAAAACAATATTGCATTATCTGAAGCAAACAGATCAGGGAGATATCAGATGAAGAGTGAAGAGATAAGCAGGAGACTGGCAGAGCTTGAACAGAAGGTTACACTCATGTTTAAAAGCATCGATTGTACAAAGGTGGTCGGGGATGTCCTCATGGAGTGCCCTGAAACGATCCTGTCAAAGGTCACATCCTCCGGCCTGAGCGGGAGGGGCGGGGCGGGTTTTCCAACCGGGATAAAATGGAAAGGCGCCGCGGAGGCAGAGGGCGGGATGAAATATGTAATCTGCAACGCAGACGAAGGTGAGCCCGGCACCTTCAAGGACCGGCAGATACTGCATGTGCAACCCGACAAGGTAATTTCGGGGATGATAATATGCGCCCATGCCATAGGCGCAAGGGAGGGGTATATATACCTGAGGGGGGAATATAATTTTCTCCTTAAAAAACTGATATCCAGGTGTGAATACTGGAACGATTATTTAAAGAAAAAGGGCTTTGACTTCACCCTGTTTGTCCGTTCGGGTTCAGGGGCCTATGTGTGCGGTGAGGAGACAGCACTCATAGAATCCATGGAAGGCAAAAGGGGAGAACCCCGCAACAAGCCCCCGCTCCCGGTAACCTCCGGCTATAAAGGCTGCCCCACAGTAATAAACAATGTGGAGACCCTGGCCTACACGGTGATGATCATGAGCGAAGGCCCGGAATATTTCAGGTCTATAGGCACAAAGGACTCCATGGGCGGAAAGGTCTTTTCCATATCCGGGGACTCCCCCAGAAAGGGGGTCTATGAACTCCCCCTGGGGATGACCCTGCATGAATTCGTGGATATTTTCGGGGACGGAGATACAAAGGCGGTTCAGGTTGGCGGATCATCAGGCACCTGCGTGCCGAGAAAACATTTTGCCGACACGATAATTGGTTTCGAAGGTGTACCCACAGGCGGATCGATGATCATCTTCAACAGCTCCCGTTCCATGTATCACGTACTCAGGAATTATCTTGAGTTCTTCCAGGAAGAATCCTGCGGACAATGCACTCCGTGCCGTGTGGGCTGCCAGCAGCTTTTAAAGGGCCTTGAGGCGATAAAAACAGGAAAGAGGCCCCATAGTTATCTCGACAAATTGAGAAGCCTGGCCATAACCATGTCTGTCTCATCAAAATGCTCGCTCGGTCAGTCCCTGGTAAACCCCTTTAATTCTATAACAGGACACTTCAGAGAAGAAGTGTGTTACTAAAGGAGACAGCAATGAAAACCGTATCATTGAGAATAAACGATATCCCGGTAACGATCAACGAGGGCGCCACCATACTTGACGCTGCGAAAAAACTGGGTATCCGCATACCGACCCTGTGTCACCATGACGATCTCTGCGTATCGGGAAACTGCCGCGTCTGTGTGGTGGAACAGAAGGGCGCAAAGGTTCTGAGGGCATCCTGCGTGGTGCCTGCGGCTGAGGGAATGCAGATATACACCAACAATCAGAAGGTCAGGGAGGCTAGGAGGGCCATTCTGGAACTCCTTCTCTCGGAACACAAAAGCGAATGCACATCCTGTCTTAAAAGCGGGCTCTGCGAATTGCAGGCCCTTGCGCAGGAATACCTCTCCGACGGCAACGCCTATATAAATATTGCTGATCAGACCCCCCCGGACATCTCCTCCCCTGCCATCATAAAGGATGACAGCAAGTGTATCAGGTGCCTGAGATGTGTCAGGACCTGCAAGGAACTTCAAGGCGTATCGGCCCTCTGGAGTATCAACAAAGGAAACAGGACAAAGGTAGCCACCTTCATGGAGACCCCTCTCCATTACGTGGTGTGCGCCACCTGCGGCCAGTGCGTGAACCGTTGCCCCACAGGTGCGCTTACGGAGAGGACCTATATTGAGGATGTGTGGAGGGCAATTGATGATCCTGAAAAATACGTGGTTGTACAGACGGCTCCCTCTGTAAGGGTCGGGCTGGGAGAGACCCTGGGTATTGAACCGGGAGAGGTGGTCACGGGGAAGATGGTGGCCGCGCTCAAACGGCTCGGATTCGATTCGGTGCTTGACACGGATTTCACGGCCGACCTCACTATCATGGAGGAGGGCACGGAGCTCTTGACAAGGCTTGCATCGGTTCTCAAGGAAAAAAAGGAGGTCCCCATACCCATGGTGACATCCTGTTCTCCCGGCTGGATAAAATTTATCGAACACGAGTTTCCATCCCTCCTGAGGAATCTTTCCACATGCAAATCGCCTCAGCAGATGTTCGGTGCGATAGTCAAGACCTATTACGCCCAGAAGAAAGGCATCGATCCCTCAAAGATCATATCTGTCTCCATAATGCCATGCACCGCCAAAAAATTCGAGGCGGACAGGCCGGAGATGAAGTCAAGCGGCTTCAAGGACGTTGATTATGTCCTGACCACAAGGGAGTTGGGGCACATGATTCGACAGGCAGGCATTAACTTTGAAAGGCTTGATGAAGAGGGATATGACAGTTTGATGGGGGAATCGACCGGTGCTGCCGTCATCTTCGGAGCTACCGGAGGGGTTATGGAGGCCGCACTGCGTACGGCCTATGAGATAGTTACAGGAAGAGAGGTCCCATTCAAAAACCTTAATGTTGAGCCGGTAAGGGGCATGGATGGGATCAAGGCGGCATCCGTTAAACTGGAGGGTGTCAAGACGGAATGGGCCTTTCTTGAGGGGGTAGAATTAAAGGTTGCAATAGTACACGGGCTTATAAACGCTAGAAAGGTCATGGAGCAGGTTGAAGGAGGGGGATCGCCCTATCATTTTATTGAGATCATGGCCTGCCCGGGCGGATGCATCGGTGGTGGAGGCCAGCCCATACCCACCAATCTTGAGATACGGAAAAAAAGGACCGAGGCGATCTACAGGGCCGACGAGGCCCTGCCCACAAGGAAGTCCCATGAGAACCCGGAGATACAGGAGCTGTACAAGGACTTTCTGGGAAAGCCCCTTGGACACAGATCCCATGAACTCCTGCACACACATTATATCAAACGGGAGATCGAATTCCATGCAAAGGGCCAGACCAATAAAATCAGATGACAAACAATTGAAGATTGATATCAAAGGAGTGACTTTTAATGCAGGATTTTATAAATCATTCACAGATACAGGATGTCCTGGATAGGACAAAAGACCCTGACAAAAGGGAAGTCTTGGATGTCATAGAAAAGGCCCTGGAACTTAAAGGGTTGTTGCCGGAAGAGGCGGCAATACTCCTCAATTGCGGGGATAAGGAGCTTGTTGCTGAGATATACTCCACCGCACGTAAAATCAAGAAAGAGATCTACGGAAGGAGGCTTGTCCTCTTTGCACCCCTCTATATATCCAACTTTTGCTCGAACAACTGCGTCTACTGCGGCTTCAGGAGGGAAAACAAGGAACTCAGACGCAGTGCCCTCACAATGGATGAGATAAGGGCCGAGGTCACGGCACTTGAAAGGGAGGGGCACAAGAGGCTGCTGATGCTCTGCGGGGAGAGCCCAGGCAGGAGCCCTCTGGATTACTTTATCGAGGCGATAGAGACCGCCTATTCGGTCAAGACCGAAAAAGGCGGAGAGATCAGGCGCATAAATATTGAGATAGCGCCTCAGACGGTTGAAGCGTTCAGGAGGCTCAAGGCCGCCAATATCGGGACCTATGTCCTGTTTCAGGAGACATATCACCCGGGCGTGTATAAAGAGATGCACCCCCCTGGCCCCAAGGCAGACTACTCATGGAGGCTATGGGCGCAGCACAGGGCTATGGAGGGAGGGATTGATGATGTGGGCATAGGGGCGCTCTTCGGTCTCAATGATTACAGGTTTGAGACACTTGGGCTTCTTTATCATGCGATGCACCTTGACTCAACCTTTGGCGTCGGACCACACACTATCTCTGTACCAAGGCTGGAACCTGCGCTTAACGCACCTGCGGCCATGAAGCCCCCCTGCCCTGTCTCTGATGATGAGTTCAAAAGACTCGTGGCGGTTATCCGGCTCTCAGTCCCCTACACGGGCATAATCCTGTCCACAAGGGAGACGCAGGAGATCAGGAGTGAGGTTATTGAACTGGGGATATCTCAGATAAGTGCAGGGTCAAAGGTAGATCCGGGCGGATATACGCAAAAAGAGAGCGACCATTTTTCTGCCGGACAGTTTAACCTGGGAGACACCAGGTCCCTGGATGAGGTGATCCGCGATATTGCCTCAAAGGGCCATATACCCAGCTTCTGCACTGCCTGCTACAGACTGGGAAGGACAGGAAAGGACTTTATGGATGTGGCAAAGCCAGGTGAGATAAAGCATCACTGCGATCCGAATGCCCTTTCCACCTTCATGGAATATCTTATGGACTATGCATCTCCTGAGACCAATGATGTTGGAGAAATTGCCGTTCAAGCTGTTCTGGACGACATGGCGCAAGAGGACAGGAGACGTTCCGAGATCATGATGGAAAATATAAGAAACGGCAAGAGGGATATCTATTTTTGATGTCTGATATTAAAGAAATAACCGGGAAGGACCGTCTTTGTGAGGAAGATATCATCCGCCTCCTATCTCCCAAGGATGATGCAGAGGAGGCCCTGCTATTTAAGATGGCCCGTGAGGTAAAAAGGAGCCACGTTGGCGGGGCGGTATTTCTTAGGGGCCTGATCGAGATAAGCAATATCTGCCAAAAGGACTGCTATTATTGCGGCATCAGAAAGGGCAATCTTCTTCTAAGGCGTTACAAAATGAATAAGGAGGAGGTCCTTTCTGCCGCAAGGAAGGCCTATGAATGGGGATATGGATCTCTTACCCTCCAGTCAGGTGAAGTGAGAGGAGAGAAACATATCGCATTTATTGAGGAGATTATCCGAGAGATAAAAAATATGACATCAGGCTCTCTGGGTATCACTCTCTCTCTGGGTGAGCAGAAAAATGAGGCCTATCAAAGATGGTTCATGGCCGGCGCTCACAGGTATCTCCTCAGGATCGAAACCTCCAACAAGGGTCTTTACCGGGCGCTTCACCCTGAAGATCACAGCTTTGATCACAGGATTGAATGCCTGCATGCACTAAAAAAGATCGGGTATCAACTTGGCACAGGCGTCATGATAGGTCTCCCCGGACAGACAATAGAAAATCTGGCACATGACATCATCTTCTTCATGGATGTTGATGCGGATATGATAGGAATGGGGCCCTATGTTCCTCATATGGATACACCCCTTGGAAGAGGTATCGCAGATATTCAAAAGGTCACATCCGCCAATCTTATTATGGCGCTCAAGATGATAGCCGCAACCAGGATTGTACTGAAGGACGTTAACATTGCATCGGCGACTGCACTTCAGGCCATTGACGAGAATGGGCGCGAACGGGGGGTGATGGCAGGCGCAAACGTGATTATGCCTAACATGACCGATGCTGCATACAGAAGATATTATCAGCTTTATGAAAACAAACCCTGTATGGATGAGGACTCAGAGGCGTGCAGAGGATGTCTTGAATCACGCATAGAATCTATCGGAGAAACGATAGGATATAATCAATGGGGCGACAGCCCCCACTTCAAAAAAAAGGTGAAAGATGTCAGTTCTTGTTGAAAGAGACAATATAGGGATCTTCGGCAGGATGAACGCCGGAAAGAGTTCCATCATGAATCTCATTACCCAGCAGGCGACCTCCATCGTCGATCCCGCGCCAGGCACTACAGCCGATACCAAGATCATGCTGCACGAGATCCACGGCATAGGTCCGGTCAGGATATTCGATACGGCAGGAACGGACGAGGGAAACGAACTGGGAGAAAAAAAGAAAAAAAGGGTCTTTAGCGACCTGAAGGAATGCGATCTTGTAATGCTGGTGATTGATCCTTCTATCGGCGATATCGGACCTGAAAAGGAGATCCTTTCCACGGCAAGGGAACTTGATAAACAGATACTCATTGTTTACAACCTCTTCAGGAAGGAAGACAGGGGGCTTATCCCGGCCATCGAGGCAAGGATCGACCTTATGAGGTTTCACAAAAAGATCATTATTCGTGCGAACGACAACACCTTCAGAAATGCACTTATCGATTTTATCCTGCAAAATTATCAGCCGGAAAACCCTTCCATGGAAATCCTGCCGTTTATAAGGAAGAATGAATTCTATATACTCATCATACCAATGGATATCGAGACCCCGCCGGGCAGATACCTGAGACCCCAGGCCATGGTGGAGGAGTATATCACCAGGAACTGGGCCTGCCCTGTCTCCTTCCGCCTGAACCTTTCCGATGCAAGGGGAGACAAGGATGTCAGCCGGAGGGAGCATATACGTTTCATATCCCTCATAAACAGACTTGGGAAAAGACCCCACTGCATAATCACCGATTCCCAGGCTATGGATATCATGAAGGACTGGTGCCCGGATGATATAATGCTTACAACCTTTTCTATTGCATCCATACAATATATGAGCGGAGGCAAGCTCAATTCTTTTGTAAAGGGGTTGACTGCCCTTGAAGACCTGAAACAGGGAGATTCGGTATTGATTGTCGAGGCATGCAATCACTCAAGGATAGGCGAGGACATAGGGACGATTCAGATACCGAAGATATTTGAAAAAAGATTCCCCGGCGTTACGGTTGACCACTGTTTCGGCAGGGAGTTCCAGGGAAAAAAGGACCTGGAGAGGTACTCGATCCTCATACATTGCGGAGGGTGCATGATAAGTAGGCAGAAGATGGCGGCAAGGATCAGGGACCTGGATTCTATCGGGCTTCCTTATACGAATTACGGTGTCTTTCTTTCGGCGATGCATGGAGAACATATACTCCGAAAGGTCCTTGCGCCGTGGGGCATTGAGACAGATATCCTGTTGTAATATTACGATACCTTTAAGGCAACCCGCAGTTTTTTCAACCGCTTTGAACGTCCCCTATTTCAAATCTTCCTTTTGTCTAAAATCAGTCCTTATGACACTCTCAAAATAATCATTGACAAAAAAGCCGTGTTTTAATATTAGTCAAACAACCAGCAGCAAGAAGCTGCTGTATTTACTTTGATTTTTTAATCTCAGAAGAGACTTGCCTTAGATATATTGATATAAAAGAGATGAAACTTTTCATCTCCCTATAAATAAAGACATTAGAAACCAGGGCCATGAAGGCTTTTAACTAGGGTTAAAAGTATTCATGGCCTTTTTTATTTTCCAAAAGGACCAACATAAACAAAAGGAGTTTCACGATGAAAAAAGTTATTCTTCAAGTTGTATTTGTTTTTCTTTTATTTATTGTAAATGTCGCATCCGCATCTGCACAGGATTCAACCGCTGCAGGCAACAAGACGGTTCAAGCAGCCCTTTCAGCCGTCAAGGTGGACGGGGGGGGCAGCGCAGGTTATTTTTATGCCTCCAATCCCGGCGAAGACACGGAAAACGATGCAGTCCTTCTCTCAAACCTTCTTATTGAGGTGTCTTCTGCAGATGAGGATCTCCCCATCGGTTTTGTCGGGGCCTTCGGTCAGACCTCCACCCCTTCCCTTCTAGGGACACCTGAGAACAATCCCGATTTCAAGATCGAGTATGCATCACTAACATTAACACCTTTAAAAGACATAGGTATTGAAACAGGCCTGCTACAACCGAACTCAGGTTTCGAGAACACCTATACCTTTAACAATAAAAACATCATCCTGGGCGCCGTTGCGTCACAGCAGCCCTACAACGCCTACGGCGCAAGGGTAAATTATGACATTAACGGCATCTCCATGTGGGCCGGATACTTCAAACAAAGGCTTGACGATGAGGAATATAACTCACCTGACTATGCATGGGAGGCAGGAGTGAGCGGATCAATAGGTGAGAACGGTTTCAGCATCTACAATTATCATATAGGAGGGGAGAGAAACCTCCTGGGCGCTGTTATAGAACGATCGATAGAGGACGTCGATCTTGCATTCAACATCGATTACTGGACCCGGGATGACAATGTAAAGGATCTTTATGGAAGTGAATCATCCATCGGAGCGGCGTTTTATATCTGCCCCAACTTCGGGAGGCTCTCGATCCCCTTCAGGTTTGAATACATAGATCAGGATGAAAGCCGGATATACATCGAGAGCCAGACCGCAAAACAGATATACGCGGCAACAGTCAGCCCGACATGGCATTTTAATGAAAGCTCATATATCAGGGCGGAATCAGCCTATGTAAAGGCTGACGATGGATTCGCGGATGAAGATGGAAACGCAAGGGATAGCAGGATCAACCTTGCAATAGAGCTGGGATTTCTGTTTTAGATGAAGTGTTTTTTATGGACGAAACAGTTGTTTTATTTTACAAACAATTTTAACAAAGGAGTATTGATATGCATATGGCAGATGCCTTGATTTCTCCCGCGGTCGGAGGCGCCATGTGGGCTGCGACAGCAGGATTAATCGCCTTCAGTTCCAAAAGGGTAAAGGATACAGCGGATGACCGGAAGGTCCCGCTCATGGGCGTATTGGGCGCATTCATCTTTGCCGCCCAGATGATAAACTTTACAATACCGGCCACAGGGTCAAGCGGGCACCTGGGCGGAGGGATGATACTGAGCATCCTCCTCGGCCCCTATGCCGCCTTTCTTGTCATGGCCTCTGTTCTTGTTGTGCAGGCCCTCTTTTTCGGCGACGGAGGGCTCCTTGCACTGGGCTGCAATATATTTAACCTCGGATTCTGGCCCTGCTTTATTGTCTATCCGCTTATATATAAAAAGATCGTGGGTAATGATCCTACAAAAGGAAAGATTATGACAGGCTCTCTCATAGCCGCTATTATCGGTCTGCAGCTGGGCGCCTTCAGTGTTGTTATGGAGACACTATTTTCAGGTATCTCTGAGTTGCCTTTCGGTACGTTTGTATTCCTGATGCAGCCGATTCATCTTGCCATCGGCATAGTGGAAGGGATCGTGACTGCCGCTGTGGTCATGTTTGTCTGGAAGGCAAGACCGGAAATTCTTGATGCCGCCGCTCAGTTAAAACAGATCGGGCAGATCAGCATTACAAAGGTCCTGGCGGGACTTGCAATAGCCGTTGTAATCATAGGAGGCGCGTTAAGCTGGTTTGCCTCAGCGAATCCTGACGGTCTGGAATGGTCCATGTTCAAGACAGCCGGTGTAGAAGAACTGGAGGGTAAAGACGGGATACATGAATCTCTATCTGTCCTTCAGGAAAAGACGGCCCTCCTGCCTGACTATGGCTTCAAACAAGACGAAGCAAGGACACAGGAACCGGAGGCCGCCTCCCAAACTGCATGGCCTGCCGTTGAGCCGGGGACCTCAGTGGCCGGCATAGTCGGAGCGGCATTGGTCCTGGTGGTGAGCTTGGCGATCGGATTTTTGCTGAGACGCCGCAAGGCATCCCATTAAATATTTCATATAAGCCGTCCTGCCTGATAAAAGCAGGGCGGCAAAAAAATACGGGTTTATTTTTTTACCCTGCTGCTGTATTCTTGGTTACACGTCTTTATTAATTACCGGACATCACTTGCAAATAACAGGAAGTTGCCCCGAGGGATAAGAATGAATAACATAGGCAAAAACTATCTGGATATCCGCTATATGGATACGCTGGCCTCAGGCGATACATCTCTGCATCGCCTGGACCCGAGGGCCAAATTGATCACAACCCTGATCTTCCTGGTCACAGTGATTTCCTATAGCAAATATTCCATCCTGCCCCTTGTCCCATTCTTTATATACCCTGTGGTCATGATCTCCGCTGGCGGGCTTCCTGCCGGTTATTTCTTAAAAAAGGTGATACAGGTCTCCCCTTTTGCCATCATGGTCGGCATCTTCAATCCCCTGATTGACAGGGAGATAATCTTGCATATCGGCACAATAGGTATAAGCGGCGGGTGGGTCTCATTCTGCTCCATCATCATCCGCTTTATCCTCACGGTAACAGCCGCCCTGATACTGATATCCCTTACAGGCTTTAACACCGTTTGCGAGGCCCTGAACAGGCTCGGGGTCCCACGACCATTTGTTGTTCAGCTCCTCTTTTTTTACAGATATATATTTGTCCTTGTTGACGAGGCTGAAAGGATGGAAAGGGCCAGGTCCCTCCGGTCCTTTGACTCCAGGTCGAGGCCCTTCAAGGTCTTCATATCCATAATAGGCCACCTCCTGCTGCGCAGCTTTGACCGGGCCGAGCGCATCTATAACGCCATGCGGTGCCGGGGCTTTGAAGGCCATATCCCCATGATCAGGGAGATACGGATGCATTGGAGGGATTTCCTGTTCATGGCCGGATGGTCGCTTTTATTTATTCTTTTTCGTTTTGACAATATCCCGGCAAGGCTGGGAGGGATTGTTATGGAGGCATTGAAATGAGCCATCATATTGTTGAGGCAACCGATCTGCATTATACTTATCCCGACGGGACCGTCGGCCTGAAGGGCGTTTCATTCCGGATCACACACGGAGAGTCGGTGGCTCTGATCGGTGAAAACGGGGCAGGCAAATCAACCCTTCTGTTGCATATGAACGGTTACCTGATGGCCACCCATGGAAGGTTAAGGGTGGGCGATGTTATTGTCTCATCAACGAGCCTTAACACGGTAAGGCATTCGGTCGGCATGGTGTTCCAGAATTCAGACGACCAGCTCTTCATGCCCACAGTCTTTGAGGATGTGGCATTCGGACCGATGAATCTGGGGATTGAGAAAGAAGACCTGGAGGCTAAGGTCATGGAGGCCTTGGATACGGTCGATGCCGCACACCTGAAGAACCGTCCGCCTTACAGGCTCTCCCAGGGTGAGAAGAAGGCTGTGGCCATAGCGAGCGTACTGGCCATGTCGCCGGACATACTGGTGATGGATGAGCCCACATCCAGCCTGGACCCCATGTCGCGCAGACGGCTGATCGAACTCCTGAAGACATTTCAACATACAAAGATCATTGCGACCCATGACCTGGACATGGCCATTGACCTGTGCGAACGCACTATCGTCCTTCATCAGGGGCAGGTAACCGCCGACGGTCCGACAATGAAACTATTGCAGGATGAAGAGCTGCTTCACGGAAGCAGGCTTGAAAGGCCCTTGAGGATGCAGGGTTGCCCTGTGTGCGGAGATAAGAGATAGATTCCTTCCAATCAGGAGATACAGGACTGTCGGAAGATGACCTGAAGATGTTCCATCAGGAATGAGGGGCCGGGACACTGTCTTTTATCATTTGCCGGACCTGCAGCCATCCCACAGATGCAATAATGCAAGCAACGGATGGCGTATCAGCTTTTGCAGAAATCATTGTCATCCCGAACGCATGTGAGGGATCTCAATTCGAGCATATCATTAAAGATCGGGATTTCTCCCTTCGGTCGAAATGACAAAAACGGCACATCCTAGTTCAATCCCCATGCAAAATTTGACTCCCATGTTTTCCGACTATGTTACAACCTTACCACGTCCCGCTTTTCAAGGATGGGCAGCCCCCTGTCTTGGATCGTCTCAAATTCCCCCGGTTGGACTTATTATAAAGACTGATTTTCTGCTTCAATATTTATCCCGTTTTTACCTGACCAAGACAGGATTGATTTGGATCATGTAATCGTATGAGATATTTTATGATATTTTAAATAGATTCAAAATTAATAATGTTCGAGTCACATTTAACCCCAATCAAAGATATCTGCCATTAATGAAAATACAGATATCCAAACTACTGAATATATAAATGTTGACACAATTGAATTTACCGACTATGCTGCGACCTAAGTATACGAATGAGTAGTAATCACCACTCAAATAAAAATCCGATCAGTTTATAACAAAGGCCCATGGGATTTTTTATCGAAACCCACGGGCCTTTTTTTATCAGTTTTCCGTCCACTGCATTAAACAGCGGCGCAAAAAGCAATAATAACAATTAAATAAGGAATAAAATGAATTTTGATACTTTTAGACTGGACACGAGGATCATTGCCTCCATACAGGCAATGGGCTACACCTCACCTACACCGATTCAATTAGAGGCCATACCGCCCGCCCTGGAAGGCAGGGACCTCATGGGCCTGGCACAGACAGGCACAGGCAAGACAGCGGCATTTGTGCTGCCTATATTGCAGCACCTGCTGATGAAATCGCCTCCCCGATCATCCGCCCGTGCGCTGATAATCTCCCCCACCCGCGAGCTCACCGAGCAGACCCACCAGGCGATCGGCAAGCTGGGTAAAAAGACAAAAATAAGAAGCACATGCATCTACGGCGGGGTTAGCATGCAACCTCAGATCTCGGCCCTTAAAAAGGGCGTGGACATAATCGCAGCCTGTCCCGGACGTCTGCTTGATCATTTGAATCAGGGGACCGTCCGCCTGTCCGGCATTGAGGTGCTTGTCCTGGATGAGGCAGACCAGATGTTTGACATGGGATTTTTGCAGGACATAAAAAAAATAATGAAACACCTCCCACAAAACCGTCAGACACTATTGTTTTCCGCCACTATGCCCGACGATATCAGTGCCCTGGCAAAAGAGATTCTGCGCAACCCGGTAACGGTTCAGGTCGGTGATACGCGTCCAGTTCCCACTGTCGCACACACCTTTTATCCGGTACAGACCGATGCAAAGACCGCCCTTTTGAAAAATATCCTGGAAAACACAGAAACCGGACCTGTCATTGTATTCACGCGCACCAAACGCCGTTCAAAGACTGTCGCGCAACAGCTTGAAAAATCCGGGTTTGACGCAACAGCCCTGCATGGGGATTTGACTCAGGGCAAACGGCAAAAGGCCCTGGAAGGTTTTCGACAGGGGGTTCACAAGATACTGGTTGCAACGGATGTGGCCGCCCGCGGCATTGATGTGCGAGGGATCTCACATGTAATCAATTATGATATCCCTGACACCGCCCTGGCGTACACTCACCGGATCGGTCGCACTGGTCGCGCATGGGATACCGGCGACGCCTTTACCTTTGTAACAGCAGAAGACAAATATCTTGAACGATCAATTACGAAGGTGCTTGGGAATAAGCCAAGGTACTGCGTGATGCCTGGTTTTGATTGCAGTCTGCCGGGCGCCGAACAGGACCCCTCCCCCAAAAAGGACAATGCACGCCGCAGGAATCAAGGGCAGTCATGGCGGGCTAAAAGATCCCGCAGTAAAAAACAATTTATTTCAAAAAGGTCAAACGGCAATTCAGAGTACATAGCCTGCTGATGGAAACATTATAGAGGAATATAAAATGAAATTACTACTGACTTCCGTGTTTGGACCATATGCAAAAGATGACGAATATGGCGAAAAGTCAAACAAAATGGAGCTCTTTCACAATCAGGTCACAAGAGAACAGGGCATCTTTTCATACAGGTTCAATCATAGAAGTCAGGGGCTTTATTTCTTAGCTGAAAACATTGATATCCCCACGACAGTGCTGGATTTCCCTACCCTGAAACGTTTTAAAAAGGAACTGGGGAAAGGGTATGATTATATCGGGATCAGTTTTATTATACCCAATTTCAAAAAGGCGAAGGAAATGGCCAGGCTAATCCGCGAGCTGTCTCCCGGTTCCAAGATCATCCTTGGCGGCCACGGGACAAATATTCCTGACATAGAAAAGATGATCGATCAGGATTATATCTGCAGAGGAGAAGGGGTTTATTTTTTAAGAAGGCTGTTCAGAGAAGACGTTAACAGACCTATCAAACACCCCCTTGGATACAGCTCTTTCAACAGGCAGGTCATGGGCGTCCCTTGGTCGCCTGATTCAGGGATACTGATAACCGGCGTCGGGTGCGCCAATAAATGCCGTTTCTGCGCCACCTCTCATTTCTTCGGCGAATACACTGCATACCTTAAGACGGGAAAGGAGATCTTTGACCTCTGCTGCCGGTATGAGGATGAGAAAAAGATCACCGATTTCGGGATACTGGATGAAAACTTTCTGAAGATGAAGGACCGGGCGCTGGAGTTGCTTGATCTGATGGAAAAAAACAAACGTTATTTTACATTTGCCATATTCAGCTCCGCCGAGACATTGAAGGAATTAGGCGATCTGGATATCCTTGTCCGCCTCGGCGTAACCTTCATATGGATAGGCGTTGAATCAAAAAAAGAGATATTCGCGAAAAACAAGGGGACCGATTTCCCTGATCTCATAAATGAGATTAAAAAAAGGGGCATAAGCGTACTGGCATCTTCCATATTGTTTCTGGAGGAACACGACAAGAACACCATCTGGGAAGATATCGATTTTGCAACTTCACTGAAACCGGATTACCTGCAATTCGCCGAGCTGGGGCCTATCCCGGGGACCAAATTGTACAGCGATTATGAAAGCGCAGGGAAACTCCTGAAAGGCATCCCCTATGCCGCCCAGCACGGCCAGGGGAAGATATGGTTTAAACATGAACATTTCACAAGGGATGAATCGGAAGACTTTCTTCGGCTTGCCTTTGAGATAGATTACAGCAGGAACGGCGCATCCATGTTGAGGGCGATAAAGACCACCCTCAGCGGTTATCTTTACTGCCGGTATCATGAAAACGAACTTGTCAGGGCGCGTCTGAATACCTACAAAAACAATCTTAAAATGATGCGATATTTTATCCTTTCCTCAACAATCTTTGTTCAAAACCGCCGGAGCGAGTTCCTGCTGAAGGAGATAAAGGAATCATTCCGCCTGCATTTCGGCAGGATGGGTATCAGGACCCTTGCAGCATCAATGCTGGTCATGTTGTTCGGCGTTAAGGAATATATGAGATGCAAGATATTCGGAGACGTCAGGACGCCGAAGACCTCCTACAGTATCTTTAATAAGTTCAATAATTATTCTGAAAAGATGACAGCGCTATCCGGGGCAACAGGCGCTAACCCGTGCATTGCCTACAATATGACCGAACAAAACGAACAGTAACCACACCCTCCCTGAACGCTGATCACGCCTTGGAAGGACTGAAGGCTTTAACGGATATGGACAAGCAACAAAAGGTCAGCCACGGCAGGTCTGATAATCATATAAAGGGTTAACCACAAAGAGAATAAAAAAGGAAGACACCTCCTTACCCATAGATGATACTCTATGGGACCAGTACGCATAAGCGTAACAAGTTTTTATTAACTTTTGGATTTCGGAGGTGTCCTATGAAATTATACGCAGGAATCGATCTGCATTCAAACAATAATTTTATCGGTATTATTAATGAACAGGATCAAAGAGTATTTCAAAAAAGATTACCTAATCGGATAGAAGAAGGCTTACAGGCATTAGAACCTTTCAGGGAATCTTTAGAGGGGATTGTAGTCGAA
>Ga0153915_10000331_pt1 | contig 43371 bp, 80 predicted proteins | sample Opewatmetagenome_2_FD_107003 | JGI IMG/M metagenome (GOLD analysis project Ga0153915, IMG submission 107003) | Freshwater wetland microbial communities from Ohio, USA - Open water 3 Core 3 Depth 3 metaG | ecosystem: Environmental > Aquatic > Freshwater > Wetlands | place: USA: Ohio, Lake Erie...
CCTTTTCAACAACCTGCCTACAAATAAATGACACGTCTGTATTACGGATATAAGTAAAATTATCACCATTTGCTTCGTTCATTGTTTTCTCCATCATCTTTGGTTAAAAGCTCAACCTGACTTAAATCATGAATTCAGTGGTAGTCGAAAGCCGCATCCCCCGACTCGTCATTTCCTTGATGAAAGCATCCTGGAAATGCTCGAAACCAGTCACGGGACTGGTAGCGTCAGTGAGCAGCACCATTTTTGCCACATAGGCGTCGTTGCCGAACTCTGTCACCACATCACGAACAGTATGAGCAAGGCAATGGCTGCCTGCTTCACCTGCGATGACCAGCACATCTGCTTCCATCAGAGTCTGAATCAGTCGAGTATTGACGTGGGTCGAAGGATCATCAGGGTCGGGCACCTCAGCCTTGACTGCCGAATAATGTTCCGTATAGATGTTCGAGCCCTTGGACACGAAGTCCACCATGGCGAAGTTTGCCTGCTCCCATTCGCGCAGGGCAGTGAAGAGTTCCGGAACCACGGCGTTGCCAGGGCTGCCGATCAGGCAGTGGGGCGGCCAGATACAGAGCGGGTACTTGCCGCTGCTCTCCAGATTTTTTGTGTATGCTAACATGCGCCTGGTCAGACTTGGTATTACAGGCGACCACTTACCAGACTCGACGTCCGCACTCGAAATGATTGTAAAGGGCGCGGGATTGTTGCCCTTGGTGTCTTTCCACATCACGGGGTGCGCCACATCCACCAGGTGGTGGCAATCGAGTGTAACGTGGATGTCGTCGAGTTTGTTACCCAGCCGTCGGATCATGGTTGGGAGGCGGACATTCATGTCGTCCCACGCGCCCTGTACCGATAGCGCACCGTCGGGCGCACAAAAATCCCATTGAGGATCGATTACGAGAAGGTGTACGCGCTTGATTGTCATTGTTTCTTCTTCCTTTGAAAACAGATGTTTCCGTGTTTTGCCACGCACAATTGAGGCAATTGTGCCGCCCTAGTGGATGCCCAATGGTTTTAGAATGTCGAGTACGTGGGCTATCTTAAACAGCAAGTAGCCATATCCAAACGGCTCGCCCCCCCAGGACATCTCGCCACAGAAGACGGCCTTTTCCGTGTCGGATACGTCACGGTAGACCGAGTCGCGGTGCGAATCGGGGTCGTTCCAGAACTCTACGATCTCCGCCACCGTGGCCTCTACATGAGTCCTGTCGGCCACCGTGAAATTCACGCCATGGAACTCCAAGCTCTCTAGGTCGCAAGCCTCGTAGATTTCGTCCATCTCTAGGCCGTCGAGGATATCCGGCATCTCAGGGGTGCCGCTTTCCTCGTCATCCGCGTGCCACTTCCACAGCGCCCGGAAGATTTCCCAGGCCCTCTCCGTGGCAGCCGTCTTCTGATCCGCAGTAATATGTTTCGGTCCGATGTACATGTATCCGATCAGATTGGCTACCATGCTCATCTCCCATCAGTCAGCATCGTTCCCATCCTCATCTAGGTGGAAGAAACTGAGATCGGAACCATGCTTCTTCAAGGCGCGCGCCGCCTGTAGGCCGTCCAGTTCTTCGGGATCCGACCGTTCCATGCGCCCAGAGTGCTCGCCATACACGATCATGTAATTTACGTCGGCCAAGGCGATGCCATCGCTGAGTGGCTTCTCTGACAGGATCTCGACTGTAAAGACTGTCCTGTAGAATTTTCGCTTGGTCATTTCAACACCTCGCAGTAGTCTTCGGCACAGCCGACCCCGCATTGTTTCTCGCACAGATTCATGGCTGCTTCCATGGCAATCGACTTCCGCTTGTGCCATCCATAGGTGCCGCATTCGGTCTTCGAGTTGGTCGCCCAGCAGAGCCACTCACCGCGCTGCGGCTTCGGTCCGGAGACCTGGGCTGTCGCCACCTTGATGGTGACAATGATGATCACCAGGGAAATCACAAGAATAATAATGTCCCTGAGCTTCAACTCCCTCATTTGCTTTTCCCTTTCGGCGCCGATTCCCCAGCTTCTCCGGCTAGGTAACCGATGTCATCGTCCAGTTCCATGATTTGCTTGCGGATCACCGACTCCACCAGCAGCCGCTTGGTTAGTGCGCCGGATCCGATCAGGTCCGTAAGCTCCTGTTCCAGATCCCCGCGTTTGCCGCGCAGGATGAGAAGCTTTGTCCTGGCAGGCAGGCGGGCGAATTCGGCCATTTGCCGCAGCGGTTTCCGGTCGCGCCCAAGTGGCGGAAATGGCCTGGACAGGCGGTCGCCCCTCTCGCCCTCCACCATCAGAACTGCCAACCTTTCCTCGGCCTGTACCTTCAGCCAGTACGCGCGAGCAGCGCGTTTGCCACCGCGCGCCCTGACTGTTTCTTCCCCGAAGGTCTGGCTGCCGGGCACTGTGTGCGCTTCCCTTTTGACATCTGGCATCTTTTCCTCCTGATTTCTATCAATAGCCGAGCATTACTGTTGTGTGATGGCAATTAAGGGTTGTACCTTTCTTGGCACAGGAGGAAAAAGATGAGACACAAGGAATGTGTGGAGGCCAGATGCTCACGGTGTGGTCTGGTAAAGCCGCTTGTCAAAAGGGCAAAAGAGCCCATCTGTCGTTCGTGCCGCTGGCGGATGTTGCTTGAACCATGTGTAGATTGTGGTTGTGCCAGACCTGTTTCTGCAAGAACAGAACGCGGTCCACTATGCGGATATTGCCAACGCAAACGCAAAGGCAACCAACTACACAAGGTCGCGTCCTGCTCTGAATGCAGAAGAACAAGACCGGTTTCCACAAAAGTTAAAGGTGAACCGGTGTGTGACTATTGTCAACGCAAACGGAAAGCCGTGCCTTGCTCCAAATGTGGACAGTCACGCCCAGTGAATGCCCGCACTTCCGAAGGGGAACCGCTCTGTTCTTCCTGCTACCATGAGGGCAGGAAAACGCCGTGTTCCATCTGTGGTCGCTTGAAGTCAGTCGGTTCACGATCCGAAACAGGCGAAGCCATATGTAACAACTGCTATGTCAAATCCAACCCAACAGCTTCGTTTAGACATCACCAGCACAAAGCGCGAACTCGCCACCTGTGCTGGGATCTGTCCTACGAGGAGTTTATGGGATTCTGGCGGCAGTCGTGTGTGTATTGCGGCAGCCCAATCACATATGTGGGATTGGATCGCATCGACAACAGCCAAGGGTATACCAAGAGCAATGTGTGCGCTTGTTGTTCAACCTGTAACTATATGCGAAGTGACCAAACAGTCGAAGGGTTCCTACAGCAGGTCAGGTTGATCGCGAAACACCGCAACCTGGACGGTAATCCTGTCGAAATTGATCAAAAGCATCTACCGCAGCCGACAGAAGAGCGCTTTTTAGACACAACTCATCGCATAGCATAAGTCTGCGATATCCTTGGTCTATTAACCAGGCAATCTCCAGGAAGTCGGCGCAGGAAGGTACCGGACCGTTGACCACCGAGAGCAGGATACGGGAGCCGACCGAGGCCTCCGGATCCTTCCCGATGATGAGCCGCAGGGCTTCGGCAATCCTATGTGGACGCTCGATCTCCACGTATAGGTCGCCGCGCGCCGCCATCAGGGAAATGCCCGGGGTCTTGCGAAACTCCTCGGCCACATACCGCAGCCCCTTGTTGTCTTCGATCTTAAGGATCACCTGCGCGTCTTTCCCGACCAGGCCGCGAAACTCGTCCACGTCGGCCTGGTTTTGAACATAGGACAGGAAAAACCTCGTGATACCTGCCCGTATGGCCGCTGAAATCTTCTCCAGCTCCGCCTCGGAGAACTGGTCTCCGCCGACCTCCAGGCTGGGATGTCTGATATGGAGGGATTCTCCATCATTGACCATAAAGGACGGGCCGCCATCGAAAATCAGACGGTAGCCATGGTCGACGATCTCCTTCAGTACAGCCCAATCCTCGCCAGCCTTGAAGATGACCTCCACGGGTGTCTGAACCCGAATCGGGTGGTTGAGGATTAGTTCCAGATGGTCCTTATACGGCCTGCTCTCTACAACCCGCAACTGCCTTCCCTTCACGTCGACCCAGAAAGGTGCGCCACCGATATGAGATGCCTTCAATAACTCTCCAGCGATTTCGTCCACTTTCACCATCGCGGTGTTGAGACGGACACCAGCGAGGCGGTTGTCTAGGGCGAACTTGGAGAAATGTGGAAACGATGGCCACATCGTAACCATCAGGTCCAGACGCACTGGTTTGAGAGCCGGGGATTCCGGTCTTCTGCCTAGGAACCGGTTGAAGAGACTGCCCATGGCTTCCTCCTAAAGGAGCGGCTTGGTCTTTTTCCCACCGCCAGAGCCCTTTGTGACGGATTTGCCAGACCTCAGAAGCTTGCGATCCGGGTCGGCATCACCCGACCCGACTTCCTTATGGATGGTCGTGAGGGCCTTCAGCGCAATTTCGACCTTCTTTGCCCCACCCTTGTCCTTTAGCTGGCGGTCCTTCAGCTCGTCGCGGAAGTACTCGACCCGGTCGGTCTCATTGGCGAGGATCCCGAAGATGATGTCCAGCACGCGCTCCTCATTTGGCAGTGTAACGATATGTTCCTCGTCCAAAACCTGGAGCCACTCATTCATGATGCGCCTATCGGTCGAACTGATACTGTCACCCGCCGAGGCCTGATACGGCTTGCGCACTAGGTATACCGCAAAACGGCGCTTTAGCTCGTCGAAAACGTCTTTCGTGCTAATCCGAGATTCTGCGTCCACCTTGGCGTGTGTCTTTGCATCATCCTTGTTGATGGTCTCATAAAGCGATTCGTCAGTAATGATGATACAGATCGGCTTGGAGGCCACAGGCATATCGACGTTGCGGGCATAGTAGAGGGCTGCGATCTCGGCGCTCTCCTTGATCTGCCCGCCACCTCCGCCCTCAATCACCAAAGCCTCAAGCTGAGCCTTCAAGTCGACCCCCTTGGAGAATTTCCGGATCTGGAGCGGGTACTTGTCGGAGTAGACGTCCCCGAAAGCACAGAAGGAGATCTCCAGATCGTCTCCAAGATACTCCTTTCCCTCAATTTCAAGGTACGGCAGCTTAGCGAAGATGGCCGCAGGCCAACTGCCCATTGAGCCGGTCACGTCGCAGAGGATCGCCAGAGGCGACTTACTCTTTGTCTTGATCCGGTCGGGAGCCGTATCGGCGGCTTTCGTTCCCTTTGCCACTGCGTCGCCGTAGCTGCGACCGACGTGCTCATCGTATGTATCGCGCGCGTCCGTGAAGTCATGTCCTGCCCACGGTCCAGGATTATAGTCTGCAGTCTCGCTCATTTGTCCTCTCCTTTATCTTTTTTGATTCTCGCCAGGCCAAGAGCCATGGCGTCATCCAGCGCGTAGACGCGTCCATTCACAAGAAGTTGCGGCCCAAGGGCATTAGTGTCCGCAATCTTCCCTAGGTGCCTCTCCCCAACAAGCCAGACCATTCCAGCATCCGCTGGCACTTCGACATCAACCTCGTGGCACGGGCTGCTCGTCCATGGATGCCAAGCACACGCGCGCCCTTCGCCCACGAAACCTGGTTCGATCCGCGTCGCTACCGGCTTGATCTCGTCCAGCAGTTCGCACAGGCGACGCACAGCCGCCCAGGCGTATACCACACGCGCGCTTGGGCCACGGGCTCCACCTCGCCCCTCTAGCGTGAGTTTTCCGCTGTCCGTCATGCCGATCTGCGCCTTCTGGCAGACATAGTGGCCGACATCTTCACACTTGCCGATCCAACGCAGCTTTGCGATGGGATCAGAATTGTCAGAGTAGGCGAAGATACAATCGTCTATGTCGCCGCCTACATAGAGGCGCATACCCCAAAGCGAGATAATTTCGGCGGCATAGCAGCTTTCGATCCTGTCCCGGCTCATCCTGGCGATCCGCCACCGGTCCCTATCACAGAGAACAAGTTGATGGTTCGCAAAGGACTCGGTAGCCAAGGAGATCAGATCTCGTAGACGATCCTTGACCATCATCGTAACCCTGCGATCTTCTTGCCAAAAGACGACGACCGTCCAAAGGATTTGATGCGAACCTTTTGTAACGTCTCGATCAGATCCTCCTTGTCCCAGCGTGGTCGGTCCAGGATGTCGTGGGCCACAAGTTGTCGAACAAACGTACAGACCGGATCCGGCAGGTCCTCTGGTACCCTTTTGCGTCCGAGATCTCCGCCAAGTGCAGCGATCATTGTCATACCGAGAGAGTAGAAGTCCGACTCTGGCAGCATGGTTAAACCCGCTACCTGCTCAGGAGAAGCGTAGAATGGAGTGTATCCTTTGGCCGACGAGTTGGCTGTCGGGCGGATCAGCGACAAACCGTAATCTACCAGGACAACCATGTGTTTCTCCGACTGAACGATTATGTTCTGCGGCTTCACGTCCCCGTGTACAACTCCGTGGAAGTGAATATACCGCAGGGCGTTCAGAACACGCTCAGTAATCCAGCAGACAGTCTCTGCGTCTAGATTGCCATTGTTCTCGATAATATCCTCAAGCGTCGGTCCAGGAATGTAACTCATGACCAAGGCCAGACTGCCATCCTCCAACTTTAGGATGTCCCTGACCGAAGGTATTGCGTAGTGTCGAAGATCCCAGATCGCCTTGGCCTCTTCGGTGAGGATGATCTCGTCCTGTGGCGAGATGTGCGAGGCATGCTTGATACAGACCGGCGTGCCAAGCGTGACATGCTCTCCGCGATAGGTCTTACCGAAACCGCCCTCGGCGATCTCCTCGATGATCCGGTAGTTGCCGATGACCTTCCCGGCGTCCTGGTTCCGCTCGCGGTCATACTTCTTTCGGGCCTTCTCGTCAGCCAGGACCTGATGCGCCTCCCCAAGGGACTTGGCCACGCGGTCGTTCCCCGTCTTGTCGGGGTGGTAAATCTGTAGCAGGGCCTTGTGAGCCGCGTCGATCACTTCGCGCCGGGCACGTGGGGACACTTCAAGAATCTCATAGAAATCCGTGTGTTTGCCGCTCATGGCTCTGCCTCGGTTTGTTGGAGATAGGCAATTGCCTGCTCCAGCACGGTCGTTGAATCGTTGAACATTCCGAGACCACGATTACACTTTTCACACAGCAACCCGCGCACCAGTCCTGTCTCGTGACAATGATCAACCGCGAACACTTTGAAACGACCCGTATCTGCTGTTCGGCATATGGCGCACAAACCACTCTGGACCTCAAACATCCTATGGTAATCATTGGGTGTGAGACCACACAGACGCAACCGCCTAACCCAGGCTTTTGTGGTGTTGTATCCTCTGCCTAGACTTTCGTTCGCATCTGCCTGTTGTTCCAAACGTTTCCAAATGTTGCGGTTGGTTTCTCGGATTCGTTCTTTGTTGTGCGCATAATAGGCCCTTTGGCGTCTATTTGCCTCGTCTCGGTTTTCGCGGCGCGTGCGCCGTTGATAACAACGTCGACATTCTTTGCCCACGAATTCCGGACGAGCTGGGCCTTCAAAACCGCAGGCGCATCGCCTCATAGCATTTGGCGAACGAACCCAGATTTTGTGGTGAAGAATGTTCCAGATAACACTCTGTGTTACCGAATATTCTTGCGCCAATTCGTGCTGGGACATGTCACCATCAGCATAGCGCCGTCGGATTTCTTGTGCTATCTCGTAGGTTAACTTACGAACACCCATGCCTCTCCTAAAAAAAGCGAATAGCCAACCCGTTAATAATCAAGTGAGCCGTGTTATCAACAACGATAGAGAGCCACACAGAGAGCCACACCGGTCTGTCCGGGGAAAAGCCGGTGAATCGGCACTCGTCCCAGGTTTTGCGGGCCGCTTTCGGGGCAAAGAGTTGGTTCTTCGCCCAGATGAAGTGCCTGTGCGGCCCCCAATGGTCGATCGCGAAGTGCGTCCCCATGATGACCAGGAGGGCGAGCGGCGACCGCGTCAGGAACAGGAATGGCACCGTGTAGAGAAGGACGTGGATCAGGCACGGCAGGATCCTGTCTTTTTTATTGAGGGCCATATAATCACTTTGTAGGAGAAAATCTCCAACAAGGTGGGCAAAAAATTGGTCGCCTGTGATCAGACTCATTGGCCGATTTCCTATTCGAATCAAGTCGTGGTGGCGCTAATGGCCGTTCCCGATATGTCGTTCACCAACTTGCGGACATCGGCGGCGTACAGTCCCGCGCTGTTGATACAGCCCAGCTCCAGCACATATAGGTTGCCTGCGGACTCACAGACGTCGAGTACAAAGATCCGGTGCGGGCTGAAGACCGCCGCCATCCCCTCGCCGAACTCCAGGACCTCCTGTGGTACGTCCGCGCCCACGTCCAGCTTCCCCCTGGTTTTGTACCGGCTGGCCGACGACACCCTCCCGTCCACCATGAACAGCCGCCACTCGCGGACAATTCCCCAGGGCTCGCCCACGATGATCGGGATGCCGCTCAACTGCTCGTCACCCAGATCAGTCTTGATCAGGCCGGAATTCCAGCGCTTCAACTGGTCGAAGGACCAGATGCCGCCGGTGAACTCCTTCGCGTCGCGCACGGGACGAACAAAGAATAGGCGCTCCGGATCATGCGGTTCCCAGATGAACTCGGACAGCGTCGTGACTTTCGATCCATGGTTGAGCCAGTGCTCCCCATAGGCTGGCCCCCAGGCCGTCGTCACGAAAGTCTCGGGGTCGAAGAAAGCGCAGGGCGACCACTTGCCGGATTTCAGCACCAGATCAATCATCCGGATCGAGCCGTAGAAGATCGTCGGCATGTCCGTCGGAACAGACGGTAACTCTTTTGAAAATGGCACGCGCGGGAAAGTGACGCAGGACAGCCCGAGATCCTGACACACTTTCCGGATGTTCAAGTAGTCGGTGTCCATCTTATCCTGGATGGCCCAGCGCACTGTCATTTGCCGCCTCCCGCCGTCGGATGAGTGTCGTACTGGGCCGCCGCGTCGACCGAGACCAGCTCCATCTCCGGCCACCGGAGGGCAGTCAGCTTGCCGCCGAACACGCAGGAGGTGTCGATCCCCGCCGTGCGGTTCTCGATGCGCGCCTCCTTGTAGGGCTGGTGCCCGTAGACGATCCACGGCGACTCGTCGGCGACTTTGCGCTGGACGACCCAATCGATCCGGTCCGGCAAGCCATTCGGCAGCGTCTTGCCGGTCGTGGGGGCGTATAGGCACCACGAACGCATCTTGCCGCTGTCCGACCGCTCGGCAGCCAACTCGTCACACCACGCCCCGTGGACGACGATCAGCCTGCCGTCGTCCACGGATAGGTGGTAGGGCAACGAGTTGAGGAATGCGGCAACCTGTTTCTTGTTCACTCCGGCTTGCTCGAACTCGCGCACGGTTTTGGCAAGCCCGTGGCTCTGTTTCACATCACGACCCATTGCCCAGCGGCGCAACTTATCGCAATGATTGCCAAGTACCCAGAGTGCGAACCCAGATTCCACCATGAGTTTTGCATAGGAATAACAAGCCAAGGCATAAGGCCCACGATCGACAAGATCACCTAGGAAAACAATTTTCCTCCCGTCGCGTGGCTTGTGGATTGCGCCTGATTCGTCCCACCTGTGCCCCAAAAGATCCATAAGCCTGGAGAGTTCTTCCCAACACGAATGAACATCCCCAATGATATCGTAGGCTTGTGCCATCATTTCTCCCATCGTCGCGTGGAAACCTCTGCGGATTCGATTCGCTGCATCAACATGCGCGATTTTTATTTCTCTGGATCTATCAATGACCTCGCATTAAGGATAAGAAGGAGCCAGTTCTAATCCCCATGCTGATCCATATCGCCTACAAGTGCAGGCTCTATCCTAACAGAGAGCAGGAAACCGCACTGTCCAGGCAGTTCGGCGCATGTAGATTCGTGTACAATCATTTTCTGCGCCAACGAATCGATTTCCACGCCGAGCACAAGGATTCGCAGGGGAAAAAGGGTCTTACTTTCGTGGACACCTCGGCGATGCTGACTAGGCTGAAAAAGGAACAAGAGTTCGCCTGGCTCAACGAGGTCGCCAACCATCCGCTACAACAATCGTTGCTCAACCTCGACAAGGCTTACAATGGCTTCTTCAACAGACGGGCAAAATTCCCAAGGTTCAAGAACAAGCGGTCAAAGCAGTCGTTCAGGATTGCCGATCCCAAGCGTTTTCGAATCGGCAACAACACCTTGTTTGTCCAGAAAATCGGCACCATCAGGATGGTTGTCCATCGCATTGTCGAAGGTGCGCCAAAACTGGTTGTGGTCAGCCGCACGACCACGGGCAAGTTTTTTGCTTCCATTGTGTGCGAGCAGGAAACTCCAGATCCGATTCATACCAGCAACAAGGAAATCGGGATAGACCTCGGTCTGCGCTCGTTCCTCACCACTTCCTACGGGGAGAAGGTGGAGCACCCAAAACACTTGATCAAGGCGGCGAAACGCCTCGCCAGGCTACAGCGGCGAATCGACCGCAGGAAACCTGGCTCCAATCGCAGGGAGAAAGCCCGCAGGGCGGTTGCCATTCAGCATGAAAAAGTTACCAACCGCAGGATGGATTTCCTCCACAAGTTGAGTTCCAGGCTGGTTCGTGAGAACCAAACGATCCACGCCGAGAGTCTCAATGTGAAAGGGATGCTGGCGAACCATCGCTTGGCAAGGAGAATCTCCGACTCTGGATGGTCGGAGTTTCTGCGCCAACTGGACTACAAGGAACGATGGAGTGGTGGCTGCCTTGATCAGGTGGACAGGTTCTATCCTTCGTCGAAGCGATGTCACATTTGTGGCCGCATCAACGAGGCGTTGAAAATGTCCGACCGTGAATGGCGTTGTGTAGGATGCGGAACCATCCATGATCGAGACCGCAATGCCGCCATCAACATCCTGAACTTCAGACAAGTAGGGCGGGAACCGCCCGAATCCACGCCAAGGGAGATTCCCGATGGAGAATCGCCGAACTTGGAAACCGCTAGTCGGTAGTTCACTTCTGGCAGTCTAACTGTCGCGCTTGGAGGATTTTATTACTTTGCCAAAAGTCCTCCACGCTCCCCTCCTTGGCCCACCACGGGCGCAGGGACGGGGCCATGATCACTTCCGGCCTGTGGAACGGGATGTTGCCTGGTCCGAAGCGCCAGCCGTTGTCGTCCTTGGTTCTGATGACCAGGATGTTGTCCGGCGAGCCGGAGAACGACCTGCCGAGGCGCTTGAGAACATTCCGGACGGCGATGTCCTGGATATGCGTCGAGTACGCCTCCTGGATCGTGTAGTCGCACCCGCATGAGACGTTTGTCGGGGCGTTGTCGATACATTCCCGAAGAGCAGATGATGTCCAGGTCCTCCGGCCGCGCCGGACAGGTGTATGAAGTAGGCCTCCTCGTAGAAGGCGCGGCAGGCCTCATCGAACTCGAGCGCGCGCTCGCCATCTGTCCAGACCAGTCGCCAGTTGCCGGGGCCGAACTTTTCGTTAAGCCAGCGGATTCTCTCGTCGCGCTTGCGGCCAAAAAAGCCCGGTCGGCCTTTGCTTTCCCATAGCATAGGTGTGTCCCTTTCCGCCCGCTAGAAAAGCGGCGCGAACTTTTTTCGCTGCATCAACGCACGCGATCCTCGGAGGAAAATCCCAGTTTCGCACCATCTCACAGAGTTGGTTAGACTCGTGGGCCTGCTGATCATCCTAGCAGACGAGGCATGGTCAATCACCATTGTTGGCATCATCCGGACTGCCGCATACACTACAGAGCGTCTCATCATGTTTTGGCATGGTTTTCTTTATGCCGTCGGTCCACAGTTGCTGTATCTTGTCGGTCCGCCGCCCAGGAACTCGATGGTTATCTTGTCCTCGGGATGCCCATCTTCCAGCAGCCGTAGAATCGTGTCAGCTAGATCTCTGACGCCGCCACCGATGGTGAACACGCCACCAGGGAAGTGGACGGCAGCCCATGGCATCGGGCAGTAGGTCGAGATGTCAGGCCCGCAGACGCAATTTCCCAGCATGTCGTAGCCGGGAGGCGGATTCGACAGGACCTGGACGTAGAAGTCCTCCTCGAACTTGGACAGGTGGTCCGGCCGGATCCTGATACGGATCGGCAGGGCGTTGACCATGTCCAAGGCTTCTTTCAGTCCTGGCTTGAAAGATATCACGTTCAACTCCTCCTCGCCCTCCGCCGCCCAGTGGTCCAGCGTTCGCAAGGCCCGCAGGGCCTGGATCCTGCCGGTACGGATCTCTTTGAGCAGAATAATCATCCATTCCTCCTGCGAATCATGTCGATCGAGATGATCAGCTCGACGAGTTTCGGGTTGATCCCGAGGCGCTCGGCCGCGCGCTCGGGGGAGTCGCCCCCGGCGATCATCGCCAAGCAGAGCTGCTTGGTCGCCCACGTCCTTTCCAGTATTTCTTCAATAGTCACTTTAGCACCTCTAGCTTAGCCAGCATAGACTCAATACTGTCGTCCATGGCGATCTCGCCGTTAACCAACATCTGGTCTAACCTCTGGCGGAACTCTCCAACCTCCGGGCCAGGCTTAAGGCCGAACCGCTCCATGATCGCGTTTCCAATACCGGCGGGAAGCCTGGGGCGCAAATCCTCCTCCCGCATTTGGTTCAATACACCAACAAGCGCGGTGTGTTGCTCTGCGACCAGGTTCCTCCTGGACGGTTTCGCGGACGAGCAGTCCGCCCCGAACAGGTCGATCAAATCTTCGATCCTACAACCTCGCACCTCGCACTCCTGTGCCAAACGGCGCAAGACGCGCATGCTTGCCACGTGCTCCCCGCCCTCCTTCTCCATGGCTGCGGACACCCGCTGGTGGAGGAAGATCAGCCCCCTGATCGCTCTCCGCCGTTCGTTGGGCATCTTGAACCGGCGAGCGATGCTGTTCGCCATCTCTGCTCCAAGCGCATCGTGCCCGAGGAAATGTATTTTGCCGTCTTTGAAACTTTCCGTCTGAGGCTTGGCGACGTCGTGTAGGAGGGCAGCCCACCTAACATCTGGGCGTGCCGGAACCTTGGTGATCACGGTCTTGATGTGGAACCACAGGTCCTTGTGGGCCTTGGTCGGCAACTGGCTGGCCTGCCAGACCGCGAGCAATTCGGGCACCAGGAACCACAGGAGCCGCGTCTTAGCCAGCAGTTCGACAGCCTCCTCGGCGTACGTGCCAACCAGGAGTTTATCCATCTCCTCGAGCCACCGCTCCCGGCTCACGATCAGGATGCTGTTGCCGAGATCGCGGATCGCCCTCTCGGTCCTGATTTCCAAGGTGAATCCGAACTTGGACACGAAACGCGCCGCCCGCAGCATGCGGAGGGGATCCTCGGAGAACCGGGCGAAAGCGTCGCCCGTACAGGAGATGCGCCCGGATTCGATGTCCGCTTTGCCGCCAAACGGGTCGATGATCGCGCCGTCCGGGCCGCAGGCTATCGAGTTGAAACGGAAATCGCGCCTCTCCAAATCCGTCTCCAGATTGTCGGTGAACGCCACATCTGGATGCCTACCAGGCGTGAGGTCGCGGCGGAAAGTCGTGATCTCGATCTGCTGCCCATTGGTAAGTTTGGCAGCGATGGTGCCAAACTTCTCCCCAAGCAACCAGACAGAGGACACAATGGAGATGGTTTCCAAGATCTCTTTGGTAAGCGCGGGACGCGCCGAGGTGGCGAAATCGAAATCCTTTGGCTCCAGACCAAGTAGGTGGTCACGGACACTACCACCTACTAGGAAGAGTTGCTGGCCGCGCGATACAAAAGCCCCAGCCAAGATGCCGAAAATCGGCTGGAATTCTTTCCACAGCATTTTTCCAATTCCTTTCTGTCAATATTTCACCATTAAGACAACCAGGAGGCTTACTATGAAAAGATGCTGTAGTTGCAAGGCCCACTTGTTCGAAAGAGATTTCAACAAGTGTAGCAACACATACGACGGCTTACAAGGAATCTGTAAGCGTTGCCAGTCGGAGTACAACAAAGCAAGGGGATCTTTTCTCCCACAGGAGGATCCCACACGCCTAAAGCGATGTTCGGTTTGTGGCATCGAGAAACCTGTCACCTTGGAGTATTTTTCTCCAGGCAACAGGAACAAGGATGGTCTCGCATCTCTATGTAAAGAGTGCCAGAATGAGCGAGCCAAAGAATGGCAAAAGGCCCACCCAGAACGAACGCGCGAACTGCGGGAAAAGACACGACTACGGCGCATACTGTGGTCGCTAGGCATGACCCAGGAGGATTTGGATGACTTAATGGTTAAGCAGGCAGGCAAATGTGGGATTTGCGGCACCGACAGTCCAAGAGGACACGGCAACAAACTGGTGATCGACCATGATCACAAAACGGGTTTCCACCGAGGATTGCTGTGCTCCAATTGTAACACCGCTCTTGGCCTGTTTCAGGATAACCCGGATATCTTGGCGGCGGCAATCGAATATCTCAAACGATGGCAACCTTTTGGCTCCTAGGTCTTAGGTTTCACCCTTTTGGCTTTCTTGAAACTCGGAACCAGGATCGTGTAGGAGATCTCGTCCACACCGTAGACCATGTGGCCGTGGTGCTCGCTGAAAACCACCAGCCAATCACCGACCTGCACGATGAAGGCGTACATGAGGAAGATAACCGTGCCCTCGTCGTGGATCAGATGAACAGCCCCGCGCAAGCGCGAATCATCCGCGCGCAGTTTGGCGTCGTATCCGACGGCCCACGTTTCGATCTCGGCACGGGTTAGGATTCTGCTACCTTTCCGCCAAGTCTTGTGATCCGCTTTCACCATGGCCGGGAATCGTGGATTCTCTTTGGTGCGGTCGGCTATGTACTTGTCGAGATCATCCATCTTCTTTCCTATCCGGATTCCGTGATGGAGGACCAGTGTTTTCGATCAGCATATTACAGAACAACTCGCCCTGTTCGATCGCGTCGTCGATAGCGATATGCGTATGGCGCTTTTTGCCGAACCATTTCCCCGGCATGTTTTGTTTGGTGGACTCGCGGTACGATTTGCGCAGAACAGCCATGGCGTACGACTTGATGTCCAGAGCTGAGAACGAAAATGGACTTTGCCCTGTGAACTTGATCAAGTACCAGTAAAGAAACGTAAAATCGTATCCAGCCGGATAGCAGACGCACACGGGTTTTCCTGGCAGATTTTTGAGCCATGCGGCGAATCGCCGCATCGCAATCACCGGAGTCAAGGTATCCTTCCGGCAGGCAACCCACGCTTCCGACTGTGTACCCCACCACTTCATCGTAGCTGGATCACCAGCCGCTCCATCCAAGGTGTCCAGGTTGGCGGAGAATGTGGATACAAGTTTGCCCTGCCCACCCTCCACGGAGAAAGCGGCAGCCCCTAAGCTTAGCATGGAGTTCGGGCCGGGTATCGGCCCGTCGGACTCGATGTCGACGCTGACGTAGATCTCTGCTACCTTTCCGCCTATATAGATTTACCCATGGTTGGACAAACCTAACAGACGGTTGCGTTCCTGCTATCCGCAGGAATGGATGTAGCCATCAAGGCACGGAGATAAATTCCCCGTGCGCCATTTAAGTCTCGATCCACGGTTGCTCCGCAACCGCACCGTAAGACCTTCTTGCTTCCTATGTTGTGTATTTTCCCGCAATAGGAACAAGTCTTGCTTGTATATGCCTCAGAAACGTCAATGACTTCACAGGAATATTCCTCACCCTTTGCCTTTAGGAAGCTCTTGAACCTAAAATGAGCAAAGGTTAACATCATTCGAGCGGTCTTATGTCGCAACCTTGACACCATTTGCTGTGTCTCAAATGTCGGTAGAAACACAATGTCAAAATTTCGAACAAGAAAGTTAGCGGTCTTGTGATGTAAATCGTTAATTAGATCCTTAATTTTCCATCTTAGCCGCTCTGCCGCTCGTCTAATGTTTCTTCTACGCCTTGATCTTGACAGATACATTTTCGACATCATCCTGTCAAGATTCACACATAGCCTGAATATCCTGTTGAAATCACCTTCCCCAATCTTGCCGTGATGCGTTTCCGAGTAATACGATACAAACGTTCTCACCCCTGGATCGATGGCAACAGCTCCAAGCCTTTGGTTATCAGGTGTCTTGATGCTTCGCCTTTGCGGCAGAATAAGAAACCATCTTCCGTTTTCCTTAATTATTCTAGTCCCTTCAAGTTCAGAATTAATACTTTCCGAGGAATCGAAAAGGATCTTGTTGCTTCCCTTGAACACAAAGTTCTTATTCAAGCTCTGCTTGTCGAATCCAAACCGCTGTACAGGGTCTTTCCTCGACCTAAACTTGACTTGTTGGAACCTATGGGTTGTTCCGTATTTCCTCTTTGCGTTCTTAACAGCCTGACAGGCTTCATTGATTGAATGTTCTCTTATCCGTTGCGGACAGTCAAACGCCCATTCTGGATGTTCATTGTTCTGAATAGTTCTTACATCATACAAAGAAGCCTTTGTGTCAGGTTGTTTTAGATGTTCTATCGCCTTATTAAACCAATACCTCGACAGACCTAGGTATTGTCGTAACCGTAGACCGCTTTCTCTCTTGGGATAGATCCGAATCTTTTTGGATCTGCTTGTAGTATTTGCGGAGTCCGTGAATCCTGGAGGAGAAAACGTGGATAATGGAGACGAGGTCTCGAACAAGTTCTTCGTTTGGTGATAATCGTGTTTCGTCGAGAACCACGATTGTTGTGTTGAACTTGGAAGCGATAAACTTGACCAAGTCAAATCCGACCCTACATAACCTGTCCTTGTGAGCGACAACAATCTCTTCGACTTCTCCAGACATAATTCGTTCCAATAAGGTAACAAATCCTTTTCTCTTGAAGTTGAGAGCGCTTCCGATATCTTGGACAAGTTCATGAGTTGGGAATCTTGTCTTGAGAAATCGGATTTGATTTTCAAGGTCGGGGCGTTGGACATTTGTGCTCACTCGGGCATAGATAATCTTGGTTCCCTTTGGTTTCGTCTCGAAGGGACTTAGGTCATATAACCTTTGATTTCCTGGTGTTCTGACAGCATTGATCTTCCCTTCGCTTTCCCATCGCCGAAGCGTGTTCGGATGAACACCCAATGTTTCGCACGCTTCTCGGGTTGTCACTAGTTTCTTCATGTAGTAATACAAAAGTATTGATAGTTATGGTTAGGAATCTTTTCAGCTAACAGCAGATTGCTCCAGATCGGATGTAGGATCATGCTCCCGATGGCCTCGCCGTACGCTTCCTGTGTCCTGTCGATCCTGGGGTTCTTGAAAACCGTCAGGGCGATCGAGTCCGGCAGGTCGGTTCCCGCCACGACGAACTGGTGCTCGCCGGGCAGATCCGCATCCGCTGGCAACGCCAGGACACCGACAACCATCACGAGGCGTCTGCCATCGGCCAAGGGCCGCTCCGAGGTGTTCCTTACGAACAGCATGCCGGTGGTGTCGTGCCTCGGCTCAGGCTTGATCTTCCTGGCCGGTTTCTTCTCCATGTTAGACCTCGATCACTCCCTGTAGCTTGGGATGGCCGTATTTCGCCTTTGCCGTCAGTACCCGCAGGTTCGGCAGGATTTGGGCTTCGCCCTCGCCGTGCGTATGCCCACAGAGGACCAGGAGTTCCTTGTCTTGATTTGCCTCCATGTGCCTGACCAGGACATTGCCGACCGCTACGGAACAGTAGAATGGGAGGTAGTCCGGCTCCGATTGCTGCCCATTATACCATGCAGCCTGAGGGAATGGAGGCACGTGAGTGGCTAGGATCACTTTGCGCGCTTGTCCCAACGCCTCCGGAAGCTTTGTGTCGAAATATACTGCCGCTTCATCGGCGATCTCGCGCACCTTTAGGACGAGCGGCTCTGGTACCCTAGCGTAGGCGGAGAACGGACGTAGATCTTTTATGTGCTGGAAATCGTTAAGGATGACGCGACCCCTCAATAAACCGGCACGAGCATCGTACCAGGAATCATGGCCGATCAAAACAGTATCATCCGACAAGGATTCAATCACGCCATCACTTAACCAGGAGAGCAGATGTCCCTTGCCGAAAGAATCTGTTATGCTGTGTTCCACGACATCACGGGTAATCTTGTGCGCCTCATCGAACGACAGTCCGTAATAATCATGGTTTCCTAAACAAAATCTCACTGGAATGTTCGACCAACGCTCCATGGCTATAAGGGCGTCTTCGAGTCCCTTTCCGCCACCCGAGATATCGCCACAAACAACAAGCATGTCAGCTTCGGCTTTGTTCGCCTGGATCACAAGCTGTTCAAGGGCAGAATCAAAAAGTGGAACAAAATTCAGATGTAAATCGGCGCACCAGGCGATTCTCATTGCCTATTCCTGTCTCGCGGCCAATCGAGCGGCGCGCCGCTTTTCAGCCTGTTCAAACCTACGGCGACCAGGATCGTCCGGCAGAAACGCAACGATCTTGCTCGGAATCTCGCATCTTCGGCCCTGCCCGTCCAGAGCCACAAATGTCAAGTAGGCACGACAAGCTTGGACTTCGCCGACTTTCTCGTTCCAGGCTGTTACCTTAACACCCACCTCCATCGAAGTATTCCAGGAGCGGTTGACGGCAGCCTTGAGCGTCACTATGTCGCCCAACTGTATAGGCTTCTTAAACTCCAGGTTGTCTATGGACGCCGTCACGACGATCCCCTTTGCAAACCTCATGGCGGCTATTGCAGCGACCACATCGATCCACTGCATAATTTTACCTCCGAAAGCGGTGCCGAGGTTGTTGGTGTCGCCCGGCATCACGATCTCGGTCATCTCACAGAACATCGGTCCCCCCTAGTCCACGTACACGTCGACCTGGGCCGACTTGCCATCGGCGCTTTTGCGCACGGTACCCCCAAAGTGGCGGGAGTTCGGAGGTGTGTCCCCGTCGCACAGAGTGACCAGGTCGTTGTCGGATGGCCATTCGCCCTCGACCAGATCAACGTGGAATGAGTGGGTAGCGCGACCATGGTAGGTCATGCGGATTCTCATCTTGGCCCCATTCCATTCGCGCATCGGAAACTCCTTCTCTTCCTTCTTTCCGAACATTCGTTCCCAACCCTCACTGTAGGCCTTGCCGATGTAGGGCACAGCAAAGGATTTGTTAAGGTACTTCATATCACACCTGCTTCGGGAAATTGTTCAAGAAACTCGACTCTGTGCTTGTCCAGCACTCGCCTGATAATCTTTGTTGTACTCTCTAGGCCCTTTACATCCGGCACAATTACTAATTCCGCGCCGCTCTCTAGGCCGAAAATATTGTTTGTCTTACCATTCAGAAGACGGTATCCCTCGTGCTTGAAGAGTTTTCCGACCCTAAAGTCCTGTGCTGCGCGCGTCAGGTCGATCAGATTCCGCATGACGAAGGTGGCACCTACGCACTCGAGACTGTTCACCAACTCGAGGCGTTCGCCTTCGGGGATGATTGGCCGAGACGGCCCCTTCACCATCCTGACCATCTCATCGGAATCTACCGCCACGATCAACCGGTCACACAGGGCGCGGCACCGCTGGAGGTAGTGAATGTGCCCAAAATGGATCAGGTCGAAACAGCCGCTGGTCAATCCGATGATCATGACTTATCCTCCGGTGGCCTCCAGCCCGCCGACGCCATCCCATATTGTAATGCCATGAAAAGCGACCAATCCTTACGGCATGGTTGGACTTAATGTGTTTGATCCTTGTACACCTTGGCTTGAGGGTATAGGACGATGTCCCCAAGGAATGGTTGGCTGTCCTGACCCATAGCGGTGAAGAGACCACAACAAAATCACAACTGCCAGTAATAATAGGAAAATCCTTCCCCAAGTCCCTTGATGTTGGTCAAGGCAGTTAGGACATCGCGATGCCAGAGAAGGAATCTTTGTCCAGCACTTGAAGCAGAGCTTCATGGCCGTTTCCTACAACTCAAACACAGCCACGATCTGGTCTATGTCGAGGAAAAGCGGGCGAGGGCGCATGTCGGTCCACTCCATGCGAAGCATCTCCGATTCCTTGCGAGTGACGACCAGTTTGGCAACAGTTACCTCGATCGTCTGGCCTGATTTGAAGAGTAGCCTAATCTTCTTGCGTTTACCAAACATCAGCTCCTACCTTGTCCCGCCACGCCGTGAGGACGGCCACGAGCCTGTCCACACGCGCAGCGCTGTTCGCGTTGAAGTGATCCTGTTTCCTCCAGAAACCACCGATCTTCTTGAACCTGGCGACAGTGATTCGCGCTGGTTTCCACCCATCCGTCCTCAGATCGCGGTCCTGGTGGAGGAACGCTATGTCTGCCCAGACACCAGTATTCGATAGGATCTCCTTGGCTAGCTGGCGGCGCAGTCGGACCCCGTTCTTGGAGTAGTCGTAGGTAACGCCACCGATGTCCATGGTCGCATCCACAGTTTCCGGATCGGTTTCCATATACTACTTCTCTACGAGATGGCATAGCGCCCCGCATTTTGGGCACTGTCCTGAAGGCATTAGCTCACCCGGAGTCACCCTAGTGAACAGGTCGACGATCTCCACGGTGTCGGCCGTATCGCCTTTCCATCCACAGTTTTGGCACCGGCTGATGCCCTCATTATATGGCCCGTTAGGTTTCAAATCATACTCGTCGGCAATTACATCCAGCGGAATATTGCGGTTGATCAAGTAGTCGAGTTGAGCCTCAAGCCCCTGTGCGATAATTGTGGCAGTCTCCTCGACAGCCTCCTGCTCTTTCTCGTCCTCCACCAAGCTTGAGAGGTCGTTCTCATCCGCCAATTCTTTTTTAAGGGCCACTAGCAACTTATCCCTCGTCCACCTTTGCATTATCTGCTACCTTTTCCATCGGAGGATCGATCAAGATCCTGTTGCCAATCATAATGACTTTTTCTCCAGAACGAACACAGGCTGGTCAACGAGTGCTACTACAGTCTCGCGTTTCTTACCACGCCTGACTTCGACCTCCACGCCTACACCGACGGCATCGAGTCCATCGGCGCGGATGGTTTTCAAATGTGAGGACCACTCGGCCAGCGGATTGCGGCACCTACAGCAGTTTGGCTGTTGGCATTTGTAGAACACGACTCTGTCGCCGCGCAGCATGTCCGACCTCCAGACCTCGACGATCTCAAGCGGCGGGTCGGTGTCCGGCCAAGTGGAGCGGTCGTAATTGGGATGCCATACAATGCGTTTCCCGGCAGCTTGTGCCTCCTCGACGGCATCTGTAGATAGCGGTGGAGGCATCTCCGCGATCTCGTTCAACACGAAAGCCCTGACGGCCTCCTCAAAGGAAACTTTGTCGCCAGCTCCGCGCGCGACGAGTTTCCTTTCTTCCCTTGAGATTTCGAATCCGGACATGGTTTACTCCATCGTTCTAAGCTGTTCGTCCCAACAGCACTCGCCGATCCACTTATTTTGGTGTAGATGCGCTGTGTATACAGATATGCTACTTTTACACATAGAGCATATGACTATCGACTTCTCAGCCTGCTCGATGTCACTATTCAGCCTGGACTCGTAGACGGCCATCTCTACTTCTTCGGAAATAGCGGCCTCCTGCTCGACTTCCTCCAGCCAGTAGTCTGTGTCCATGCGGCGCATGCGGCGCCTCTTCTTTTCTACATGGACCCCGGCTTTGCCGCCAATGCCGCCCAACTCAATACGACTAGCCCTTTTGATCGCCTTGATTCTCACCAGTTGCTTATCTTTGTTCTTGTCCTTGCTCATGGTCCCGCATCCATGAAAACGCCTGCTCCTCCGTCAGGACGGTAATGATTGTTCCTCTCTGTCTGTTGAGAACAAAATAGATAGTCTCGCCGTCCACAGTAGCACAACACAGGCTCCTTGTACAACTCTGTCTTCTGAGAGACAAGAACCGTCTCTCTATGACAGCCTGACGAAGCCCCCTAAAGCTCTCGACAGACGTACGCTGCGCCAGGCGCATCTTGGCGTGAGTCTCCCTTATGCGGCGCGTCATGCGATCCCTCCTTATCAGTTTGGGCCGCCATCCCAGTAGTTCTTTGTCCCGAGATTCTCCTCCATGCGCTCCCTGTGCTGCTCCCTGATCTTTTCGGCGGTACCATCCTTCTCCATCCTGTCGATGGTCTCCCGGCCCCAGTCGGCGATCTTGCGCCGAATCGCCTCGACTCCCTGCTCATCTATCATACCTGTGGCCTTCTGTACAATGATGGTCGTCTCGGCCGCCACTAGGAGTCCCTCCACCATATCCTCCGGCAAAGCTCCAACAGTCGGCCCTTGGAGAAATCCCGAGAGGCTGGCTGCCCTTGCCACCGTCGCTGCGACCTGACTGACGGGCGGTTTGCTTCCGAATTCCATCAGCGTCCTACCTTCCTCGCCTTGGGCAACCTACTCCTCAACGCCGCCTGGAAAGCTTCGACCACGCGCGGCAGCCTGACGTCGACGCTGCCATTGCGCAGGCCTACAACGATCAGCTTGTCGCGCAGGATGCGCAACTGGCTGTCCGAAAGATCACTGAGGGACTCGGGCACCTCCACATTCGTAATGACGTTCTTCATTGCCTTCCTTTCAGCAGCGCATGCCGCCAACATCGAAAAGCGGAATTAAGCCATGTTGCTACAAAAATGATCTCTTCCGTTGAATATCTAGGAGGGGCGGATAACCGCCCCTCCCGACGCCCATTGCTACTCGTTGTCTTTCACCAATCCTTGTCCAGATCCCTCCAGATGCGGTCGGAGATCCTCTGAAACAGCCGCTCCATCGCCTCATAGATCAGACGCCACGGCTCTTCCAGAAGAGTCCAGACCATCGAAAACGGCCAGTACATCATCCAGGTTATGATCCGCCATTTGTAATGGCGCGCCAAGGGCCTCCTCGGATCCGGGAGTATGTTCTTGAGATTATCTGGAATTGGTGTGTCGAGTGTCGCCCCGACAACGTCGTGACTCTCCAAGAAAAACATCCGGGTCTCGCGGTATTCCAAGGCCTTACGCTTCACATAGAACCACCACTTTGCCAAGGACCAGTTAGCGCCAACAAAGAAGAATGCTGGTATTCCAATGTAGACGTACTCCGGATGCTCCTTGACAATCGCAAAGATCGAGGCGTTCCCGAAGATATGGATCAAACCGAGATATACTAGGATGGTACCAACTCCAGCGATGGCCTTCTCCCTGGCCACCTCAAACACCAGGAGGATGACGAATAGCGCGGTCAGGATCCAGAACCAGACTCCACCAACAATCAAAAAATTCATGGTGCCTCCTACTTTCCGTGTATCTGGACGAATGGCATTGGCGTGGAGCCGCCGAGGTAGACCGGCAGGTTCCCACTCCACTTCCGCAGACTTTCGTACTGTATCAGAGCCGGGGTGATGCTCTTGGCCACGGTTACATTATAGTACGCCTCGGCATCGGCCACGGCACGCTTTGCCTTCGCCCGCCCCTCCGCCTCCGCGACGGCCGCTTCAGCCTTACCCTGCGCGTCGGCGACGCGCTGCTTGGCTAGAGCCTGCGTTTTGCGGACTTCTTGCTCGGACCGCTGGGCGTCCTGGATCATGGCAACCTTAGCGTTAATTGCCTGCGTCACTTGCGTGGACACGCGCAGCTCATTGACTGTAAACTGAGTCAGGACAAAGCCATCCGGGCCGAGTTTTTTCTGTAAGTACTCCTGGGCTTCGATCCTGGCTTTCTCTTTATGTGAGGAGTAGAGTTGCTCGGCAGTATACTTTGCGAACGTGGCCTGAAGTGCCTCGCGGATGGTCTGGCGGATGAAAATGGTCTTGATATGCTCGAGATCATTGCGGTACTTTGTGTACAGTTTCGGCACCTTCGATCCGTCGATGGTGAAGGACATGGAGGTATCCACATTGATCGGAAGGCCCTCGCTCGAGTTGATCGTGATCGAGTCGTCGTTCGGGCTGCCCTCCGTGTGCGCCTTGGTCAGGATGAGCGTCTGGATCGAGGTCGGATACGACAGGACCTCCTCGCAGATCAGTTCACGCCAGTAGTATCCGGCGGGGATCGGATCCTTCTTGACGCCGGTCCCTTGCGTGTTGCTGCCGCACTTGGCAACTGACACGCCTACGTGGCCGGGACTGATCGTCTCCAGCTTGGCGCAGCAGATGCCACCGATGACCAGTCCAATGATGAATAGCGCCGACAGCACACCGGTTGTAATCTTCATGTTCTCTTTCCTTTTCTTTTTAGAACTTGATTGTGTATCCGCCCTGTTCGCGCCATAGTTTGAACAGGATATCGTTGACTTGCCAAAACTCCGCATGGTCGCCAGCATGACCTGGATTCACATCGTCCCAGAAATGCTCAGCAGCCAGCTTCGCCACGCCATCGATGAGCATGTAGTAACTCTCGCCGTCGACCTGGCTTCCCCTGCCAATCCAATTTCTGGCTCCCCGCAACCATTCCATGATGTGGGCGAATTCCGCCCTGCTGACCCTTGTCATTCATCCCCTCTCATGGCGCGCTCCCAGCACGCCTTGTGCCACCACGTCCCGTGGTTATAGAAATCCACCTCCGGATCTACCCTACCTTCGCAGGAGATGCAATTGTGGTGCTGCGCCAGTGCCTCGGCGTTGCGTCTGCCGAGCGCCCTGGCTCGCCTCTCGGCAAGCGCCCGATCGACCCTCGGACCAAGCTTCACGGCCGCGAGCACGGCAGCTCCGACGACCAGGACGGCGCCCCCAACAAGCAACAGAATGTCGATGACAAGCATTGGAATTCTTCCTCAAAAGGCGAAACCGGACTGGGTCTCGGCGATCAGGGTCCTGACGGCATCCTCGCGGCCATCATTGAGCATCTGCCTCGGGGTCAGGCCGTCGAAGACCCGGATCGGCATGTCCATCCAATCCTCGACCATGTTCCTGTCGAACCCCATCCCCGCCAGGGCGTCAACGATGTTGCGCGCCTCGTACTCGATCCCGCAATCCACATGGTCGAAACAGACCCATCTGTCGCCCTTGACCCTCTTCATCTTCCGGTAGTCGCGCCACTTTCGGCAGTGGGTACACCTGACGTCCAGACGCACTACCGCCTCGACATCGCTCTTGGACAGGTTCTCGGCAAGCCTCTCGATGATCTTGCCGGATTCGGCCAAGATCTCCCGTGATCGCCGGAATAGGGCCGCCTCGGGCCACGGCCGGATGCCTAGCCCGCAGATATGACAGAATTCCGCGTCCTCCACCGACCACACAAGACACCGAGGACATCTGATAGACATTGTAACGCTAAGATCGTCCATTCGGCCCCTCCTGCCAAAACAGGAAAGGGGGAGGGCGAAGCCGCCCTCCCCCTTCCGCTGCGTGCCTGGAACTACTGCCTGATCTGGGCTCGCGACTCCTCTTCAACGACGGCGTGGCCATTGTTGCCCTTGACGACCAGACGGTCAAGTAGATGCTGGAGCGGCGTGCCTGCGAACACCTTCTGAACTACCTCGGCGAAGTTCTTACCGCCGATGAAATTCTGGACCGAGAGGGCCTCGGCCACCTTGACGACCGTCTCCTCGTGGCTCAGGGCCAGTAGGGCTTCGGAGAAGCCGTTCTGCGCGGACTGGAAGCGCGCCACCGTGGCCTCCACCTCGGCATGTAGGGCGGTCAGCTTGCGCTCCAGATCCTCCTTGGCGACGGCGGCGTCCTGCTCGGCCTGCCGCCTCCTGCGCGCCAAATCCTTGTCGAAGCCGAGATCTGTGATCTCCTGCTTTGCTGCCTCGGCCTTCTTGTTCTCCTCGTGCTGCTTGAGGGTAGCCGCGACCTTGGCCAGAAAGAGATCGAGCTGGCTGGATACAAGGGTGGTCTCCAGCCTGTGCTGAGCAGCGGTCGTAGCCGCCTTGGTTTCGGCCACCTTGCGCGCGATGTCTTCCTTCTCTTGGGTGACCGTCAGGTCACGCTTGGCGTTATTCAGTTCAATATTTGACCGAACCACTTCATGCTGGGCCTCGTTGAGCATTTTGTGGATCCGCTCATCCTGGATCTTGACGCCGAGAACCTCAACATCGGTGACTCGCATGTTGTTCTCGGAGAAGAACATGCCGGGCCGCTTGCCAGTCTCGTCCTTTTCGCCGAGAATCAAGTCGCGGATAACGTCGACAGCATTGACGTAGAACGTCTCGACCTTGGCTTTCTTGATCGCTCCTTTTAGAACAGAGCGGATGTGGTCACAGAGAAGCTTGACATAGTTGTCTGCCTCAAACCACTTGGCCTCGTCGCCCTCGAAATTGACGCGGAACGACATGGACAACTCGATGCCGACATGATCGTTCGTCTCAACATTGACCTTGTCGGAAACCTTATTGTTGGTGATCCGTAGGTAGACGGTCCGGAGCAGGTTGTCGGTAGTCTTCGGCTTGCCGGTAGAAAGTTCCAGCACTTCCAGGCTCTCGTCGTAGTTGAGCAGGACCGTAGCCGGACCTTTCTCCACACGGCGTTTACCGCTCTTGGATACCACCATGAGAGCGTAACCGGTCCACACGTCAATAGCGGGTACGCCCTCAAACTTTGTGTTCAAGGTGACTGTGCGCGGACTCGTATAGGTTGATCCACGACTGAACTCGTCGCCGACGTGGTTCTGGTCACCGCTGACCAAACTAGCGTCCATTATAGCGGCCGCCACGGCAACCGATGCACCCTTGGATCTGGCCAGGCCCTTTTTGGCGCCGCGCTCGAAGTCGCCCTCGCTGATCGCGCCCGCCCGCGTCGTGGGCGCCTGGAGCTGTATGTTCCGCAGAACCCTGTTGTACTCCAGGGACTCAGTGTTGCCAGGGTACCACAGGTTCGACTGGTTGTCGCTCAGAGCGCGCCGAACGATGACCTCGTGGCGAGGATCAGGCAACAGCATCGCCGGACCCTTAACCATGCGGATCTCGCCAGTGATGCGGTCCATGACATAGCGGCCCTCGCCAGTTGGGACGGCGGTAGCGAAGTGCTTGGACTTTCCGTCGTATTTGATGAGGCTGTGCTCCTCACGGGGGAAGTAGATCGACGTGTCCTTCCCAGTGATGAACAGCTCTTCGCCTTCCTTGTGCGCCTGACCATTCTCATCGGTATACGATGAGATTACCTTGATGTGGAGCCCTTGGATCTCATTCAGTTCGATGGCGCGAAATTTGACGTTTCCCTTGTCATCCTTTCGGAAAACCTCCGTCGGCCGGGGAAACACGACCTGCGGCCCCTTTTCGTACCGCTTGCTGCCATTCTCGTCGACGAGGATGGCGTACTCGAGTTTCTCAAGCGTGAGGGCGTCGCGCACGAAAACGGACTTCCCTTGCGCGTCTACATCCTCCGGAACCACGCCCACGCCGGTCGGCGGAATGTAGAAAGATACTTCGGTGCCACGGATGATGAACAGCTTGCCAACCGTCAGGTCGGTCGGCACCTGAGCTGCCGGAACTGCCGGTGTATCACTGGAAGCGGGCTTCATCACAGCGTTCGTCCAGTTCTTGCGGGCCTCTTCCTCGTTGTAGACACGAACCAGTAGGTATTCGTTGGATCGCAACTGGTGACCTTGTACAACCGCAGCCGTTTGTCCAGGCCACAAAGCGAACGAGCACGGACCAGAGATGACGATTTTGCGTCCAATATCCAGGTCTGGCGAGGTAGACACGCCCTCGGTGGGATGCTTGCCGTCCTTTGCTGGGTTTTCCAGGACGAGATACGACCCTTCGACCGCCACAAGATTCAACTTGACAGCATCCTCTAGCGCTGCGCATCGGTCGAATTTCCCGATGGCTGGATTCCAGGTTACCGGCGTCTCCGTGCCGGTCTGGTTGATCACCGTGGGTCCCATGAAGGTTCGCACGATACCTTTGGTGGTATCCTGCATATACGCATAGCTTCCAGGAGCCAATGCGATTTCCCGTTTTTCACGATCTCTTCCATCACTCATCATGTTCTCCCTGATTGTCCCGAACCCGTCGTTTATTTTCCCGAACGGGTTATTGGCCCATCAGCAGTGTTATTTGCTCACTGCCATTCTGTACCATTATCCGCCCACATTGTGGCGCAAACATACACGAAACCAAATCCATCCTTGAAAATATCGCCTGGCACGCACGCTACAGACCATGCGGCCAGATCGCGTTCGGTTCCGCCTTGGATGTCAAGGTCATGCTGGATGCGCACATTATCGATGACGCACGGTAGTTCCCCAGAGGACGGCACGGTTCCCTTTGTGTCGACTACCACGAATTTCCTGCGGATGGCCATGGATTTACAGCCGTTTCCATGAGCCCGAGTACGAAACTGCCCACGGTCTTGTGTCCTTGCCACACACCATGGTTCCTGAAACATTACCGACGGCGCCGAACTCCATGTTGCGACCGCGCCATCCCCATTGGTGTAGCACACCCAGGAGGCTGAACGACAAATTCTTGATCTTACAGGCCCGACCGACATGGACGGTTTCGTTCGACTTGGCGTTTATCTCGTACATAGCTCCGACAATATTGTCATTGGGCGACATCAAGACCAACTTGCCTTTCTCGAATCCAACCTGCCTGCCAGCAACCACCGTCCAGACGTAGGCCTCGCCGTTTGCCTTGTGGTGGAGGAAAAAGCGGTGGCCATTAGCATCCTGCCAATGGCCCGACATGGATGGCTTGCCAGCTGACACGGATGACGACACCAGGAACAGCAGTGCGACGATGATCATCTTCATGGGAACCTTCCTTTCATGTCCGGCTTTTGCCGGGTGGATCAGATGGAAACATAATCTGGGCGAGGATGGCAATCGCCAACAACGCCATACAGATCCAAAACAGCCTATCCAGCCAAGGCGACTCGATCATGGCGTCTGACTTCCACAGCCGCTGCACCCACCTCCGCCTCCACTGCCGCATCCTCCGCAACCGTCACCGCCAACAGGGGTGCTGGAGAAGCCAACACGCTCGGCAACTTTGTAACCGCGATCCTCAATCTTCGTAGGGCGCAGACGCGCTACCGCATACGTGGCTGACTCAAGAAGGTGCTGAAGGTGCGCGATGGCCATCGTCAGGTCGGCACGCAGCTCGCCCTCAAGATCCTTCCCATGACACAGTGCCATGTCGAGCAGGGCCAGCGAGGCCTTGGTGGCCGATTTCACCTCAAGCGCGGATCCGTACATGATGAACTGCTTTTCCGTTTCGGGTGTCGTGATAGGCATTACTCAATCCTTCGTCTTGGGGATGTAAAGCTTGTGCTCCACGATATACTTCAGGACGCCTTTCGGGAGCATGTTCGAGACATCCTCCCCGGCGGCCAGCCGATTCCTAATCATTGTTGACCGTATGTCCGGCAAACGCGGCTGGTCATCTTTGCCGACGACGATGATCCGGCACTCCCTCTCCAACTCGTCGAACCCCTCCCACTTGTCGCGCACCAGCCAGTTGTCCAGGCCGATCACCAGGCTGAAACGCAACTTGACCGGGTAGGGTTCATGTAAATGCGGAGAAACCGAAATTGACAGTTCCTGCGGTTTGCGCCGCTTCAACTCCCTGACTGTGTTCAGCGTGATGCTTCGACCGCCAATCTCCTTCTCGATGGCACAGATGCGGCAACGACCGTGGGGAAACAGTGTCGCCGCTTGATGGCACATCTCCAGGCGATGTTTGAATGGGGACAGTCGTTTGCCGAACGCGTGCCGCCAACAAGGCATCATCCAGACTTCGTCCACTTTGCCAGTACCCAACAGCCAAAAGACAACGGACAAGTGACCGAAGTGTGGTGGGCTAAAGGATCCCCCAAACAAACCGATGCGGCGCGGGCGTTTGGCTAGGGCATTGAATCTCTCCTGCGCCTGAAGGAGTGCTGCTCGTCTACTGATGAGCTGCTTCATTTTGGCTCCGAATCTACCAATGTTCGGACATTACTTCAGGAGGTCGCAAAATGACCCACAAACTATGCCCGAAATGTAACCAAGTCAAGGCGTTGGAGCTTTTCAGCATCAGTCGTCAACGGCGCGATGGCCGCAACCTGTGGTGTAGGGAATGTTCCAATGCCAACTCAAAACGCAACAGGGACAAGTGGAAAACCTTGCCAAAAGAAACCGTCAGTTACAAAACCTGTCCTGGTTGCGGAGAAGTCAAACCGGTCGACTGTTTTGGACGCGACATTTCCAAAAAAGATGGGCTTACGAGATGCTGTAAGGAATGTGTCCACATCCATGATCAGGAGATGCGCATACGACACCGAGACAAAATCCGCGCACGACGGCGAGCCTATTACGAAAGCCATGCCGACGCCATCAATGCGAAAGCGAAACAGTGGCAGGAAAAGAATCCAGGACTGTTTTCCTACTACTGTCGCAAAAGTTCAGCCAAGCAGCGCAAAATCCCTTGGCACATCGACCAGGAATGGTACCTTGTCCACATCTGGGAAAAACGCTGCGCCTATGGTAATCATCCCTGCGAGGGTGGAATCGACCGCGCGGATAACAGCAGGGGATACGAGCCCGACAATTGCGTTCCTTGTTGTTGGTGGTGTAACACGATCAAGGGCACGCACACAATCACTGAAGTGCGTTCTCGTATTGCGGAGATACTAGAGTCTCCTCCTCCAGAACCGCCAAACCAACTAGGTTTTGATTGGGTCTAGTTGCTCGCTCGGTTCGGTCTCCGGATCGGCGATCTAGAAGTCGCGGTCGCCAATGATCAGCACCCAGCGCAGCATGTTCGGCTTGCCGGGCGGTTGGATCAGCAGCGCCGGAGCGCCTTGGAACTTGCCCTCCTGGAGCACATCCCAACGATCCGTTCCAGCCTCGCGAACCCTGTTTTTGCCTTTGAGACTCTTTGGAACCAACCTGACCGACACGACCTTTTCCATACTACTTCCCCAGCTTGTTCTTGATGATGTCGGCTCGTGTGGAGAAGTGCGACCCAGCGATGAACCCGTGCCGCACCATTTTGAAACGATATATCACCCACCTACCGTCGCCGACCTTTATGTACGCGCCCTCGCGCAGATCCCTGGACGAGAAGGACGACCGCTGCCGGAGCATAGCCGCCAGCTGTTCCGGGTCCTTGATCGGTCCGCTGTGGAGTTGTGGCACCACCTCGAACCCCGCAGCGACCAGGATGCCACGCGCCTCGAGCGGATCAACGAACCGCGCGGAGCCGTAGTCGTAGAGGTCGAACGCCATGAAGAACGACGGCAGCAGGTCGTACTCCACGCTGTGGCAGGCCAGCAGCCATTCGCCGAACACGCTCGTGTCGGGCGCGAGCCGCTCCAGCTCGTCGAACAGGTGCGCGTTCTCGTAGTACCAATTCCAGATCGGGGAGAACTGCTTCTTGGCCGCCGTCCTGGCCGTGTGGCCCTTCCGCAGGATGTGGTTCCTGTTTCGGATGATCGGTCCCTTGGCCATGCCGACATTCGCCCCGTCCACCTTCTCCGTCACCTGGACGCGGTCGGATTCGAAGATGATCCGGCACTCGTCCTCGGTGGCGACCAGGTCGTCACGGGTGGCATTGGGATTCCACGGCAGATGCTGCGTCCTAGGGTAGTCGGGTAGGATGTCCCGTTCGTTGACGAATCTGGACATTTAGAACTCTGGAGCTTTCCTGGTTTTTCCCGTTAGGTAGTTCAGCGTGGACACGAGTCCGCTGTAGGATGCTGGTATGCGCCTGCGGCGCAGGATGGACACAGCGATCAGCCTGTGGTGTCCGTCGACCACTATCGGCCCGTAGAAATGACCGTTGTAGGTATCGTTGTCCAGGACGATGGCGTCTATCCTGCTGGGATTCTCGACGAAAAAGCGAATCCTGGCGATGTGCTGGCGGCGAGAGACGATGCGCTCTTTACTCCAGCGGATCGGCGTCTTGCGCGACGAATATCTGTAGAGGCTGCAGACAACCGTTTCCTCGTCGAGACCCAGGGTCACATATGGATCATAGTAGTGAAGCAGGCGACCAACAAGCACCATATTGGTTTCCTGCGATATCTCATCTATGTGCTCCATGGGAAAGCTCCTAGTCCGCCACTACGCTCCATTCAGAGGTGAATTCCTTGATCTCTTTGGCCTTTTGTCGGATTTCGTCCGCTGTCCAGGCCAATGCCTCGTTGTTACCTCCGGCTAGGTTCCAGACGAAACGGTGCGCCGTCAGGGTGCTCGGCTTGCCATTCGAGGCGAGCACGGCCACGAGTACGTGCGTGAAGCCCATGTCCATGACGCGCTTGCGCTCGTCCTCGGAGCAGTCCGGATCGCGCAGATATGCGTCGAGAGTGTAAACCACTGTGAACACTTTGTCCACCGGTATAGCAAGGGTCTTGCGGATTGTCCTCGAAAACGTCTTAGCACCATTGGCGGACTCGATCTTTTCGTGGATGGTGATGGTCCTATATCGTTTCAGGTACATTCCCACATCGCCACGGTTGACCCGGATGACATAGTCGTCCGGATCTTGCGTCCGATGGCCGACCCCGCTGGACACGAAAGAGCAGACTTCTTGACCAAGAGCAATGTATCCTTGACCTGGTTGTCGGCAAGCCCACCACGGATAGTTCGTGATGGCATTAGCTAGACAAAACATGAACTTCTCTTTGTCTAGCACTTTGCTTCCGATCGTATTCTCGTCGAACGCCGTTACGATGTCGGCGAGTCCGATACATAAGCCGTGGTAACAGAAACTCATATGTTTCATAGTGTCCTACTGGCCTCCAAACTATTCTGCCAACAGTTTGGGAAACGGTCACACAATCTCGTCTACCATTCCCAGTTTGAGAGCTTTGTGTGCGCCAAACCAGATGTCGTGTTTGAGGATCCCGTCCAACTTTTTCCGCTTGATTTTGGTGTACTTGAGGTAGACATCCCGGATCTGCCGCATAAACGATTTGCTATTTTCCATGTCATCGAGGAGTTCCTCGTACTTGCCAAAGTGCCAGCCTGACAATTGATGGATTAGGATGTAGGCGCTAGCGTTGATAGTTCGCTTGGCAGCCACCATAAACGGGAACGTGGCCGCGCTGGCACACATCCCGTCAATGACAGCGTGGACTGGGACAGGACACCGGCGCACGGCGTCCATGGCCGCCACGCCTGAAAAAACACCGCCTCCACCACTATGGATATGGAGGATGATCGGGAGCGGGTCGCCACCGTTCTCGATCGCCTGGGTGCGCTGCTTATTGGATAAGGTGTGAAGAGTGTCGATCAGGACTGCGACCGTCTTGGTCATGATGGGGGCGTAGAAGTAGATGTGGTTCCCCACCAGTCGGATCTCGGAGTCGTCGTCGTGATCAGCGGATCCCCACAGCGGCTGGTCGTTTTCCTTCTCTTCTTCTTCCTTGGTTTGCCTGCCCCTTTTCCGGATGTCGGCCATCATTACTTTCTCCTCATTGTCGAAAAAGGCCCTCGATGCTGATTTGGTTGATGCCGATGATGGCATCCCGCTCATCACCTCGTTCCACCATTATTCCACCAATTAAACGCAGCGCAGGATCTCCCCCCGGAATGTGACGGTCAATCCTGTCGCCAGGCACATATATACCAATGAGCCCGATACCATCTCCCATTGGTTCATATACAGCCAAGCGTAGTTCGAGCAAGAATGCTGCATCCCATGGTCCTAAGGACAGGAGAGCTCCATGTCTTCGGTAGCTATTGGTCGCGTCCATGCTGTTCCTTATCTTTCTCCGCTAAAACGGCATAGATATTGCCCCAAATTTTCTCGATGAGGAACACGTGCGACTTGTCGCCATCCCCCTTCTTGCTCAGGTGATGGGCCAGTTCATGGATCATGGTGATGAGCGTCTTGACCATGTCAGACAGCACGGCTTTCGACACCATGATCATTTTCCCGTTCCAGAGGCCCCACCGATCATCGGAACGGAACGATACGACATCCAGGATCTCCATCGGCACCCTGTGGCCTGCGCGACCAATAAGATCAACGGCCTTCTCCAGGTTTGCCTGCTCCTCCTGGGAAAGGTCCGACCAAGAATGCCGCACGACGATCTCCTCCCCCGCTTTCCTCTTGATCCCCTCAATGCCATCCTCTATGCCCATGAGGGTCTGAAGCAGCTTGGCCAATGTGGCAGGTAGAACGATACCCTTCTTTCCGAAGTGGTCAAGATCCTTGGACTCCATGATGTTGGCTACCGGTACCGCTTCGCTGCCGAAGGTCCTGGTAAATTCGGAGACCAGTGCCGTCCTGGCCTCGTCGGACAAGTAAGACATCGAGTAGGACGAGAGATCATTCGTGTCTGGTGCATCCTTACTCAGAAGGTCGTACAGCTTCCCCACCAGCGTCGGCCTGATTGATACAGCTTTCGCCCATATCGTAGCCAGACGCCAACCGAGATCGTACTGCGAGATGACCTTACGGTCCCTGTCGGTCGGGGCGTTGAACAGGTCGTATCCCGCCATGAGCTTAGGATCGTACTGGACGAAAATGCCTTTCACAAATACCTTTCCCGACATGGATGGGTCGAGCAGCAGGCTACCCCACTCATCCACAGCCACCTTGTCGAAGTCGTCCCGAAGGAAGAGGAAGTTGGACCGCATCTCGGCCCACTTGGCGGACGAGATCTTGTCCACCTCCACAATGATGCCGCCGCAATCTTTGGCCTCGGAGATATCGAACGCCAACACTTCGACCTGGAACTTCTTCGAGCGGATGAGAATCGGTTTCCAGATCTCCTTGCCAGAACGGATCACGACCTTGTGCCCAGCACGCGTTAGACACAGACTGGACAATTTGATTCCTTCTCCAAATTGTCCAATCATATCTTGACGTCCCACCTTGGTTGTGTGACCAAACAAAAGCGCCTCATGGGACAGCGTTACGCCTGCGTTCTCAATCTTTAGGACATGACCGTTATGCCAGATTTTCATCGGAGCCTTGAACTCCGTTTCAGCATCCTTGGCATTCTGAATAAACTCCCGAATACCTTGCTGCATGCCCCAATCCGGCAGGTATGTAGTCTTGACCGTCAATTCAATGCGCATCAGAATCCTCGTTTTCTTCAACCACTATTTTCTAGGTCAGTCCTACATGAATATTATTGTCCGCTTTATCGACGAAACCATTGACGAAACTCTTACCGTCTCCGCTCGTCAATGATCCATTCCCGGCGCCTCGGCGGCAGTCGTCTGTCCTCACCACGGTCGAAAATGTACTCCTGCTCTACCCCGTACACATCCTCCCTCATACAGGTTGGATTTCGACAGGAAAATCTGTCATCCCCAAGTGTCCTCACACCCCATCTCTCTCGGCAGTTAGGACACTTAGGCACAGTCTCGCCGTCGGCATAGATCGCCGACGTCTCGATGGGGTCATCCGGCTTTCCGCCGCCAAAGGCGTGCTCGGTCGCCATCTTGACGTGTCGGCAACGCTTGTTCGGCTCGTCGACCTCACACAGATCCCCCCCGGATTTTCTACCTTGGTGGCAAGTAACCGACACGACCGTATCTCCATCCATATGGATGGATACCGTGTGTAGGATCGGAAACGGACGCTGGTGGTCGCACCTTCCCTCGGCGTGGGACACGGCGCATCCGTTGCCTCCAGGCCCAGCCTTACAGCGCGTCCAGCGCCAGTCGGAAACGATGAAGATCCTCAACGCCATGGTTAACTCCTATGCGGCTATTGGTGGTCCGCCCTTCAACACCACCACCTCCATCCCTTCGAACTCGTTGGGAAGGTTTGCCTTTTCTGGGTTGCTGGCGATGACATGGATCGAATGACCGCGTTTGCCAGCACCGAGTCCGACTGCGTGGATGTTCTCGCCGTCCATGTACTGCTTCGCGAACCGCTTTACCTTGGCGGTCAGCTCGGGAGGTGGGAGCGCGCCCATGCCAGGTAGTTGGGGCAACGTTCCTGCCGTTTTCATCTGGGCGGCGGCCTCAGAAGCCGGAGATACCTTGACCAGTTTCGTCAGTCTCGCTCGTTCCCTTACCGCGCCCTTGCCCTCCCCGAATCTTTCGTCAAGGATCATGAGTTGCTCCTGCGGCGTGCGCTTTGCTCGCGCCTCCTGTCTCTCATTCGCGCGTCTACGATTGTCCTCTTTCTTGCTCGGCATCATTAGCTCCTTTGTCCGCTATGGATAAAAGCGGCGCGAAAATCTTTCACTGCAAAACGATCTTTTTCGGTTGCGCTCCAGGCCCAGGATCCGCAGGTGCGGCGAGATCAGGAGCCGCCAGGCGTTCCTCGGCCTCCTGGATAGCTCTCTCCCGCCTCTGCAGCTTGTCGCGTTGCTCCTTCAGATACCCTGCGCACACGGAGGAATCAGTATGGCACAGGCCGCCAAACCAGTTTGCCCACCTGTGGTCCGGCCTCGCCAAGCCGGGACCACCGCACACGTCGCATGTACATGGTTCCGTGAAGATCTTCATGGCTCATTCCTCCGGTCCGTCCGGGGCGCACATCCAAGCCAGCGCCACGGCGTCGGTGTCGCCCAGTAGCGCCTCGCCGAGTCTTGGCAGTCCGTCCTCCAGGTTCTGCCCGGTTAGGAACTCCATCCACCTGTCCATGTGCTCGCGCGGCGACACCTTCTCCAGATCCATGACCCTGGCGGAGCACTCGAAGTCGCACTCATATCCTCCGCTCCAGGAATCATATGTCTCCGTGTAGTTCGGTTTCAGCCTGACGATGAACCACTGTCCTGGGCAGATGCCGTTCTGTATGGCCCAATCGGCTACCGGAGTCATGGAATATTCGCCGTCTTTACAGTAACGACACTCCGATTGGAAGGTTGTCTCCCAGAGCTGGACCTCGTCGTTGGTGATCTCGAACTCGAGCCATGTCATGTGGTCGTCGCGTCTCCCGACATCCGGCAGCGCGGACAGCAGGTGGAATTCCAGGTCCTCCTCACCTGTGTTCTGAACCTCCATGTAGACATAGACGGTGCTGTAGTCCGTGTGGTCGAGCCAGTCGAATGGTTCGTCCGATGGTGGATCGATGAGCTTCTCCAAGCTGTATAGGATGTCGTGTAGACGTTCACGAACCATATGGTCGCGCAGAAACAGTGAGGGCCACTCATCCGGATTGCCTAACCAGCCTTCACATACATCCTCCTGGATCAGGGTAGACTCAGACATCACTTCCCATGTGGACATTCGGCCTCCCTTTAGCGGAATCTTTGGACAATCATGGCAACTCGGGCAGGGTGCGCAACCGTGATTTCTGACAACCAATTTGCCATCCATATCGTTACACCTGATATGCGATCCAAACACAAACAGAAGTGTTTCACAAGAACAGGAAAGGTTTCTGTTGGAGCGAAGCAGGGAAGGAACCTATAGTTCCTTCTGCCCAAAAACCTGATGGCAATAAACTGCCATAAAAAACAGGAACTATCACGATGGTTGACACGGCAACGGCCTCCTTCAGCAGGTGAAATAGGGCATGTCACCTCTCTTTTTTGTCGATATTGTTGACAATGATGGTACCATCCCAGCATAGGCCGATCGCGCACATAGCCAAGGCAATGACGGACAAATAATACATACAACTTCCATAGCTATCTCTTCCTACCCACAACCATATCCTCTGGGGTGAATCCAGGCGTCCCTCGATCTCTAGGATTGGAACGGTCTTGTGGAACCACATTATCCTACTGCGCTAGCGCTGTCAGGTTGTTCTAGTCCCTTATTGCCGCACCACAGATGTGCGCCTGCCGTTTTTCCATGTTTCCATGATTTCAAAATCCTTATTCGGATTTTCCCCAATGTACTCCACCCGAATCTTCTGATCCGGGAATACATCGGCAATGTATGCGGAAGGCGTCACGGCCGTGCCAAGCCATGCGTCGTGAATCTTCCCCTCGGCAAAAAGAACGGCGTGGAATAACCATATCCTGTCGCCGGATTGATAGTGTGCGAACAGCAGATCTTTATCAACCAGCGGCGCAATATAGACAAGCAGGTACTTGATTCCCTGTCGACGCAGCCACTGGCCAACCTCGTCCGCCAGATCCATACACCAGTTGGTAAACTCCCCAATGCTGTTGCCGGACTCCCTCAGCCATCGCGTCTCCAGATCTTCGGCCATGGCCTCCTCCTAGTTCATTCCCCCGCCTTCCTTTGCGGCGGCGTCGGACTGGCCGCGCATGATCGTAAGCGCTGCCTCGGCCACGTCCCTGATTTTCGGGGCGACAGCGAGCCGCACAACCAGAGGACTGTAGACAAACCCTGCCATGACCAAAGAAATGAGCTTGATCTCCGATTCGGATAAGTCATTTCCGTGTGATTCTAACACTGTAACCAATTCCGCCATCAGATCCTTCGCCGCCATATCATATTCCTTTGTGTGGAAAGCACCTGTCACACTGAATATTTCCGGTCTCGCTCCCGCAGGAGACACACCTCCGACCAGCTCCATCCTCCGTCCATCCCCTATCTCTGCTGTGCCATCGCTTGCCGTACGAAAGGCGCCGCAGACAAATGTCCATCATCCACATATCCAGGTTGTTCCATGCATAGACAGTCAGCATACCGTCGCCGGAGATATCCAGTTCAGCGTGTAGACCCTTGCGCCTAGCCTCGCGCAGCATCTTCACTGTAAGCAGGGCGCACAGTCTGTTCCGCTCCCGAGGCGACGGAGGAGGGATGAACTCCAGCGCGGATTCGGTCGGGACATTCCGGGCAGGCATCGGGGCATTTTTCATCTATTGTTTTCCTTCAAGGTCTTCAGGGCGTCCATGATCGCCAGAGCTCGCCCTGCGGCATTCTGGTCTGCCATCACAATATTGTTGTTGAGCATCACCAGCACCCTTAACAATCCGATGGAAACGATGATCAGGATGATCAGACATATCAGCATCTTAGCACCTCGACAGCATTGTCAACATCCCCCAGATTAGTTTTGCCGCCAGCCAGACAACCAGGATCCCGAGCAGAGCGGGGGCAACTGCGCGCAGGAAACTCCTAGTCCGGCGGAATCTTCTGCGCCTGCCTAGCATGTGTGCTCCTCCTGCGTGGCGCAAAGCACGCGAAACATTTGAGGCACCAGCCCCATCCGGCATGGATATCAACCTTCCGCGACCGACAGACCGGGCATTGGCTCCTCTCGCTGATCCGCAACCTGACCGGATACATTCACGCCCCCATGAGCTTGGCTGTCGTCGACGCCAGTAGCGTGAGCGGAGTCAGCACAATCCCGTTCTTCATCTGTCCGTTGGTAACCAGGTCGTAGATAGGCAGCACGAAAGCCCCGGCAATACCCATGTGGAACAGAGTGGATGACCACGGGACACTAAGCCACAGTTTGCCCAGCCACATGGCTGCCAATGCCAGCACGGCCACGACCACAGAAATCATTTCTCGCATCGAATCTTCCTAGTTCCGATCCTTGGGTGGCACGGTATCGCGCAGTGCGACCTCACGCCAGGACACGGCGCGCACCTTGCCCATAGCCATGGCCTCGAGGAATTTACGATATTCCTCCTGGCGCACTAAGGAAACTCATCACCTCAAGGGTGACCGCCCGCTGCGCTGGTGTCATAACAACGCAGTGGTAACCACCATGGATCTTGTGATACTCACGCCCATTGGAGAACCTGCGAACTGGTGAGCCCTCCAGCTCGGCCATGAAGTGCTCGAAGTCCTGCGCCGGAAAGCAGAGTTTGAACTCGCCCAGCGGTATGTCCACCCACTTGCGATTAGCCAGGATAATCCCCGGCAGATCAGCGCCACCCTCTTTGGACTCCTCCACTAACATGACGGTTCCGCCGCGACCCTCGATGTCCGCGATCAGGTCGGCAACTAGTTCTTCGGGGCAGAAGTGGGCTTTGAACCCATCAAACATGACGCATGCCCAGGAGCCCGGTTCCAACTTTTCGATTTTCATACGTTTTCCTCCCTCATGATGTCTAGCTTGCTCTCACACCACGTCTCGTATTCCGCCTCGTCCGCGTTGGTTTGTGCCTCAAGGACGCACGTGATTAGTTCTTCCGTGTTGATGTCCCAGTCGACATGTTGGCCTACCATAACGAAATCGCCGCCATCCTCGATATCGAGCACGAGGATATCCTCAACTTCGCCGAATGCCGACTCAGATGGATAGCAGTCCTCAGGATCGCCGTAGGTTCGACCTGGATTCCCCGGATAGCACCTAAACGTCACCTCAACCAAGTACAACCCTTCGCCGTGTTCCACGCTCGTGGTTATCTTCCGGGTGAATAGTCTCGTGCGTTTCCTCAAGCGCATCATATCCTCTTAGCCAGACTTCTTGTTCCGGATACCCTTGAACCTCTCATGGATCTTCTTAACTACCTCGGCCCCCTCCGCGAGTTCGTTGGCGCCGACCTCGTCGTTGGAATTTCGCGCCGTCTCCTCCGCCAGCTTTAGACGCCGATGCGCGCTGTTAATGTGTTCGATGATCTCGTCCAGGTGCCACTCGCCCCAGGTTTTAGGTTTCCCGTTCGTGAACATGACCTTGTTTGCCTTTCTGCCCCTATCGGAGCTCTACATTACGACATCCGGCTAATCCGCTCTTGCATCGCCACGATGATCTTTGCGTACTCTGGTCGGACGTTTATTACGGTCAAAATGACTTCGCCAGCCGCACAGGCCTTCCTGACATGCTCGGCCGGATCCTTCTCGAAGAACCGACAGAACTTCAGCATCGTGCCGTACGCTGTTCCAGCCAAACGTAATCTGGCGAACTCGCCGTCACCTATGGTACCCGTCCCCTCCATCGAGGCAAGAGCTACAGCCATTGCCTCTTCAGTCTCAGTAGCGACCGCACGCAGATGGGATAGGAACAGAGATATTGCGACCTGCGGATCGCCCGACCGCACAGCCCCTAGGAGCCTACGGACCACATCCAGATGTTGTTCCATGGTTTCTGTCTTGTTTATTGTATCAGTTACCGGGATCAAAAGTTACCTCCAGATCGAAGTCCGCGTCGCCATTCAGCTCCATAGGTTGCGACAGCATCCATATCAGGTTTTCCATGGCGTAAATTGGGGGCTCCGCCACAAGTTCTACAACCATGTCCCGGTTCCGCCACTCCGCCTTCAGGAACGCAAAACCGTTATCCGAATAGGTTGCAAACCAGTCGGTGACGGCCTCACGAGCCAGAAGCACTAGAGTCACGCCCTCCATCGGAAGCAGTTTGAGGATTGGGACGTATCCGCTGAGGAAATCTCCCGCCTCGACGCTTGCCAAAATGCCGGGTGCTGGATTGCTGCGGACTGGACCGCAGATTCCGTCGACCGCAAAATCGAGTAGACCGACCATGGGATTTCTTGGCATGTTCTTTCCTGTTTTTCCACAAAAACCAGTTCGGAGATTCTGTGCGGTTCCGGAATGCGCTCCCAAGCCTCGATCTCGATGTACGCACGCAGACTCCAAGTCGGCACATGGAAAAGTGCTAGAACCTCACCGCTGTCGACTGTAGCCAGTCAGACATCCGTGCCATCCCCGCAGTACAAGTCGAGATCGTAATGGACACCAGGGTTGACGTCATCTTCGGATAGAGACCGGGCTCGACATAGCAGGAGGCCGCCATCAGGGCGGCGATCAGGGCGATGATCCTCATCTCTGTCCTCCTTGGCATTCCTTCTCGGGTTTCGGGTACAAGAGAGGCTCCACCTTCTCGCAGGGCACCGCCGCAATGGCCGGGCCGCCGTGTAGGCCGCCCTGCCACACGTAGGCGAAGCAGAGGCCGGACTGCTGGTGCTTGATGAACACTATCCCCTTCGCAGCCTCGGCGGCGTCCTCCCTCATGCTCGAGCTGTTGTCAACCACGCAGGAGCACAAGAGGGTTGCGCACAGCGCGAACAGGATCCTCATTTTCCATCCTCCAGGGCCTTGGCCTTCAGCAGCATCTCCTCACCCGACTCCATGAGATCCTCGCCCTTGGCCTCGAGGGCCTTCCGGATCTGGTTCGGGGCCTCCCAGAGCGGCAGGTGGGTCATCATCGTCTCCATGTAGATCTCGCATTTGCCGGGTGTCGCACACCAGCGAGATCCGGAGCTTGGCCGGTATGCCGTGGTAAAGGGCATGGTCGTCCATGGAGTCCAGGACCTTTCCGAGGCGGTTGTCGGCCCTCTGGTGCTCGGAATCTGCGTTCAGCCTGCCGCAGGCCATGTTGCGGAGCAAATTGTCGCTGTTCATGTCTTCTCCTGCCCGAGCCCGGCCAGGCGGCGCTTGGCCGCCGAACCGAGCCGCTTGATCTCCCGCTCGCGTCTCAGCGCCGCGCCCTTCGATCCGGCGAACTCGGACCACACCAGCCGCAGCGGCCGGTGCGCACGCGCCCATTTGGCACCCCTCTTTGAGGTGTTGTGCTCGTGGATTCGCCTGCTAGGATTCGTGGAGATGCCGCAATACAGCTGTCCATCGCGCCCGAGAGCTAAATATACCCACCATTCGCTCATATTTGGCGCCTTGCCTCAGATTCGATCCTGTACTGACCGCCGTCCGAACCCTCCACCCGTTGTGTATAGTCTATGATCCATGTTATTACTTCGCAGATCTCGGCCACAGCAAGTATCCAGAGGGGCCGGTGTATGAAACCAAGCGCAAACCACAGAATCAGGAGAATAATCCCCTTCGCCAATGGGGTAGCGCTAACAATCCTATCGTCGACTCTATAACCAACATACTCTATATATCCAGACACTAGAGTCTCACCCTCCATGTGTGGCCACGGCCTGAATGCTGTGACCCTTCCACCTTGGATCCAGACGGCCACACAATGCGACAGCTCGTGGAGCACGGTGGAGCCGCATATGTAGAAGACGATTACTACAGTCAGTTCCGCCAGGAACCAGCCCATGGTCATCTCGTCCTGATAGTTGCCCCCTTGAAGGGCCACCCGACACAGACCAAGAGCGTCACTCTTTGACCATGGGTATTCTTGCCGGTCACAGTGACCCCGGCGTCGTCTCTTTTGCTACAGCCCCGCCACTCCAGGAATGCCACCGCCCGGCTCTCGATTTTGACCTCTGTGAAACCGAGATTGGTGGCGGCACGGATCGCCTGATCCTCGTCCGCCAGGAAACCGCAGCCAGCCATGGCCATCAGCATGATTACTGCCATGATTCGTTTCATTCAGCTCTCCTTGTTCTCGTATTCCCTGAGCGCGTCGTACGCGCGTCCGATTGCCGCTGGATCATCGACCATGCCAGTGGCACCTCCACCGGGAACGTCAGAATACACACGCCCGTCGGGCGACACTCGCAGATCACCGCATTCGGCCTCCTTAGCAGAGACCTCGATCCCGCTCTGTTCGCACTCCCACAGGAGTTTTTTCCAGTTGCGTCGCGCACGCCCGCGCCTGATCAACGTGCGGTGACCGGTGGACGGATCGCCCCACCAGAGCATGTTCCGATCAGCGTCCCGCGCAACCCATGGTTTGATCATCGACGAATCGTGCCAGAGGTCGTTGGAGACATAAATGGCGATCTTATCACGCGCCCGTGCCTCCATTAATGTGCCCCAGAGCCTCTCCGAGCATGTACCGTTCGTAACCATGAAAATCGGCCCGCTGGACAGAAACGAAGCGATCCCGAGCATCGCCAGGAGGTCGGGATGAAGAGTCGGCTCACCTCCACCGATGGTAATCAGGGAATCATAGTCCGCCGAAACTGCCACTGCTTTCCTGAAGGTA
>Ga0153915_10000332_pt1 | contig 43299 bp, 38 predicted proteins | sample Opewatmetagenome_2_FD_107003 | JGI IMG/M metagenome (GOLD analysis project Ga0153915, IMG submission 107003) | Freshwater wetland microbial communities from Ohio, USA - Open water 3 Core 3 Depth 3 metaG | ecosystem: Environmental > Aquatic > Freshwater > Wetlands | place: USA: Ohio, Lake Erie...
CGGTTTTATGCTGACAATTACCGGAAAATTTATGGATTTAAACCATGTCAGACGTCTGCTGTTTCAAAAACCGGAAGATATTTTAAGCCGGCTGAAAAATGATTTTGCGATGGTCTTGAATCTGCTTTTATCCCAGACGCCTGAAGATACTCGTAAAATATTCGAGAGGTCGTTTGCGGCTTACCAGCAGAATATCAGGCAGCATGGTGCGGATTTTTCCGCTGCGAAATCGCTTTGGAAAGATTTCTCGCGCCACTTTAAATTTCTTCAGAAAGAGGGCTTTGTGGATGAAGCCGGAGCATTGACCGAAGACGGTCATTGGGTTTCAAGGCTGCGTCTGGATTATCCGCTTCTGGTAGCGCAGTGTTTGCGAGAAAACGCTTTTCCTGAAGAAGACGAAAAAATTCTTGCCGCCGTTGTGGCGTTTTTCGCTTATGACCGTGACGATGATTTGAATTTGACCGTTAATGACCTGTCTCCGAAACTTACACTGTCGTTTAAAAAGGTTGCGCTTGCCGTACGGCCGCTTATCCATCGCCTGGAAGCCGCCGGTTTTCCGGTAGTAAAACTTCATAGCACCGCGGGTGTAGCCATGTATTACTGGGCGCAGGGGCATAGTTGGGATTCTGTTATCAAGAACACAGGAATCGCGGAAGGAGACATGGCGTCGCTGATTTTGCGGACAGCTGATAATTTGCGCCAGATTGCTTCGCTCAAAGATACATATCCGGAAATTGCAGCCTGTGCCTACAGAGCAAGGGATGCGATATTGCGTGAGCCCGTCCTCTTCCTCTAATTCCAATTTGCTTTTATACGGCTGCCTTTGTTGGCATTGTCGTCGGCTTCCTCGACGTATGTTTATATACGCCTGCGGCGCCTTCTCCTTGCCGCCGCGGTATCCTGATAAAATCAAATTGGGATAATTAGAGCGCACAGATAAATAAAAAGGCGAGTTGTTAAACAACGCGCCTTTTTTAATATTGTGTTTGCAGATTGTTCTCGTCTGAAGAAAAGCTTTATTCCAGTGATGCCAGCTTTATGCAGACGGCAAGTATTTCGATTGCTTTTTCCAGTTCGGTGACGGGAGGACGGGTCGGTGATATGCGGATGTTCGCGTCATTTGGATCTTTGTCGAAAGGAAATGTCGCTCCGGCCGGAGTTATCGCGACGCCTGCTTCCTTGGTCAGGGCGACCGCGCGTTTGGCAACCGGCTTTGCCGTATCCAGACTTATGAAATAACCGCCTGTGGGTTTTGTCCAGATTGCAAGGCCTGTATCCCCCATTTCCCTGGAGAGCACCTTTTGCACGATATCAAATTTTGGTTTCAGAAGTTCTGCGTGCTCCTTCATGAGACCGCTTACTCCACCCGGATACGCGTTTAAAAACTTCACATGGCGCAACTGCTCCACTTTGTTGGGTCCAATAAATGTGGTTCCGAAAAGTTTGGCCATATATGCAAGGTTATCCGCGCTGGTTCCCATGAAGCCCAGCCCCGCGCCGGAAAAAGTTATTTTTGATGTTGAACTGAAGATATATACCCTGTTGGGGTTTCCCGCTTCTCTACAGGCATCAAGCAGGTTTTTGTGAATAAAAGGCTTGTCAACCAGATGATGGATTATATAAGCTTCATCCGCAAAAATAGTGAAATCCGGCGCCGCGGTTTTCATTTTGGCCAGCTTCATCACCGTCTCATTAGAAACGGTATCTCCGGTAGGATTGGAATAGGTCGGAACAAAAAGAATTCCCTTTATTGCGGGGTCTGCCGCGGCGATTTTCTCCACCTGTGCCATGTCCGGTCCTTCTTTAGTCATTTTGACCTGAATCATCTCAAATCCCATTTCCGCAAGAAGTGAGAAATGCCGGTCATAACCGGGAACCGTGACGAGCATCTTCGGCTTGTTGATTTGGTTCCATGGCTGAGGACTGCCGACTACGCCTCGCAGCAGCGCCCACATAAGTACATTGGAAAGAATAAAAAGGCTGGCATTGTTGCCGACCATAGTCTCTTCAGGCTTGACGCCCAGAATTTCAGCAAACAGCTTGCGCGCTTCAGGAAGTCCCAAAACTCCTCCCGGATAATTGCGGATATCAAAACCGCTTTCTGTTTTAATGTCTTTTTCCGACACTATGGTAAGAAGGGTATTCGACAGGTCAAAATTGTCGTCTCCAGGCTGACCTCGTTCAATGTTAAGTTTTAAACCCAGCGCTTTCAGGGCGTCATAACGTGCTTGCAAGTCCTTCAAGCTTTCCATAAAAACCTCCTGTAAGAATATGTCCAAACAGTATCAGGGATACTTTTTGAACATGTTTCCCATAACATAAGTTGATTTTTTTCCAAAGAGAATTAATTGCATAATTACAGATTAATAACTGTTTGGAAAAAGAAAGGGAAAGAGTATAATGCACGCTGAAAAGGACATTGCAACGCTAATTTTCAAATCTATATTTTTGTGCTGGATTTTGCCGTAAGTAAGAAGTAATTCTGTAAAAGGGAAATAATTAAAGAAACTGAAAATAGTTCAAACGAAATTGGACACGTCAAATGCATAAAGTGGAAAAAATAATATCCGGCGGTCAGACCGGTGCGGACAGAGCCGCTCTTGATTTCGCCATTAAAAATAATATTCCATACGGAGGCTGGCTTCCCAGGGGAAGAACAACGGAAGACGGAACACTCCCCCTTACGTACAATCTTCAAGAAATGCCGACCGGCGATTATTCCAAAAGAACGGAAATGAATGTTCTGGATTCCGACGGAACGGTTATTGTTTCCAACGGATTTTTGAAAACAGGCTCCGCCCTGACCAGGGAATTTGCCATACAGCATAAAAAGCCGTGGATTCATCTGGATATGAAGGAATTATCCATAAAAGAAGCGGTAACGGCGCTTCTTTCATGGCTTGAGGAAAATGAAATCAAAGTCCTTAATATAGCTGGTCCCAGGGCAGGTAATGATTCCACAATACATGACACTACGCTGCGTCTGCTGGAAACAGCTTTTTTTAGAATCTGATTACCAAAATATTTCAAAGCATTACAAAAGAAATTGCGCGATATGGAAAAACTCTCAATGATAACTGATTTTGTTCCGGCGGGTGACCAGCCGCAGGCAATTGACAATCTGGTTAAAGGTCTGGAAGAAGGCAAAGCGCATCAGGTACTCCTTGGTGTTACCGGTTCCGGTAAAACCTTCACTATTGCCAATGTTATCGAACTCACCCAGCGTCCTGCGCTTATTATCGCGCACAATAAAACTCTGGCGGCGCAATTATATGAAGAGTTCAAGGGACTCTTCCCCGAAAATGCCGTGGAGTATTTTGTCAGTTATTACGATTACTACCAGCCGGAAGCTTATCTGCCGGTTACGGATACCTACATTGAAAAAGATTCGGCCATTAATGAAGAAATCGACAAACTGCGTCATGCGGCAACGCATTCTCTTTTGACCAGACGCGATGTTATAATTGTTGCAAGTGTTTCCTGTATTTACGGTCTGGGTTCACCGGAATCATATCTGGGGATGATTGTTCAACTGGAAGTTGGTAATGATTTTCCGAGGGATGAATTATTGCATCGGCTGGTGGAAATTCAATATGAAAGAAACGATATTGATTTTCATCGTGGCACATTCCGTGTCCGCGGCGATATCGTGGAAATATTTCCGCCTTATGAAGACGAACAAGCCTTGCGGATAGAATTCTTAGGCGACACGATTGAATCTATGGCGCTGATTGATCCCCTGAGGGGGAAAAAAATAAGCGCAGTCGATAAGACAGCTGTTTATCCGGGCAGTCACTATGTAACCTCGCGCGATAATCTTGCCAGAGCGACCGCAGATATTCGCGCGGAGCTGGCGCTGACGCTGGCAGAATATAGAGAACAAAACAAACTGCTGGAGGTTCAACGGCTGGAACAGCGCACCAATTTTGATCTGGAGATGATGGAAGAGATGGGCTACTGTCAGGGGATAGAAAATTATTCCCGTCATCTGACCGGACGCAAGCCCGGCGAGCCGCCGCCGACTCTTATGGAATATCTGCCTAAAGATGCACTCATTATTATCGATGAAAGTCACGCTACTTTACCGCAAATATCCGGTATGTATAAGGGGGATCGCTCCCGTAAAGAAACTCTGATTAAATATGGGTTTCGTCTGCCTTCCGCGCTGGATAACCGTCCGCTGCGTTTCGATGAATACGAGGCTTTGACCAATCAAAGGATATACATTTCGGCGACACCGGCGCAGTATGAGATTCAGAAGGCTGAAGGTGTCCGTGTGGAACAAGTTATCCGTCCGACAGGTCTGATGGATCCCGAGATTGAAATAAAACCGGCGAAACATCAGGTTGACGATTTGCTCGCGGAAATCAGGGAGAGAATTAAAAAAAACGAAAGGATACTCGTGACAACGCTGACCAAGAGAATGGCGGAAAATCTGACCGATTATTATACCGGTCTGGATGTCAGAGTGCGTTATCTTCATTCCGATATACATACGCTGGAGAGGGTGGAAATCATCCGTGATTTGCGTTTGGGAGAATTTGATGTTCTTGTCGGTGTGAACCTGCTGAGAGAAGGGTTGGACATTCCCGAAGTTTCTCTTGTGGCGATACTGGACGCGGACAAGGAAGGATTTCTTCGTTCGGAGCGTTCTCTGATTCAAACGAGCGGGAGAGCGGCGCGCAATGTTGCCGGAAAAGTCATAATGTATGCCGATAAAATTACCAAATCCATTCAGGCCTGTCTTGATGAAACCAAACGCCGCCGCGTTATTCAGCAAAAATATAATGAAGACAATGATATCACGCCTGAAACAATTAAAAAATCCATCAGCAATGTTCTGGGTTCTATCTATGAGGCCGATTATGTGACGGTGCCTGTGGACACTAAAGGGAAAATGGTTCCGGTCAAGGAAGAGGATCTGCCGGCATTGATCGCGAAGCTCACGAAAGAAATGAAACAGGCGGCAAAAAATATGGAATTCGAACACGCCGCCGAACTGCGTGACGAACTTAAGGAATTGAACAAAATTTTGCTGGAAATGGGTTAACTGTGCTTTGTGTTGTTACGGCAGAAATCAGGATATGGTAAAAATATTAATTTGTTTCTTTCAGTCCCTGCTGCACTGCGGTGAACCGGATCTCGACGCTCGATGACAATAGAGGGACAAAACTGAAAATCATAATAACATAATCAAATATGGTAGAAATCTAATATAACGTGTGCTACATGTTTTCGTGGCAGGTCAGCATGTTAAATAAGATAAATATTAGTTCTCAGAAACAGATACTGATCGTCTATATCATTTTGACATTGGTTACACTTGCTGTTTTTTGGCAGGTGAATCAATATGACTTCATCAGTATTGATGACCCTGTATATGTCACCCAGAACATTCATATTCATTCCGGAATAACTCCGGACGGATTGCGCTGGGCGTTCAATACAACCTATGCCGAATTCTGGCATCCGCTGACATGGCTGTCATTAATGCTCGATAACCAGCTTTACGGCCTGAATGCCGGCGGTTATCATCTGACCAACCTTATCCTGCATGTTTTGAGCACCCTGCTGCTATTCCTGCTTTTTAACCGCATGACCGGAGCTGTCTGGAAAAGCGCTTTTGTCGCGGCGCTTTTTGCGCTTCACCCGCTTCGTGTGCAATCGGTTGTATGGATTGCCGAACGCAAAGATGTACTTAGCACGTTTTTCTGGATGCTTACTCTATGTCTTTATGTCTATTACACGGAAAAACCGGTTATCAGAAGATATCTGTTTGTTGTGTTTTCCTTTGTCCTGGCGCTTATGAGTAAACCTATGGTAGTCACTCTTCCCGTGGTTATGATTCTTCTGGATTACTGGCCGCTGGGACGTTTTGAGTCTAAGAAAGGTAACATGGTTTTATTGCAGTTGCGGGAAAAGATCCCTTTTTTTATATTATCAGCGATATTTGCCATTATCACTCTTTATGCTCAATCCCCTCTGCATATAGAACATTCCTTGTCTTCCCGTATTGCCAACGCGCCTTTTGCTTTCGCGCTTCAGTTGGGAAAAATATTTTGTCCCCGTGATCTGGCTTTTGTGTATCCTTTTCCGGATCAACTTCCTCTCTGGCAGGTTTTGGGTGCCGTTTTGCTGATTGCAATTATCACTATGGCCGTCATTTTCACGATGAAGCGTTGTCCATATCTCTTTGTAGGATGGTTGTGGTATGCAATAACCATCCTACCTGTTATAGGTATTATTTATGTTGGAGATCCGTTGGCCGATCGCTATATGTATCTGCCGTCTATCGGTGTTTATATCATTGCCGCCTGGAGTGTGCCGTCTTTGATAAAAAGTGAAGAAATGAGCAGGAAAATATTGTTTCCGGCAGGCATGGTCGTTCTCATTGTCCTGTCATTTTTAACATGGAAACAATGCTCTCATTGGAGAACCGGTGTGGAACTTTTCAGTCATGCTTTACAGGTAACAAAGAATAACTATATTGCCCATAATAATTTGGGTGTTGCTCTTTTTGACGAAGGGAAAACAAAAGAAGCCATAGATCAGTACAACAAGGGTATATCCGCAAAACCCAGTTCCCTGATTTTCGACAACAGAGGGGCTGCTTACGGAAAACTCGGACGTTACGAACTGGCAATAGAAGATTTTAACAAGGCCATTGGTCTTAACAACCGGGATCAAACAGCTCATTACAACAGGGGATCTGCCTATGGTAAGCTAGGCCGCTATAAACTGGCGATTGAGGACTTCAGCATGGCTATCCGTCTGAAACCGGATTATGCAGAAGCCTACTACAACAGAGGGATTACTTTTATATTGCTTGGCGATAATCAAAACGGCTGCCTTGATGCGCAAAAAGTCTGCACACTGGGAAACTGCCATTTGCTGGAATTTACCAAAGGCAGGAATCTGTGCCGCTGATTTTTCCCTTGGTTCATATTTACAACTTCCTGTTTGTATGTTCTGACGTTCGTAAGTGTGAATAATTCAGCATACAGGGCATGGAAATTCACTCAACGGAAAACAGTATAAAATTATTCTTAATTATTCCCGTGATGTTGCTTAGTCTTAAAGTAATAATTTTACAGCGGTCGTGGCAAGGTTTAATGTAATAAAAGCAAGATAAAGTGAGGTAGAAATTGGCTTGACATCTGAATATATTACGCATAAAAAACAGACAATAGTTTTAAATTAAAGGAGCGGTGCATGTCAGACCGGTCTATGGTTGAACTCCCGATGTGGTTTTGCAATATTCCTGAATCGGGTATTAGCTTTCCATTAAAAGCTCATTCTGACTATACAGGGAATGATGCTGTTCGTCATTTGAATTATCAATGAAAATTAGACTACGGCAAGCAGAGGCATCCGATTCAGCGTGGGGCGGTATTGTCAAGGCCATGGGACTGGTTTTTGGTGATATCGGCACAAGTCCGATATATACCCTTGCTGTTGTTTTCGCCCTGACGAAACCAACTCTGGATAATATTATGGGAATTGTATCCCTCATCGTCTGGACCCTTACTATTCTAGTTAGCATCGAATATGCCTGGATGGCGACAAGTCTGTCTCACAGGGGGGAAGGTGGCGCAATCGTTCTCAGAGAAATTGTGCTGCCTCTTCTAAAATCAGGTCGCATCGCAGCAGTTGTTACTGTTCTTACGCTGATAGGTGTTTCACTGCTTCTCGGTGATGGTGTAATTACGCCGGCTATCAGTATACTTTCTGCTGTGGAAGGCATAGTAATTATTCCGGGCATGGAAAATACAAACGGCGGTATTTTGCTTGCTATCGCTATGGTCATTGCGATCATTCTCTTCCTGCTTCAATCCCGCGGGACGGATAAACTTGCCTGGATGTTCGGTCCTATAATGCTGATATGGTTTACTGCTCTGGCGGTTTCCGGACTCATTTCTGTGATTTCCATGCCGGAAATCATCAAAGCCATCAATCCTTATTATGCCTGGAAATTTGTTTATGAAAACGGGATTTCCGGCTTTTTTGTTCTTTCCGAAGTCATCCTGTGCGCTACCGGCGGAGAGGCCCTTTATGCCGATATGGGACATCTCGGAAGAAAACCGATTGTCCATGCATGGTACTTTGTTTTTGTCGCTCTGGTTATTAATTACATGGGACAGGCAGTCTATGCCCTGCACCATCCGCAGGCGGGTACATATATATTCAGTATGTTTCAGGAACAATTCGAATGGCTATATATTCCTTTTTTATTTTTGGCGATCACGGCGACCGTCATTGCTTCCCAGGCTATGATCAGCGGTGTTTTTTCCGTAGTTTATCAAGCCATAACAACACGATTTATGCCGCTGATGAAGATTAGCTTTACATCCGTTTCTATTCAGTCGCAGATATATATCGGTGTCGTCAACTGGTTCCTTATGTTGAGTGTGCTGACGATGATGCTGATATTCAGGAAATCATCGAATCTCGCGGCTGCATATGGAATGGCCGTTACCGGTTCTATGACCATAACAGGCATCGTTATGATGATAGTCTTTTATCATCGTGATAAATGGAAAGTTCCCATTGCGGCTGGGGTTGTTGTTGTTGATTTATTTTATTTGATATCCACTTTTTATAAAATTCCTCATGGTGCTTACTGGTCTTTGGTCATTGCCTCGATTCCCTTTACACTGATGGTGGTCTGGATAAGAGGACATCGCCGTCTATTCAAACGTCTGATGCCCCTGGACATTTCAACATTTCTCCCGAGTTATGAACAGGTTTACGCCCGCGGGAAGAACATTCCCGGCACGGCTCTTTTTTTTACACGAAGTTCAGATTTTGTGCCGCCGTACATTGTTCACTGCATGCTGGAAAGCAATATTCTTTTTGAACGGAATATTCTGGCAAGTATAATCCGGACGGAACAGCCCTATGAACTTAAAACGCAATACCGGCAGGGTATCGGAAAAGGTCTTGATTCATTTGAGATCATGGCTGGTTACATGACTGTAGTTAATGTGGAAGCGCTTCTGGAAAGGGAGGATATACGGGAAAAAGTCATCTTTTATGGAGATGAGGATATTATCTCAAGAAATCCCGTGTGGAAGGCATTCAGCATTATAAAACGTATCTTTCCCAATTTTGTGCAATTTTACCGGCTGCCATCAAAGAAACTTCATGGAATTGTAACGCGGGTAGAAATATAGAAAAAGCTCATTTGATTCCTTGCTGGTACAAAATATTGTGGATAAAAATAATTGACATACAAGCGGAACTTCCCTATATTCTCCCTGAAAGAGAGCAGGGGGCTTGTCGAAAAAAACAAATAATGCAAAGTTTGAGTTACTGTATTATAAATGGCGGTCAAAGTTTTGATTGTCCATGGTGAAAATGTTTCTTACGTGAAAAAAGACAAGATTTTTTACAACTGTTTAGTGGAATATTATAATAACAGATGCTCCTGCTTTGATGAAATCCTTTGTCTTGCGGCAAAGATGTTTTTAAATACTACAATTTAAGAAAGGAATTTTATGCGTAAACTTATTATTGCTTTTGTTGTTGTTGTTCTTCTTATGGCTGTCCCGGTATTGGCTGCACAGCCTCAGACCGAAGATCAGAAAACACTTTATGCGCTGGGTGTTCTTATGGGAAAGCAGTTGTCAATTTTTAACCTGACCGCCGAAGAGTATGAATTTGTTCAGCAGGGTTCAAGCGATGCCGTAGCCGGTAAAACATTAACTGCAGATCCTGAAGACTACAAGCAGAAAATCGGTGCTCTTGCTCAAACACGTGTGCAGGTTACAGCACAAAAACAAAAAGATCTGGCAAAACCTTATTTAGAAAAAGCAGCCAAGGAAAAAGGCGCCGAGAAATTGTCGTCAGGCCTTGTTTACCAGGAAATCAAAGCCGGTACCGGTGCTAGACCCAAAGCAACGGACATTGTTAAAGTTCACTACACGGGCACTTTCATTGACGGCAAGATTTTCGACAGTTCCGTACAGCGTGGCGAGCCCGTTGAATTTCCCCTGGGGCAGGTGATCCCCTGCTGGACGGAGGGTGTTGCAAAAATTAAGATAGGCGGCAAAGCCAAACTGATTTGTCCTTCTGATATTGCTTACGGCGACATGGGACGTCCGCCCATTCCCGGTGGAGCTACACTGGTCTTTGAAGTGGAACTTCTGGACATAAAGGCTGCTGCTTCGACTTCGGCTAAAAAGTCTACGAAAACGTCTTCAAAGCCCAAGGCAGGTTCAAAGAAATAGCCTGTTATAATTACAGCTAATGTTTTTTGCTTCGGACGAAACAGTTTCTTACTGTTTCGTCCGGGAACAAAGGTGAATTTAGAAATTTAATTAAAAAAGAAAGGATTTCTATGCGTAAATTAGTATTTATTGTATTTGTTGCTTTTGTTGCTCTTTTGTTTATTTCGGCCTGTTCCCAGGAACCGAAAACAGACGAACAGAAGGCGTTCTATTCTTTGGGCGTTCAACTTAATAAAAAACTGACTGTTTTCGATCTTTCTCCCGAAGAGATGAAATACGTTCAGCAGGGCATGTCCGATGCGTCTACAGGTAAAAAGTTGGCGGTAGATCCGGAAGCCAGTATACCGAAACTTGGCGAATTGGCTCGTGCCCGTATGGCTAAGGCAACCGAAAAACAAAAAGAGCTGGCCAAGCCGTTCCTGGAAAAAGCCGCTGCCGAAAAGGGCGCGCAAAAAACCCCTTCCGGTTTAATTTATAAAGAAATCAAGGCAGGCACGGGCATTCAGCCCAAAGCCGCGGACGTAGTAAAAGTTAACTACGTCGGCACTTTTATTGACGGCAAGGAGTTTGACAGTTCGATCAAGCGCGGTCAGCCCGCAGAATTTCCATTGGGTCCGGTTATACCCTGCTGGAAGGAAGGCCTCGGAATGATGAAAGTGGGTGGCAAGGCTAAATTTGTGTGTCCGCCGGATACGGCTTATGGTGACATCGGACATCAGCCCATTATCCCTGGTGGTGCGACTCTGATCTTTGAAGTGGAACTGCTGGATGTTAAAGTAGGTGCGGCGGCAAAGTTAATGCTTCCTTCTGGTCCCGCGCTTAAACCGAGAGCGAAGAAATAATTTTACACGCAATATGGTATCGAAGATTCTCCGCGTAGCGGCAAGCCGCGGGGAATCTTCGATTCTTCAGGAACAAAGCTATTCATTATTTGCTTATCTGTGAATTTTTACTCTTCAGTTTTCCTATCATGAACTTCTTAAATCATGATTGAACTATATCTCTAAATCCATTATAAATAACAGCAGGATTTGTATCGGATTTATGGAAGAAAATAAAGCTCTGAAAGATAAAATAGTTTCTTTTCCGCGTAGTCCTGGAGTTTATTTGATGAAGGACCTGGCGCGGAAAATTATTTATGTCGGCAAGGCCAATAATTTGAAAAGCCGCGTTGCGTCCTATTTTACCGGCAAGGACACGCGTCCTATGGCACCGTTTCTGATGGCGCGGGTACATGATATCGAATTCATCAATACAGCCACTCAAAAAGAAGCTCTGATTCTGGAAAACAATTTAATCAAGCGTCACCATCCCCGCTACAACGTCAATTTACGCGACGATAAAACATATTATCATTTATCGCTTGATCCCAGGGAAAAGTTTCCCCGACTGCAACTTGTGCGCAAACGGTTAAATAACGACGCGCTTTATTTCGGTCCTTATCCTTCGGGACTGGCGGCTAAAGAAACTCTGCGTTTTGTTCAACAGATATTTCCGCTGCGTTCCTGCCGCAATCGTGATTTTAAACTGCGTCCCAGACCATGTCTGGAATATCAAATCGGAAAATGTCCGGCTCCCTGTAAGGGACTGATTGATGAGGAAACATACGGGAAGCTTGTGCAAAGCGTCGTATCCTTTCTTCAGGGACGTCGCCGCGAACTGATTTCCGAATTGAAGAAACAGATGAATGAAGCGTCGGACGAACTCAATTATGAAGAAGCTGCGCGTTTACGCGACCGCATTGCAGCATTGGAGCACGCACTGGAAAAACAAAATGTTGACTGGGGCAGTACAAAAGATCAGGATGTGATCGGTTTGTTCGCCCAGGATAACAGTTATCACCTCTGTATTTTGTTTGTACGCGGAGGAAAACTTTTGGGCAGTAAATCATTTGCGCCGGTTAAAGTAAAGACGGATATGGCCGAAATTATTTCATCATGTATTACCCAGTATTATGATAACGAAGAGATTGTGCCTGATGAGATTATTGTTCCCTGTCATTTGCAGGATGAAGAAGTTATTATCGAATGGTTGACGGAAAAGAAAAATAAAAAAGTCACATTGACAGTTCCTTTCATCGGAACAAAAAACGCTTTGCTGGATATGGCCAATGCCAACGCCCGCAATCTCTGGGAAGTGGCGTACAAAAAGGAAGAACAAAAAACAGCCGTTCTGCAAATTCTTCAGGAGAAATTATCACTGACAAGATTGCCGCGGCGAGTTGAATGTTATGATATCTCGAATATAAGCGGTAAGTATGCAGTGGGTTCAATGGTCGTCTTTCAGGATGGCGAGCCGGATAAAAACAGTTACCGGCACTATCGAATAAAAGCGCCGGCGGAACCGGATGATTACGGTATGATGTATGAGGTTCTTTTCCGCAGATTTGCGCACGAAGAAAATCTGCCTGATTTAGTTGTTGTTGACGGCGGCAAGGGACAACTTAACGTTGCTCTTTCTGTATTGAAAGACTTGAAAATTATAATAGATGTTATTGGTCTGGCCAAAGAGGAACGCGCCGTTATTTCCGGCAAAAGAATCGTAAACAAGAAAATGGCAAAGTTGGAAGATCGTGTTTATCTGCGTGGGAGAAAGGATGCCGTTTATTTATCAACATGGCCGCATGCCTTACGGATGCTTCAGCAGTTGCGTGATGAAGCGCATCGCTTTGCCCTGAATTATCATCGCCGGCTGAAACAGAGAAATGATTTAAGTTCTGAACTTGATGATATCGCCGATGTTGGCAAGATGCGCAGGAAAATATTACTGAAACATTTTGGTTCGATTAAACGAGTCCGGGAAGTATCTGCCGATGAATTGCAAAAGGTTCCTGGAATTGGTAAGTCTCTGGCGGAAAAGATTTATTTATATTTGAGAAGTGAAAAGTGAGCTTGATGATTTAATATGAATTTAGTCACCATTTTCCTGATTGCTGTTGGTCTTGGTGTCGATGCTTTTTCCGTGGCGATCGGCATTGGCGCAACGAACGATAAAAAATCATGGGGTCCGGTATTAAGGTTGGCGGCGGCTTTCGGTCTTTTTCAGTTTGTCATGCCGATAATCGGCTGGCTGGCCGGTTTGACGGTCGTCAAAATCATAGCGTCTTTTGATCACTGGATTGCTTTTGTGCTATTGGTTTTGGTCGGCGGGAAAATGCTCTGGGAAGGATTCGAAGAAGAAAGTGATGAGGAGAAGGCAGATCAGACGCGCGGTTGGCCGCTTCTTATGCTATCTATTGCGACCAGTATTGATGCGCTGGCCGTGGGTTTTAGTTTTTCCATCCTTAAAAATCAGATTCTGCTGCCCGCGGTAATTATCGGTATTGTTTGTTTCTTGATGACAGTCATTGGAATGATTTTCGGAAAGGTGCTGGCAAAAATATTCGGAAAAAAAGTGGAAATATTCGGCGGTCTGGTTTTGATTGGGATCGGTATAAAGATTCTTATTGATCATCTGGTATAAATTTTATGCTTTTTCTATCTGCTGATTTGAGGAAAAATAATAAAGGCTATCATTCTTCCAACATGAAGAGGTTATTTTTACCTGTTATTTTTATTTTGATCCTCGCTATTCTTTCGTGTTCTCCTCTGCTGCCTGAAAAATATACCGCTCCTTCTTCTCAAAGCCAATGCCTGCCTGCTTTTCCCGATAAGGACGGCTGGTATGGAGGTGATGGCGCTTACTCCATCAAACTTGATCAGGAACGCACCTTGTGGCTGTTCGGAGACACATTTGTTGACCGTGAGGAAGGCAGAAAAGACCGCGTTGATATGGACTTTATAGCGGGAACAACGCTGGCTATTTCTACCTGCTCAGTCAATAACGAATTCATAATTAAATACTATCTGAAAAAGAAAAACGGAGAATTTGTATCATCATTCGGTGAAAATGAATGGCTCTGGCCTCAGGATCCTTTTATAGTCAATGATGTGTTATATATTCCTCTAATAGTTGTTACAGCGACAAATAATGAAGGTGAACTTTTCAATTTTAGGATTACGGGACACAGGTTAGCCCGGATAAAGAACTTCTCGGCGGATGATCCCTATAAGTGGAATCATGATTACATTGATTTAACAGCGGTAATTCCGGCGGATATCAGAACTTTTGCGACAACGTCCGTTGTTTATAAAAACCATGTTTATTTTTATCCTTTCTACGTTTATTCCAAAGACAAAGTGAATGTCTTCGGGAATATCCTTGCCCGTATTCCCGTGCGCAAAATTGACAATCCGGCGGAAGCTGTTGAATATTTCAGCAAAGAGGGATCCTGGCAGAATAAGCTGAACCCCGAATCGGTTAAGGTTGTTCTTAACGCCGGTCTTTCCGAGTTAAGTGTAAGATATCATCCTACCGATAAAAAATGGATGGCAGTTTACTTAAACACGCAAAACAAGGGTGATAAATTATTATATCAGACGGCTGAAAAACCTGAGGGTCCGTGGAGTGAACCGAAAACTCTGGGCTTGCCTGTCCCGGAGGTGGATCCTCAAAGCCGCCTGTATGATAAAAACAATTTCTGCTACGCCGGAAAAGAACATATTGAGTTTCCCCGAAACAATAATCTGATAGTGACCTACGTTTGTAATTCCGCTGAAGATCCTCAACAAAGAACAAGTTTTATCCGCCGCAATCTGTTTCTTTACAGGCCTGTTGTTAGAGAAATTGCCTATTGATGGGCTTTTGACCGGTAGCGCATTCCGGTAAGGAAGCGCAATAATTAATAATATTCCTTTCCGGTAAAAGCCGAAAGATTTTACAAAATGATAATCTGTCCCGACAAATCGGGACAAACAAAGATAGTGCTTTGATTTGAAAGTTGAATCAGAAACCAAGCCATTTAACCAAATTATAGGCAGCTATTCCGCCAATGTAGGAAACAAGAAGCGTCATGACAATGGTGGAGTAAAACCATTTATTGCTGTTCATTTCTTTTTTCAAAACGGCGATTGTCGCGGCGCAGGGTATAAAGAGCATCATTACTACAAGAAATGACGCGGCTGACTCATGACTCATGATTGTCGGCAGTATATTGGATAAGCCATCTCTTCCCACGGAATAAAGAACTCCCAGTGTGGCTACAACATTTTCTTTCGCCACCAGACCGGTTAAAAGAGCGGTAATCATCTTCCAGTCAAGTCCAAGCGGCACACCCAGCGGCTGAAGCATTCTGCCGAATGAGGCCAGAAAACTTTCTTCCACATTGCCGGTTGGAAAGTAGGAAAGGAGCCAGACAATCAGGGAAACACCAAGAATAACGGTTCCTGCCTTGCGGATGAAAGATATTGTCCTAGACCAGATGACCATCATGATCGTTTTTATATCGGGGCTGTGATAGATGGGCAGCTCCATGATAAAAGGAGCATCCTGTTTCCAGAGAGTTTTGTTGACAAAAATTCCGGCTACACCGAGCACCGCGATATTCAAAGCCACAATGCTCCAGGATACATAAGCGGCGTTAGATCCGAAAACGGCGGCAGATACCAGTGTCAGCACGGCCAGCCGCGCGGTGCAGGGAACAAACGGAATTAAAAGCAGAGTAATCATTCTGGCTTTTTTTGTTTCAATGATTCGCGCTCCCAGAACGGCAGGTACGTTGCAGCCGAATCCCAGAAACATCGGGATAAAGCTTTTTCCATGGAGACCGACAAGATGCATTATTTTGTCCATCACGAAAGCGGCGCGCGCCATATAACCTATATCTTCCAGAATAGCCATGATCGCAAAAAAGATCAGCAAAACCGGCAAAAAGGTAAGCACTGAACCCGCTCCGCCGATAACGCCGTTTAACAATAATCCTCCGACCCAGGCAGGCAAGCCCATTGTGAATGGTTCGGAAAATTTTATGAAATGCTGGATCTGTTCACTTAACCAGCCTTGCAGCGGTACTCCCACAGCGTAAGTGAGGAAAAAGACAAAGGCCATTACCGCGAGCAGAACGGGAATACCGAATAGGGGACGGGTGAGAATATGGTCAATTCTATCGGTAAGCACTACCTGCCCCATTTTAAAACGGGAGACCGACGCTCTGGTAATATTTTCAATCCAGTCATAACGGCCATTGACCACGGCATGAAGAGCGTCTTCATGCTTTATAAGAAGGCATTCTATTTTATCCCATGCGGATTTCTGCGCGGCATTTTCCACTATTTTTGATACTTCGGGGTCGCCTTCCATCAATTTTACCGCGATCCATTCGGGCGTGTAAGGTTCCTGAATACATGTTTGTACCTGCTTCAGAATATCATGATAAATTTGCAGGTGATCGGGAGAGACTTCCGGTAAATCAGGGTTCTGTTTGTATTCGCATGAAGCAATTGCTGCAATCTGGTTCACAAGTTCTTTGATGCCGCTGTTTCGTTTGGCTACCATCGGGATAACAGGTATTCCAAGAGAATCCTGTAACGCTCTGGTGTCTATTTCGATGCCTTGAGCAGAAGCCACATCGATCATATTAACGGCAACAATTACCGGCCGATTGAGCAATAACACTTCGGATAAAAGATAAAGGCCCCGCTCCAGCGCCGCTGCGTTTAGTACAAGCACAACCAGATCCGGTTTTTCCTTGATGATGAAATCGCGGGCAACTCTTTCTTCCTCGGAAAACGAGGTCAGGCTGTAGGTTCCCGGCAGATCGACAATCCTGATCAACACATTGTCGGCTCTATGAGTCCCTTCTTTTTTCTCCACCGTTTTCCCGGGCCAGTTACCGACATGCTGGGATAGACCGGTGAGAATATTAAACACGGTTGATTTACCGACATTGGGCTGGCCGACAAGAGCTACAAAGATTTCCTTTTCAATGGGCGGCAGGCACACTTCAACTTCGGGATCTATTTTATGAACCATTATCTTGGACGCTTCGCCCTGACCCAGTGCGATACGCGTATTAGCCACCTGAATAACGATGAGGCCGCCGCTTACCTGGGCGATACGAAATCTGGCGTTCGTGACTATGCCCATTCCGGCAAAGCGGCTGGTTATGCCCGACCCGCCTTCAATGGAATCGATAACTCCCTGATCGCCTTCATGCAATGATGTTATATGAATTGAATTGCTCATTAATTTCTGCTTTTTAAATTATCTTATGCCGATACGGTACTTTTTCAGTAAGAATTCCGGACCGTAGGAACTTTTTGTCCGGCGTAAATTTTTATTACCCATATCCTCTTCGAGATTGAGATACTTATATTGAGACAGCAATCTTTTGGCTGTGTCGTTAAACATAAATTCATAAATGCCGTGGTATTCCGTTGATGCTTTTGCAAAATGCAGGCAAAATGTATCGCTGTTGAGCGCTTCGCCGATAATAAAACCAACCGGTTTAGCCTCAATGTAATATATTGTTCCCCAGAGTGCAAGTCCGGAAAATTTTTGCAGCGCTTCACTGCACTGTTCAAAATCGGTTTTATCGGGCGCTGATTTGGAGCTGTCCTGCCATTCCTTAAGAACAATCATCGCGTCCTGAAAATTATTCACAGATATCAGCTTGCTCTCAGTGACATATAATGAGAGAAACTGATGTAAATGATTTCTGTGCCGTACGTATTGCCTGCCCTTGAAAGCGGCCATTTTATCGGTAAGATAAATGTAATCGGATTCGCTCTCATCGCAGCTTATGATAAATTTATCCTCGGGAAAATAAGAAAGCCATTCCTCAGGTATGGGAAAGAAAAATTTCTGTTCACGTAAAATTTCCTTGAATGTCTGAATATCGCAATCGTGCGGGTCGGTCAGCGGCATTATATAACTCTGATTTTGCTTGTTTTGACCGGAGACAAATAACCCGCAATCCTTTTTCAGAAATTCATAATTACTGGTTTTACGGAATAGATAAACATTCGCGAAAGTATAATCGGAAATTTGCATATTCATTTTATGAAATCGATCCGTCAGGCAATCGTAGTGCTTCAGATCAATTGTTTCGACAGTTTCCATACAAATATTTATTTAATCCTTTCCTTTACCGGCTCAAATAATAAATTTATGATGATTATCCTTGAGCCAGCGTCTGTGTTTTCTGTATTCCGGCATAACCGCTTCCACGCGTTGCCAGAATTTCGGCGAATGATTTTTTTCTTTAATATGTGCCAACTCGTGTACAATCACATAATCAATTACAACAGGCGGTGCCATAATCAACCGGAAGCTGAACGCCAGATTGTTATTTCCCGAGCATGAACCCCACTGGCTTTGAGCCGATGTTATCCTGATATTTCCGGGTTCTAATTTAAGCATCCTGCTGTAAAAATCAACACGTTGACTGATGAAAATATGCGCTTTTTTCTTATACCATGAAACAAAATAATGTTTTCTTAAATCTTTATCCCCCCGAGCATTAAGATAAAAACGGTTATCCCATAAAAATACTCCCGCGTTTTCAAAAGGTTCAAAAAACACTTCCAGGGGATAAGATTGCCCCAGATAGAAAAAATATTCTCCTGAATGATATTCTTTAGCTGTATTTTTAAGAGAGTATTCTTTATTCTTCCGTATCGCTTTATTAATCCATGCCTGTTTTTCCTCAACGAAACGGTTGATTTCTTCATCATTTGTAAAATAAGGGGCGGAAATAATGACTTCCGCTTCATCGTGGATTTGCAGAGAAATGGTTTTTTTTCTTTTTCTGCTTCTATTGACCGTGTAGGTTATATCCATGAAGAATTAATTGCTTTCTGTATCGCTATTATTTATTGCATAATTATCATATTTTGGCATCTAAAGCGAGTAGGTAAAAGGCTTTTCATTAATTTCAATTTGTGTTATTAAAAAAATAAAATCCGTGAGCGTGAAAAATGGGGAAAATCAGCAAGCGTCCTTGGGGCAGTTTTGAAGTTTTATCAGAAGGCCCTAATCATAAAGTGAAGAGAATTATCGTTGAACCGGGAGGGTGTCTGAGTCTTCAGCTTCATCATTTGCGCGCTGAACACTGGTTTGTTGTTGCAGGTTCCGGAGATGCAATTGCCGGAGACGAAAAAAAATCTTTGAGAGCGGGCAGTTCGCTTGATATTCCTGAAAAGGTCAAACACCGCGTCCAGAATTATTCTGAAGAAAATCTGACCATCATTGAAGTGCAAATAGGAGTGTACTGCGGTGATGACGATATAGAGAGATTTGAAGATAAATACGGCCGGGTTTAATACCATTCCTCTTTTTTTAGCTAACATATTATGAAAGCAGCGAATATCGAAACCAAATAATTATATTAATTGTTAAACGTAAATATATATGGAATCTGATCTAATATCATTGGCCTTCAAAAAAGCAGTGAAGTTACTTGATAAGGCACATGACGATATGGGTCTTCTACCGCCAGAAGTATCAACATTTCTTTTTGTGCATTCTGCGCAGGGCGTTATAGATAACGGTGGTTATTTATATTTCTTTGAATCAAACTGGCCCAATAGTCCCTCTTATTCAAAATTCGTTGAGTCCTACAGAGCAATAGGATGTGAGAAACAAGCGAATGAACTGGCAAGAGTAATATCAACCTTCCCCTTTGAGAATGCGCATCTCGAGGAATACTTGAGGAATAAATACATGGATGATAATTATGATGAAAATAAGTGTGAAATAAAAGGTTGGGGTAATGACTTGTGCGGTGATGAAGAAGTATGGGCAAAGTTAGAGCAATATTACATAAGCAATAAGAAAAAATTCGCTTGGTGATTTGGGGAACATAGCAATTAATTAAGATTTTTTCTAAAAGAATAATTCCGAAACAATCTATCTATTATCTGATCATTTTTCCCACAACAATATCTTTTTGTTTTTGCTTCTTCTGAGTATTTTTCTCCACAAAAATTTTCTTTCCGGTTGCGGGATCAGTTTCCGTAAAGTACATAAGAGCGGAATAAGTGGAAGGCAAGGGCGTGAAAATCTGTATCTGTTGCGGGTTGGTCTTTAATTCTCTTGAGGCGAATGATTTGAGTTCGAACATGTCTTCTTCAGTGCATCCCGGATGGGCGGCGATAAAATAATATGTAAGAAATTGTTTCTGCCCTGATGATTTATTTATTTTTTCAAAAATGTGCTTAAAATTAAGCAATGCTTTGGCCTGAGGTTTGCCCATAAGTTTTAATGTGTCAGGGACAATATGTTCAGGAGCCAACTTTAACTGGCCGGAAGTATGATGTTTAACCAACTCCTGCATGTATTCCTCGCAGTGTTTTTTATCACTTAAGAGCAAATCATATCTTATTCCGGAAGCGACGAAGACTTTTTTAACGCCTTTTATATTCCGCAGGCTTTTTAATAAATTTATTTGCCGGCTGTGATCAGGTTTTAAACTGTTGCATACCTGCGGATAAAGACATCTGCTGTTTTTACAGGCGCCGCGGATTTGTTTGAGCAAACATTCGATGCCATACATGTTTGCTGTTGATCCTCCCACATCCATAATATATCCTTTGAAATCGGGAAACGCTGTGATTTTCCGCGCTTCGGCAATTATTGATTTTTCACTTCTGCTGATTACGGTTCTTCCTTCGTGCAGGCCGATAGAACAGAAATTACATTCGCCGAAGCAGCCTCGATGGGACGTTATCGAGAATTTAATAGTATCCATCGCCTTGACCTTGCCCTGTGCCTTATAGAAAGGATGAACATCACGGGAGAAATCAAGCGCGTATATATTGTTCAGCTCTTCAGCGATCATATTAGGCTGAGGTGGATTTTGAACAAGGTAACGTTGATCGTATCGCTGAAATAAACCCTGCGCGGTTAAAGGATCATTATTCTGGTAGAATATATTAAACATCCGGATAAAAGATTTTTTATCCGCGGCGACTTCTTCATAAGCGGGCAATTCAATGTAATCAGGCGGAGGGGCCGGGGATATATAACATATTCCTCTGATGTCTTTTATTCTTTGGCCGTTCTGCAATTTTTGCGCGAGCTCCACAATGGCCTTTTCGGCCATGCCGTAAACAAGTGCATCGGCCCGGGCGTCAAAAATAATCGACCGGCGGATGGAATCAGACCAGTAATCATAATGGGCAAAACGGCGGAGGCTTGCTTCGACGCCGCCTAAAACCAGCGGTTTTGTATTTTTGAAATATTGGCGGATCAGATTGGCATAAACTACGACAGCGCGGTCGGGACGGCGGTTGTTTTTCCCTCCAGCGGTCAGGTCATCGTTGTGTCTTTTTTTCTTTGTCGCTGTGTAATTGGCGACCATCGAATCCATGCAGCCGCCGGTGATGCCCCAGAAAAGTTCCGGTTCACCTAACCGGCAAATATCTTTTTTACTCTGCCAGTCGGGCTGGGCGATGATACCCACGCGAAATCCGGCGGAGGCTAAAACACGGCCTATTACCGAAACTCCGATAAAAGGACTGTCAATGTAAGCGTCTCCAGTGACAAGAATTATATCGAGTTTGTCCCATTTTAGTTTTTTTAATTCAGCGTCGGTTGTGGGCAGAAACATGTTTTGAATAAAGTTAAGTGGTTGATGATTATTTTAAATTATGTTTATCCGTGCCAATCCAAGAATTATTGCCCCCAGCAATAAAAATAAGGATAAACGTCCGAACCAGCGATGCGTTGTTCTGAAAGCCGGTTTATTTTTAGCTTTGAACTGATAAAATCCTGCAAGCATTGTAATTAAGGAGGAAATAAATACAGCCAAACCGGTAATCTGATGAACTCCATCAATGTGTTCACCGCCTGTGCCCCAAACATAGATAGAAGCCATTGCAATTCCTGAAGTTATTCCCCCAAAACCAACCAAATTAAATATTTTATGGATTTTCAGCCATATGTTTTTCTTGCGAAAGAAAATAGCAGTGCTGACACCGGCAATAATACACAGTGTTGCTGTTGCCATAAATAAAATGTGCAGGGTAAAAAACATGATTATTATTTCAGGAACCGAGTCATGAAAGATTAAAGCTTATATTCCATATCCTGACCAACGGCAAAGCATTCCATTTTTTTGCCGCTTTTTTTGATGATCCTGTGACAATCTTTTACAATTGCATCAATTTCGTCATCAAATCTTTCCTGATTGTGATGGAATAACCCTAATTTCTTTACTCCGGCATTCAAGGCTAGATTCAGGGTGTCCCTGTAAGAAGAGTGTCCCCAGCCGCGTGCTTTTTTATATTCTTCTTCTTTATATTCGGCATCGTGGAACAGTAGATCAGCGCCGCTGCAAAATTTCAGATATTCTTTTGAACTAAGTCCCCTTTTGTGCCTGTATCCCAGTTCGTTATCGGTGAGAAAAACAAAGCATTTTCCATCTTCCTCAAATTTGTAACCCGTGCCCTGGTTAGGGTGGCTTAAAGCTATGGGTGTAATAACCATCGAACCAATCCTGAAGGATTCAAAACAGGTGTCCTGATATGATATTTTTGCGCGGATGGAATCAAAATTTACAGGGAAATTGGGAGCCATCATCATTCGAGAGAGTATTTCTTTAATGGAATTTTGGGCAAAAGGACAGCCCCAGATATTCAACCTTGTTTTGCGCGAATAAATCGGTTTAAAAAATGGGAAGCCTACGATGTGATCCCAGTGGGCGTGTGTTAATAAAAGCGTTAAATCCCGATGACCTCCGGCTATCAGAGCATTACCCGCCTCACGAATACCGGAACCGGCATCAACGATCAATATTTTATTATCGTTTGTTCTGATTTCAAGGCACGTAGTGTTTCCGCCGTAGCGTAAATAATTTTTGCCCGAAACAGTAATAGAGCCTCTGGAGCCCCAGCAGTGAATTATCATTTTTCACCTTTTATTTATTATGCAATAATACAGAATAAATATAAAATCAAGCAGGATATGATGTCCGGGTGTCAGTATAAAAGAATAAAAGAATTATTAATCTTGCTATTATAATAAAAGTTATTAAATTAACTGCAAAACAAGGAGGTTTTCGCCTATGAAAAGCATAAAAATAAAGGGGATGAACTGCCAGCATTGTGTCATGGCTGTAACTAAGGCGCTCGGTGCTGTGGATGGAATAAAAGATGTTAACGTGGATTTAAAAAACGGCATGGCAACTTATTCGGAGTTAAAAGCTGTTGATCCTGCGGTTATTTCCGCAGCGATAAAGAAAGCGGGATATGAAATTGTTGAATAAGGTCAATAGCGGAGAAAAAATCACTATTGCCGTGGGTGGTATGACCTGTGCGGCCTGTGTAAGGCGTGTAGAAGAAGCGCTGAATTCCGTTGACGGGGTGATAGAGGCAAATGTGAACCTGGCTAACGGACATGCCACAATTATTCATTCGGTAAAGTGGGGCGGATCCGATAAGCTGAAGGAAGTTATTGCCGAACATGGCTATGAATTTCTGGGTGAACTGAAAGATGATCTTGTTGATCCCATCGAATCTTCGCGTGAAAGAGAACTGAGAGATCTTAAATTAAAAGTTGCCTGCGGCGCTGTTTTGAGCGTTATTATTTTCTTCGGTTCAATGCAGCACTGGTTTGGTTTTCTGCATATAATCCCGCGCCAGACCATGCTTTGGGCAATGTTTGTTTTAACCGCTCCGGCGGTTTTCTGGGTGGGCAGCCGTTTTTTTACCGGGGCGGTTAAAGCGGCGCGGCAAAAAACATCCGATATGAATACACTGGTGGCTGTCGGCGCTTTCTCCGCCTATGCCTATTCCGCCGCCGCAACTTTCTTTCCTCATTATTTTATGACTGCCGGAGTGATGCCTCATGTTTATTATGACGGCGCGGCAATGATCGTTACTTTAATCCTCGTGGGCAGGCTTCTGGAAGCCAAAGCAAAAGGGAAAACTTCCGTTGCAATAAAAAAACTTATGGGACTCAGACCCAAAACGGCTCATTTAATCAGGGAAGGTCAGGAGTTGGAAGTTGCTGTGGAAGAAGTGCGGATTGGCGATGTCCTGCTGGTCAAACCTGGAGGAAGAATTCCCGTTGACGGAGTAATTTTGTCAGGCCAGTCCACAATTGATGAATCGATGCTGACAGGTGAAAGCATGCCGGTGACCAGAGAAATCGGGCAAAAAGTATTTGCCGCCACAATCAACAAAACGGGCAGTTTTACCTTCCGGGCGACAGGCGTGGGCGCCGAAACCGCTTTGGCTCAGATTATCCGCATGGTGGAAGAAGCGCAGGGCTCCAAAGCGCCCATTCAACGACTGGCGGATAAAGTCGCTTCCGTTTTTGTTCCAGCGGTTTTTCTTGCTGCCTTTATTACTTTTGCCGTCTGGTATTTTGTCCCCGCCCAGAGCAATTTCGGCCGCGCTTTGATTAATTTTATTTCCGTGCTGGTTATCGCCTGCCCCTGCGCGCTGGGACTGGCGACGCCTACGGCAATTATGGTGGGCACGGGTCTGGGGGCGCAAAGCGGAATTCTGATCAAGGGTGGAGAGGCTCTGGAAAAAATACATAAGCTTTCAGTTGTAGTGTTCGACAAGACGGGTACGCTGACGCGCGGCGAAATGGCGGTAACCGATATTTTGGCTAATGACGGTTATAATAATAAACAGATTATTGCTTATGCCGCGGCACTGGAAAAAAATTCCGAACATCCGCTGGCGCAGGCAATTATGCAGCGGGCGAAAGAAGATGGAATTACGGTTACCGCAGTGGATAAATTTACAGCTTTATCAGGTATGGGGGCAAAAGGATTATTTGAGGATAAATCATTTCTAATCGGGAATCGCTTTTTTATGAAGAGCGAAGATATTCCCGTGGATGATCTGGATGAACAGGCTGATCAATTTGCTTTGGAAGGAAAAACGGTTGTGTATGTCGCTTCCGAAAAAAATGTTCTCGGTTTGATCGCTCTTGCTGACGAGCCGAAGACTTCGGCTAAACCGGCGATTGAAAGATTAAAAAGCAGCGGATTAAAAGTGGTTATGATTACCGGCGATAACGCCGGGACAGCACAGGCCATTGCCGATCAACTGGGCATTGAACGGGTAATGGCGGATGTTCTTCCGGGAAAAAAGGCTGATGAAATAAGAAAATTGCAGTTTGCCGGTGAAGTTGTTGCCATGGTCGGTGACGGTATTAACGATGCTCCGGCGCTGGCGGCTGCGGACATAGGCATTGCCATCGGAGCGGGAACGGATGTTGCCATTGAAGCCAGTGACATAACTTTAATCCGCGATGATTTGCTGGGCGTTCCGGAAGCTATCAATCTTTCGCTGTGTACAATGCGCGTTATCAAACAAAATCTTTTCTGGGCATTCTTCTATAATGTAATCGGTATTCCTGTTGCGGCCGGCGCTTTGTATCCTTTTTGGGGAATACTGCTCAATCCGGAATATGCCGCCGCTGCCATGGCTTTGAGTTCCGTTTCGGTTGTGAGCAATTCATTGCGATTGCGCAGGGTTTGGGAAAAAGTATCAGCCCGGCGCATGGAGGTTAAGTCTTCATAAATGTATATATTATTCGATTGTCCCATTCATATTACTTTTTATTTTTTTCGATGTTCAACCTTCTTCGGAACGCATCGGCTTCATCTCCGAAAGTATTGTCCTGTAGTTCGCGTATAGCCTCAGCTTTTTTATCAGCGTCAAATCCGGGATTATTCATGATTGCTGTTTCCTGGGCCTGGTAATCAGTTTCCCTCTTTTTGTCTGCTTCCAGTTCAGCATCCACCTGTTCCAGTCTGGCGATTTGGTCGGATGAAAAATAATCCTTCCGGAACTCTTTTATTTTTTCCAAACGCTGGTCCGCCGGCAATTCTTGAAGATCTCTTTGATAAATGGCCTGCTTTTCCTGATAACTCGCGTATTTTTCAGGATCACTCTGCGGAGGATCTTCAATAGAGGCGGCATTTGCTCCCCACATGTCTTCTTTTAACTCGTTTATTCTTTTTTCTTTCTCAGCACCGTACAGAGTCTGATCCAGCTTGATCTTGTTTTTTCTGATGGTATATTCAGCGGCCATAACTTCAGCCCCCCACATCCCATCGGCGATTTCCACACCGAAAATTTCTCTGCGGTAATCCTGGACGGTTCGCAGATACCGGAGTATCTCATCTGCTGTTTTCGGTTGGCCCCATGATTTTACTTTTTCATGTATGCCGATTTCATAATCAAGGTATTTTTCATAAAGCGTAAACATCTCCTCGGCTTTAGCGGGGTCGAAAACTGAATACAGATATGCTTTTACCGCTTTGAGATGCTCTTCTTTGCTGGTGAATTCTATCTCAGCCTGGATAAATTTAAAAAACCTTACCGTATATAAATTAACAATGTCTTTGGAAAAATATTTGCGGGGATCCTCACTGGTTGATTCAGAGGGAAAACCTTTAAGAAACATCTTTACGTCTTGAATTGGTATCTTCTGGCTTGGACTGATAATGTTAACAGTGACATCACTGACATGTCTAGCGTAGAATATATATCCAACTATTCCAACAACTAAAATAATTAATACGGTTATTATTATTTTCTTTTTCATATATTTATAATTATATTTTTTTATTGTAAAAAAAACAAGCCGTATTACCTAATGAAAGAGAGAGAGGTAATACGGCTCTATTATTGAAAACTATTTATTGGAGTTTATATTAAAATCCCCTCGCCTTGAGGTCAGCGGCGATATTAACAAAATGTGTCGGTGCATCATAACCAGGTGTAGGTAAACTCAAAAGACCAACTTCCGACAAATGATTTACACCAAACCAACCAGTAAGAGTTCCTCTGTAATTGCCCCATTTTGCCGATGAAACAGAAACTAAACCATCATTGTCGCCATAACCAGCTGCCTTGATTGCCAACCATAACGGTGTCACTATTTGTCCGCCAATTACAGTTAAACAATTAGCTCCATAACTCTGATAATAAACACCAGCAGCATCAGGTGTATTAGGATTGAATACATTTATCATCCAGGTTGTTGTTTCTTCTGTTCCGTTTGTTGCACTGTCTGTGCCGGAAATACCAAACAAAAATCCATATACAAAATCAAGGGTTCCTGCGATTGCACTTGTCAATCCTGTGGTTGAACCTAAATTCATAATAGCATTGGCAACAGGACTGCCTCTATGTGGGCTGCTCATACTGGTAAAACTGGCAACTTTACTTGCCATACCAAGGTTTGTAATGGCATAGCGTGTATAGAGACCACCATCTGAATGACCAATAAGATTTATTTTTGATGCACCGGAAACTGCTAATATCTCGAGGACCTGTGCTTTCCATTCAGCGCCTTTTATTGCTTTTGACTGCATGGGATTACCACTTGTTATATAAACCTCTGCACCATTGTTTCTCATCGCAGTTGGAATGCTGCCCCAATAGTCGGTAATTCCCATTACTTCAGCATTTGCTCCCATTCCATGCGAGAGAACAAAAGGATACTTCGTTGCCGCTTTTGTGCCTGCCATTGAAACCATGGGTAAAGCAATTAATAATACAATGATACCAATTAATACTTTTTTCATTATTACCTCCAAGAAATAATGTAGTTGTTGTTTTTATTATAAATAGCATTAAACGTGCCATTTTTAAATTAATGGCTTAAAGTAATTATAAATAACTAATAATTAAATAAAAATAATATATTTAGGCGAGCAGATGTGTTTTGATGGGGACAATATGACCCTATTATTAAATTATTGTTAATAGTATGTGGGGCATTCTGGCCCTAAATTTGGGGCATTGTGACTTTAAATTAGGGAGATATTAATTCGACTAGGATTGTTCCAGCCCGAATTTTTGCATTTTGCGAAAAAGGGTTTTACGGTTGATTCCCAGTGCCGCAGCAGTTCGACTGCGATGCCAGTTATTTTCTGTCAGCGCCCTGATAATAAGGTCTTTTTCATTGGCCTCCAGAGTCATCGAGGATTCTTCTTTAGATTTGTCACCATTATCGGGAGCCGGCTGCGCCTGGACACCGGGAAATGGACTTGCGGCAAAAACTGTGTTGTTTGAATCTCCGTCTTCCGGCATCCTCCTGTCACGCGGAGTTGATGGGGGTGTCGGTCCACCTGTAAAATCAAGCCTTTTTAAAGTCAAGTAGCGGTGCAGCACGTTTTGCAGCTCCCGGATGTTACCCGGCCAGTCATAGTTCAACAAGGCTTCGGCTATATTTCCAGGCAAAGGTGGATGATTTTTGTCATGGAGCTGTAGAAAGTGATCAACAAGAAGCGGCATATCATCTTTCCTTTCCCTAAGCGGAGGAAGATAAATGGGCAGGATATGGATTCTATAAAAGAAATCCTCCCGCATGATTCCGCGTTTGACTAAATCCCGGAGGTTGCGGTTTGTGGCCGCAATAATCCGGACATCCGCATTCTTGAATAAATTGCTGCCCACAGGCGTATACCCGTCGCCTGAAATGGCTCGAAGGAGCTTGACCTGCATGTTCAGGCCGATTTCTCCTACCTCGTCAAGAAACATGGTTCCGCCGTCGGCCTCATCAAAATAGCCCCGTTTATCTAAATGGGCTCCTGTAAATGCTCCTTTTTTGTAACCGAAAAACTCACTTTCCATGAGTGTTTCCGGGATCGCCCCGCAATGGATGGTGACAAAGCCCTTTCGGCTTCTGTCGCTCGTTTCATGAATGGCCTTTGCTACAAGCTCTTTTCCCGTTCCCGACTCTCCATAAATAATTACATTGGCTTGAGTCGCCGCCGCCTGAAGAATAAATTCATAAACCTCCTGCATGACCTGGCTCTTGCCGATGATGTCACAAAATCTGTAGCGTTCTCTAATAGACGAACGCAGACGAATGTTCTCTTTCTGGAGGCTTTCCCGACTCTCCAGCAGTGCTACCTCAGCCTGCTTCCGTGAGGTTATGTCCGTGAAAGAGGCAATGAACTGACCTGCCTCCGGAATACGCCCGATTCGGATAAGGACATAGAATTTTTCTCCGTTGCGGTGGGCAATCCTGCATTCGTATTCGACGGGCTTGTCTCCCTTGCGACGGGAAAAGCATTTCATGAGAGTATCACGATCCCCTGAAGTGATAAAGTCCGTGAATTCCATCCGGCCTTCTATTTCATTCTTTCCATATCCCGACATTTCCACGAACCGGTCATTGACCATGAATATCAGCAGGGAAGCTTCCATGATTACCATGGGAAGGCCCGCATTTTCAAAGACGCTGCGGTAACGTTCCTCGCCCTTTTTCAAGGCATCCTCCATTTGTTTACGTTCGGTAATATTTCTACCTTCACCTAAAATGGAGACAGGTTTTCCATTCTCATCTCTGATAAAACTGAATTTTATTTCTCCCCATACAATTCGGCCGTCCTTACAGCAAAATTCCAGTTCCACTGAGCGGTCTAAAACATATTCAGACGGAGAAGCCAAAGCCTCAGGCATTTCTTTTGAAAAGAAATGCATCGCTTTCCGGTAAGAATCAGCCATGAGGATTTTTGACAGTGATGTCTTTTTGAGTTCTTCGAAAGTGTATCCCAGTAATTTTTCTACTGACGGGCTTACATAAGAAACTTCTAAATTAAAATCCATCAGCCATATCTGATCTTTCATGTGGTCGGCCAGAAGACGATATTTTTCTTCACTTTTCCTGATGGTCTCTTCCGCCTGTTTGCGTTCGGTAATATCCCGTAAATTAATAAGTCCACCGTCAATTGATGTATCGTGTACGATGTTATTTGCTGTAACTTCGAATGTGCGCCAGCCTCCTTCCCTATGGCGAAGACGCACTTCAGTGTGCAGAGCAGAAGCGTCTTTATTTCTGGCCATTATCAGCGATTTATCGGTTAATAACTTCACATCATCCGGATGGATAAGATCAAATAAACTATGTTCAATTCTTTCCTCAACCTTATATCCTAAAGTTCGTTCAATTGCAGGATTTTCATATTTGATAATACCTTTTCGATTCACAAGAATAATGATATCTGAAGACTGTTCCGCGAAAGCCCGGAATCGCTGTTCCTCGTTGCGTAATTTTTCCTCTATATTCTTGCGCTCGGAGATGTCACGTATAATTCCTCTAAATCCTATTGGCTTACCTGAAGAATCTTTTTTTAACGATGCAGATGCTTCAACGTATCTTTTAGTCCCGTCTTTTCTTATCATCTGCCAATCGAATCCTTTGGAAGGCTCACCTGTTGTGTAAACTTTATTAAACATTTGAAAAACTTCTTTTGCGGTTTCTTTATCTGTAAAATGCTGATTGTTCATACCCAACAATTCTTCTTTGGAGTGCCCTGAGAGTTTAGACAGTGAATTATTGAAAAATGTAAAGTTACCGGCAAGATCTACTTCGTAATAACCATCTTCAATATTTTCAAGAATGGTTCGATATTTTTCTTCGCTCTGTTGCAGTGATTCTTCTATTTGTTTTCGTTCGGTGATGTCACGGACAATCCCCTTAAACCCTATTGGTTTATATGATGAATCTTTTCGTAACGATGCGGATATTTCAAGATATCTTTTATCCCCGTCTTTTCTTGTCACCCACCAACCGAATCCTTTGGCCGGTTTTCCTGTTTGATAAACTTCACTATATGCTTCGAGAAGTTTTTTTGCGGTTTCTTCATCTGTATACTGCCGGTAATTCAGACCCATCATTTCCTCTCTGGAGCGGCCATGAAGACGGCATAATGAATCGTTAAAAAAAGTGAATTTTCCGGCAAGATCTAATTCATAATAACCATCTTCGATATTTTCGAGAAGGGATCGATATTTTTCTTCGCTTTTGCGGCGCAATTCCTCGTCCAATTTATTCTGCCTGGCAGAATTTAAAGATATGGTTTTATTTTTACGCACTTCGTTAATCTTCTTGTTCATTATATTTAGCAAAAACTCATAAGGGCACGTCGAATGGATTGTTACTTATTCGTTTTTGTTTCCACTCGATGTAATTCTCAAGTTTCTTGACCGCATCGCCGGGTGTTTTAACAAATTCTATGCCTACCTCATAGGAGGCGTCTTCAATAATGACTTTAATCCATTTTACCTTTCCGAGGGCGGTTATCTTTTCGTGTACGGTCTTTGTTATAAAATCTATCTCGAGGAGAGTATCAACGGGAAAAAGATCGCGGGAATGAATTTTGGCGCCGTATATGGAAATATCTTTACTGCTGTCACAGATGATTTTTTGATGTTTTCCTTCGGAGACGACGGTTATCGTAACATCGCTCTCTTCCTTCATTCTTATAGATTTTCTTCTTTCGTCCATCCATTACTCCCTTTTTAAATGGGCGGATTTCACTATTTCCATCAAAACCTGTTCATTCTTTTTATAATATAAGATTCTCTTCGGCTTGTTTTGGAGAGATTCAATTCTCTAAAATAATATATAAAATGATATGTAGCTACTTGGATGTCGGTTTATTAAATTTCGCAAAAATCCAATACGGCACACCGACCGGATTAAGTTTTGCATAATCTTTTACTGACAAAATATAATCCCCAAGCTTCTTGATTGAATCGCTGGGGGTATCTATAAACTCCACACCCGCCTCATAAGATTGACCATCAACAAGGACTTTGTTCCGTATTACTTTTCCGAAAACGGTTACTTTTTCTTTTAAATTTTTTAATGTTAAATCTATTTTGAGAAAGGTATCCATGGGCAACAGGACATTGCCCTGAATTTTCGTGCCGGACATGGAAATATCCTTGCTGTAATTATAGACAATATTTTCTTTAGGAGTGTCTTTTATTTCGGAGAGGATAGTTATGATGATTTCATTTTCTTCATCAAGCCGCTCCGTTTTCCTCTCGGCTTTTTTTAACAGTTCAGCCTCGTTTTCTTCTGCCTCTGAATCCTTAAGCCGTTTATCTATAATTCTTTCTTTCATAAAGATACATCCCTCCTTGATTTACTCCAGGATCCTCTTTCCCTACCTTTTAATTCCAGGTGCTTCAAATATTTTAAGAAATCTTTTCTTATTATCTCAATAGGTTATTAAAAAAACAAGAAATATTTTATATTCAATTTATAGAAAATCAGGTCTTGTACTTAAATTAAGTACTGATGTTATAATATTAAAATTAAGGCGTAATCATTAATTTATTGTAGTATGCCTGCCTGCCGGCTTCTATCTTGCCCCATGCAGAAGTTCATCACCCAGTTTTGCCTGTTTCTCCTGCAATGTTTTTTCCTGAAGCGCTCCCAAAACGTTAATATCGTTCTGAAGAACTTTGAAACGTTCTTTTGTTTTTATTTCCCATTTTGCCACTGTGGCGGCTATTCTTACCTGAAAACCGGCGGCCAGTTCTTTAAAAGTAAGCATCAGCGGCACTGCGGTTCTTTCCGGCTGATCCAGCTTTAGTGCCGCTTCATGGACAATCGCGCGCATTGTTTCCAGAAGGGAGTCCATAGCTCCTATTTCTTTTTGCAGGGATTTATCATTATGAATATTACTTTTGTCTATTTCCACTATTATGTCCATAAGTTCCGCACCCATTGCGCCTGTTGCGGCACCCATCATGATAACATTTTCCACATCACTGAAGGGGATTACAATATTCGGATAAGCCGTGTCCTTTTCGCCCAGCATATTCAAGGCAGGAACAAGGCAATTCTGCAATTGAATGCCGCCATGCAGTGACGGTTTGAGAAAATCAAATTTAAGCCTCGGTTTGACAATAACACTGTCGTCAGAGGACGATACAAGAAAAGCGCTGAATTTTTTTTGATTTTGCTCTTCGCCTGTTATTGCGACGACAATAAAAAGTCCGGCAACGGGCGCGTTGGTCAAATAAGTTTTTTCTCCATTTAGTTTGTAGTAATTGCCTTCGCAGGTTGCCGTAGAGGTCAGTAATTTAGGACGCGCTCCATGCTTCGGTTCTGAAACGGCAAAGGACGCAATCAATTTCCCCTGTACCATCAGCGGCAGATATTTCATCCGCTGTTTTTCAGTTCCGAAACCGGAGATAAGATGGATTGCGATCATTTGTTGGTACAGCCAGGAAAGCGCCAGTCCCAGATTGTAACCGCTGCGGACGAAAACCTCTCCCGCTTTAGCAAGCTGCGTGAATCCTCCTCCGCTACCGCCGTATTTAGGCGCGATTCCTATTTGAAAGAACCCTGCCTCACCCATTTCTTTCCAGATATCATGGGGGAAATCCGGCATTGTCTGGAGATCCGCGCGGGAAGAGACATGTTCGATGGCAAAACATGATATCCAACTGTAAGATTGTCCCGATGAAATAGAAGTCATTTTATAAAACCAGTTCCTCTATAAAAGTAAATAATTGGTTGATGTTCCTGCATTGGCGCACCTCATGACAGTGAGGCATGTATGACATGATCTCGCTGTCGCCGGATCCCCAGAGATTTTCCTGTTCGGGATTAAGCCAGATAACGCGCCGGCAGCGTTCCCGCATTTGACCGAGAATAGCGTCTTCGGGATTCATGTAATTGGAGCGGCCGTCGCCGACAATGATTAATGTTGTCTTTTTGGTCAGAAGTTCCATGTAATCTTTTTTGAAATTCCGCAGAGTTTCGCCGTAATCGGTTGACGCGTTGTAATGCACGTCTGTTTTTTCCAGTACCATACGAATTGCTTCATTAATTTCATTTTCCTCGAATATGTCGGTTACTTCCGACAAGTGGTCAATGAAAACGAAGCTGTTTACCTTGTCAAAACAATCCTGAAGCGAGTAGAGCAGATTCAGCATAAAGCGCGCCGCGGCCCAGACGGAACCTGACACATCGCACAGCGTGACAATACGGCTTTTGCGTTTCGCTTTGCGCCGATACTTTACTTCCACGGGAACGCCGTTGTATTTGGCTGACGCGCGCAGAGTTTTTTTAACATCGATACTTCCTCTGTTGCGGACGGCATAGCGGCGGCTGACAATGTTTTTTAATTTGTGCACCAGCTTGTCAATTGCATCGCGCATTTCTTCGATCTCTTCGCGGGTGAAGGAAGAAAATGACTTTTCGCCCAGTCCCTTGAGCTTTTGTTCTTCCGTTTTGGTTTTTCTGGTGCCGGTATCTCCCGGACGCGGCTCATACATGAGAATGGAGCGCGCCGAGGCTACACGCTCTTCGAAATAGGCGGCAAGGTCGCGCCCGGCGGACGAATCAGTTCTTGCGTAATTATCTTCCACCAGCGCGTTGGCGGCGGATGCAGCTTTATTAATCTGAAGCATGACATTGAGGCGATTACCCAGAGGTCCGATATTAAAACGCAACATTGCCGGGTCTTCATCAGTTTGAATCCGGCGCATTTCCCGCAGAAGCGCCATGGGATTTCCCTGCATAAAGTCCACCACGGCATCGTAAATCGGGTTGTCATGAGGCATCTTTTTAAGAAGTTCCGCGGCATTTTTTATTTGCTCGGAATGAGAGGCGGCCTGTCTCATATCAGCTGTGTCCATGCGCATTTCGTGGAAAAATAGATGATAGAGCCGGTCAAAGTGCTGTACGTCGCGCATGCTTTTGGCAAAATTGGAGCGCAGCAGAGAACGGAACTGCTGTTCGTCGGTCGGATCAATCAGTTGCATCTGATTGAGGCTGTCGAGAACTTCCGAAGTTGACACGCGCATTCCCGCCGCACGGCAGCAGGAAACGAATTGTTGAATAAGTTTAACCATATATTAAAATATCAAAAAATGTTTTGATATTAATGTAAAATTCGATCAATATTCTTGCGTACTTTTTCCATATCCGCTTGATACTTACAGATAACGTTGAGTGTTTCCGAAATAACTTCCGGCGTCAATTCATTAATCTGCAATGCGATAAGGGATTGCGCCCAATCAATTGTTTCCGAAATGCTGGGGCTTTTTTTCAAATCCAGCTTGCGGATTTTACGAATTGCGTCAACCAGAGAGTCACAGAGTTTTTCCTCGATTCCCGGAATTTTCAACCGGATAATGGAAATCTCCGTGTCCCGCGCGGGATAATCAATATAAAGATGAACGCAGCGGCGTTTGAGCGCGTCGCTCATATCGCGATAGTTGTTGGATGTCAAAAGTACAAAAGGAATCTTAATTGCCTTGCGGGTTCCCAGTTCGGGAATGGTAACCTGGAAATCGCTTAAAAGTTCCAGAAGAAACGCTTCGAATTCCGGGTCGGATTTATCCACTTCATCTATAAGGAGCACGACAGGTTTCTCCGAACTTATAGCCTGCAGAAGCGGTCGGGACTGAATGAAACGGTCGGAGAAAAAGGCGTCCTCCTGTGCGGCTATCTGATCAACAGCCTGAGTCAGAGTCGCTGCGGAAGAAATGATGTCGTTGAGCCTGTCCTTAACCATCTGGGTGTAGAGAAGCTGTTTGGCATATTCCCATTCATAAAGAGCCTTGGCTTCATCCAGACCTTCGTAACACTGGAGCCGGATAAGCTCCCGATCCAGAGATCGGGCTATGGCCTTGGCCAGTTCCGTTTTACCGACGCCTGCCGGCCCTTCAACCAGAACCGGTTTTTGCGTTGCTGCGGCCAGAAAAACAACCGTGGCAATTTCCCTGGAGGGAATGTATCCGGCATTTATAAGTTTAGATTGAACGTCATCGACACTGTTATATTTCATGAATAGTTTATCCCTTCTGATAAATTACAAGTAACATGGTGAATGCAGCTATTACAGCCGCGATTTCCTTTGATATGGGCTTGCTTTTATTGAAAGTGAGTATAGGCAAACCTGTCTTGCATGTCAATTAAAAACAGGCTGCAAAATGTGGAGAGATATGCAGATGTCTTTCGTTTTACAATTATTAATTCTACTTTTTGGTCAGTTGCCTCGCCCAGAGCGTCAGCCAGATGACGACAAACAGCATCATTCCGACTCCCAGTTTATATGCAACCATTGCCCACAGCCATATGGCGCGGATTTCCGGCCAAGTAATTCCTCCGCCCCACAGGCAAAGCATTCCTGCCGGTTGTGCGGCCATAATCAGCAAATAAGCAAACCATTGAATCAGCAGAATGCAGTAAGCAATTAACAAAGTCCACCAGCCCGCTATTGCTGCAGCCCTGATTTTCTTCGTAAATATTTCATCCATACTTATTCCTTCATATGAAGAATCAGTATAAAATCTTTTAATACGCCAGAGAAGGACCGGTGCCGATACCCGATACCGTGTTTCCGTCAATTACCACGTACACGCTACGTCCCAGATAAAAAGGCAGTCCCCAGTCAAAGTAACCACTTGCGCCATAAGGCGCGCCTAATTCTCCAAACACATTGTAGTATGGAGAATAATAGTACGAATTGAAAATAGTTGAGGCGTTGCCTATTGAAAATGAAGCCGTGTAACCGGCCAGAGTTGCGGATAAACTTTGTGTGGTAGTGGGACAATACCAACCCGCGGCGGTTCCGGAAGTACATTGCCTGATGCTGCTGTCGAAGTATAGTCCATTGGAACCGGTGTCCATGAAACTTGAACTGTAAGTATTACCGTCATGCTCAGTAGTGAATAGTCCTGTTGAATCTGTAGGATACGCTGCGGTTATTCCGGCAACAGTATTGTTCGATCTGGTGCCGATGCCCAATATTAAAAATCCGTCAGCCGATGTTGCTCCTCCGGTGGCAACAGCAGGGAGCTGTACTATAAAGCCGTTATAGTCGATTGTCAGCATCGAAACCGGATTTTTTACCTGTTTGGACAGGGACGCTGTTGTTGCCGTGCATGTCGAACCGTTACAGGAATAGTACCTTCCGTTATTCGGGTCGCTGACGCAACCGGAGCCGCAGTCCTCTGTAAAAAGGCCGACGCCGAGGATTCCGTTAAATCCTGCTGATGACGGACTCACATCAGGGTTTCCGCATAAAGATCGGATTTGTGCGGAGGTAGTGCCATATGTGGAATCGATAATTTGGATGGGTATGCTGGATGCCGTTTCGTTTCCCAGAATTACGTCTGCAATCTTAACCGGACCCCAGTTAGCTGATCCGTCGGCATAATTTACACAATTTGTAAGCGATCCGCCGGTTACGCTTGTTACTTGTGTGAGAGATATATCCGTGAGAAGCGATCCAAAAATTCGCAGGCCATAACTTCCCGTATCCAGAAGAATATCATCAATAGTTTTGCAGGAAGAAGTGCTTCCCGGAGAACAAATTTTAACTTTGACGCAGGGTTTGTTGGGATAAGAACCGGATGAGCAAAGAGAACCATTTACCGTGATGGGAAGAACGTTAACGGGTATTACTGTCAGAGTAGTTGAACCGGAAATGCTTCCCGACGTTGCAGCTACGGTTGTCGTACCTGTAGCGACAGAGTCAGCCAATCCCGATGATGAGCCAATGGTTGCTACTGTCGTATTGGAGGAACTCCAGGTAGCGGATGTAGTTATATCTTCAGTTGAACTGTCTGAATAATTTCCCGTTGCGACAAATTGTTGTGTCGCACCCAGATTAATCATTGGAATTGCAGGTGTTACTGCAATGGATATGAGCGTCGGTGACGTTACTGTCAGGGTCGTGGAACCGGAGATGCTTCCTGACGTTGCCCTGATGGTGGTTGTTCCGGCGGCAACAGCGGTAGCCAGTCCCGATAAGCTGCCGATTGTTGCCACTGTCGTATCTGAGGAACTCCAGGTAACGGAAGTAGTTATATCCTGTGTTGTGCTGTCCGAATAGGTGCCTGTGGCTGCGAATTGCTGAGTTTCCCCTGTTTTAATGCCCGGTGTTAATGGCGTCACGGCTATAGAGCTAAGTGTTGCACTTGTAGTACCGACACCGCCGCCGCCACCTCCACTACAGCTTACTACGAGTAAAGAAATCAGAATAAAAAAGAGCAGTTTATTTAATTTCATCAGTATTGACTCCCTGCGGTATCAATGCCGGCGCGTAGGCACGGCCCTGCAAATTTCTCATATGACCCCATTTTTCCACAACAACATTGCTGGATTTTACTTTAACGTGTCTGCGTCCCGGCTGCCGCCTGGTTTGGTTCACTGCTTTTTGATGTTCGGAAGCATAGGAGCCCAAAAGCGGCGTCAAATCCGGATGACTCAGGCCGTTCCACGCGATGCCGAAGACAACACCTGAAGGCGACACGTATTCACGGACTGCCAGCGTTTCAGACTGGAACTCGTGAACCGTATATCTTGAAGACGTTCTCGTAGTGCTCTTAACTGCCGAGAGAGCCTTCTTATTAACTGTGATCGAACTGGCTGATTCGCCGAGGGTGGCATGAACCTGCGAGGCAACAATAATGGTTAGCGCAAGGCAAAAACCTGTCAGCAGACAAAGGATTTTTCCTGTTTTCATGTTATTACCCCCGATAAATTATTAAGCGTTATTTTGTTTTCTCAAATTTTGATTTATCCGCGCCGCAGACAGGACACGTCCACGTTTCGGGTAAATCTTCAAATTTTGTTCCGGGGGCAATGCCGTTATCGGGATCACCCTTGGCTGGATCATAAACATATCCGCAAACACTACAAGTATAACTGGCTGCCGGACCGGGAGCGGCGGAAGGTTCATCTTTTACGTAAGTGGGAGCGGTTTTTGGTGATTTTCCTCCCTTGACCTTCTGATAATAAGCGTAAGTCATTGGTTCTTCGTCGCTTACGACATCACAGTCGACAATTTTGCCGACGAAAATGGTATGCGTGCCGCAGTCCAGTTCTTTTTCCAGTTCCACTTCTATGTAGGAGACTGTATTTTCCAGAACGACGGGCACTTTAGTCGTTCCCGTTTTTGTTCTTACATTTTGCAGTTTATTGAAGTCACGACCGCTCTTAAAACCGAAGTTACCGATAAAAGTCATTGGCGTTGCTTCAGATAGAATCGAGACTACAAATTTGCGGCTGAGTTTAATCAATTCACTGGTGTAATTCTGCTTGTTTATGCTGATGGCCACAGTCGCTGGATCCGATGTAACCTGAAACATGGAGTTGGCGATCTGACCATTGAATTTGCCGTCCTGCCCCGAGGTGACGACATATAGACCGTAACTTATTTTATGAAGAGCTGATTTATTCATTTATTCTCCTTTTTGCGGCTTTCTATTAAATTATTTTAACCTAATTTTGCCTCCAGCGCTATTGATTTTTATGTAAAAAAGTATTGATTTGGTGTGTTTCCCGGAAAATTATTTCTTTTGACAAAAGAGACCTTTTCCTATAATTGACTTAAATTATAATAAATTAGAATTAAAATCAGGCCTTACAGTTTCCTTGCGCGGTTTGCAGTTCAGGGCATTCAGAATAATGTAGAAATAAACTTTTATCCGGAGATCGTTTATATTATCCCCAATTGACGGAAAGAGAAAAAGTATGAAATATCAGGAATTTCTTAAACGCGATCATTTTGATTTCGAAGAACTTCTCGCTTTTGCTTACGGTAAACTGGTTTCCGATCCTCCGGAACATTTTGACTCGAAACTTCCGGCGCCTCCTTTTCTTATGCTTGACCGCATATTATTGATTGAAAGCGATGGTAAGAAGGGGAAAATAATCGCTGAACAGGATATAAGACCGGACGCCTGGTATTTTCAGTGCCATTTTCAGGGAGATCCGGTACAACCCGGATGTCTTGGTGTGGACGGTATATGGCAGTTGCTTGGTTTCTTCTGTGTCTGGAGCGGTTCACTGGGATCAGGTAGAGCTCTCGGGTGCGGCGATGTCGCTTTCAACGGACAAATTCGCCCGTTTAACAAATGCGTCCGTTTTGAAATCGATGTGCGGCGTTATTCCCGGTTGAAGGAATCAGGCGCGAGCATAGTAATAGGTGACGGGCGTATTTATATAGATGATGAATTAATTGCTACTGTCGGGCAGGCTCGCACCGGAATTTTTAAGAATATTGCTTATAAAGATTATCCGCTTCATTCAAAAAATTCTGTCGGCGGGATTATGGAAAGGTGAATAAACGGATAATTATACCATTCGTCTGATTTTGTCTGAAAACAGTTTGCAAAATATTTAACTTGTATTTTAAAAATAATAAATTGAGATTTTATAAAAGAGCGGAGTATTAAATGAGTAACATTGAAGAATTGACAGGTGAACTTAAAATTAAAATTATCCAGACACTCGGGCTGATTGACGTTAAACCCGAAGACATTGGAAATGATATCCGGCTTGTCGGCGGCGATTTGGGAATTGATTCCATTGACGTGCTTGAATTGGTAATGATGATTGAAAAAGACTATGGAGTTAAAATAGAAAGCAAAGAACTGGGTGTTAAGGTTTTCGCTTCCGTGCGTGCGCTGGCCACACACATTTTCCAGAATAAAAAAAAGGATTAATTTTCAGCTCGCGCGAAAATATAACCGGTTAGCGTTTTACGCGTTTTCCCCCTATTATGAAAGTACTGCTAATTTCGGCAAATACTCTGAGAATCCCCTATCCGGTATATCCGCTGGGATTGGATTACGTGGCAGGTTCTCTTGGTTCCCGTTATCAGACTAAAATTATTGATTTAAACGATTTTGCCGATCCTGAAAGTTTAGAGGCGGTAATACGGGAATTTTCTCCCGATTTTGCGGGTGTATCAATCAGGAACATTGACAACACGGATGTAATAAACGCCAGAGACTTTCTTCCCGAATATCAGGATTTAATTAGCCGGATAAGGACAAATTCAAAGGCCCGGATAATTTTAGGCGGCAGCGGTTTTACTATTTTCCCCGTTGAGTTTATGCAGGCGCTGGATGCGGATTACGGAATTGCCGGAGAAGGTGAAAGACTGCCGTTGCTCCTGAATGCGCTGGAGAAAAACGAGGATGTTAAACAAATACCGGGTGTCCTGAAAAAAGAAAAAACGGATATCGTTTACGAACCTTGGACTGGCGTGATTAAAAGACATTTTGATCCGGCAAACCAGCACACGAAACATTATATCTCTTGCGGCGGCATGCTCAATCTGCAAACAAAAAGAGGCTGTCCTTTTCATTGCATTTATTGCACTTATCCTCACATTGAAGGTGCACGGATGAGGTTTTTCCCGCCGAGAGAAGTAGCAAAGAGCGCCCGCGAACTACAGGACGCCGGCGCCAAATATATTTTTATAACCGATTCCGCTTTCAACGCCAGTTATGATCACAGCTCTCAGATTGCAAAAGCTTTTATTGAAGCCCGCGTGTCCATTCCGTGGGGAGGTTTTTTTGCTCCCACAGTTCCGCCGGCTGATTATTTCAGGCGCATGGCTGACGCAGGACTTACTCATGTTGAATTCGGCACAGAATCTTTATCTGATACGTTACTGGCCAATTTGCGCAAGCCTTTTTCTTCCGGTGATGTTCTTGCGGCGCATAAAGAAGCGCTCAATGCCGGACTGCATGTTGCGCATTATTTTCTGCTGGGCGGTCCGGGCGAAAACAAACAGACTTTGCAAAAAACACTTACTGGTCTGGAAAGTCTGGAAAAGGCGGCCTTTTTCTTCTTTTGCGGCGTTCGCATTTATCCTCACACGGGTTTGTATGATATCGCTCTGCGTGAAGGCCAGATTGCAGAGGGACAGAATATTCTGACGCCTGTGTTTTACCGTTCCAGGGAAATTAACGTTGAAGAAATCATGCTGATTGTGGAAAATCAGGCTAAAGGGCGTCTTAACTGGCTTATCGGAGCGGGCGAAGCCAAGGCAACAAACATTTTGCCGAAACTCTACAGGCGTGGATTTACGGGGCCTTTGTGGGAATACCTGATTCAGTAAAGACAGGCAGGCAATGTTGTCTGTCATAAATCTTCTCGGAATGATGACAAAGACGAGGTAAGGTTATAAATGAAAGAAAGATTATCGCCTGCAAGTCCCGCTCAAATCACGGGAATAATTCTTTTGTCTGTTGCTGCGGTGTTTCTTTTTATTAATTCCCTTATAGCGATTGCCATTGCGCTTTTCTATATTGTGCTTTGTGTTGCCGCTGTGTTTTTTTACAGTAGAAGTTTTTATCTACCGGTAATCAGCCGCGGCAATACCGGTCAAAATCTGGTTGCGCTAACTTTTGACGATGGTCCGGCGGAGCCGACAACCAGACAAATACTGTTCCTGCTGGATAAGTATTCGGTTAAGGCGACTTTCTTTGTCTCCGGCGTCAATGCCCTGAAGCATCCGGAAATAATCAGAGAAATAATAGCCCGCGGCCACACCATAGGCAATCATTCATTTCATCACAATCCTTTTCTGATGCTGGGGAGTTATAATTACCTTTATCAGGAAATATTCAAAGCTCAGGAAGTTCTAAAAGAAATGGGTGTAAACACTCTGGCCTTTCGTCCGCCGGTCGGAATAATAAATCCCAAACTTCCGCCGGTTTTGGATAAACTGGGAATGTTTTGTCTGACTTTTACCTGCTATGCATCTGATGCAGGTAATCGCTTTATCAAAAATCTCAGTTTCAAAATACTTAAAAAAGTCAGGGCCGACGATATAATTATACTTCACGATGTGCCGCCGCGCAAAAAAGAAGAAAGCGATATTTTATTGCCGGAGGTTGAAAAAATATTGCAGGGACTTATTGCCATGGATTTGAAAGTTGTTCCGCTTGCTACTTTAATAGGCAGGGAAATCATTCATGATAAATAGTTCTTGCTTTCATTAGGCTGTACGCGTGTTTCGAATAAAAATATTACGCATACAGCGGGGAACGACTTTAAGGAAAATCCCTAATTATTCAAGGCAATGAACAAAGCAACAACAGCCACAAACGAAAGAGTCAAGGGGTCTTGCACAACGCTGAAATCTGTTAGTTGTTCCGGACTAAGACATGATTTTGCCTGAAATCCCAGACGTGCTATTATACTCAAGTTTATTATGACCCCTAATACTTTCAGCATATGAATCTCCCCTTATATATGGTTTAAAAATCAGTTTTTGTACGTTGCCGCAATTGAAACAAAACAGTATAAAAAATCCTAAAAAAAATCATACTTGTAAGTATAGAAAACACCATCTTGTATGTCAATTATTTTAATAATCATTTTGTGTTTTCTGAACCGTTTACATTTATTTTTCAAATTAATCATGATGAATGACTGGTTCTGAATTAGATATAAAATTGAAGCTCTCGCAGGCTTTACGCGGAGAATCTTCGATTCTTAAGGTAAATTATAATTCTGTAAATGCTTGCTTGCCCCGCAGCAAGCGAAGATGTTTGCGCTCGCTACCGAATTCAAATGTTAAAATAAAAGCGGGCATCCGTCCTTATTTTTCCTCCTGTCCTATTGCCTCATAAATAAATGTTACCGAGAGAAGCGTAATTTCAGGTTACGCTGCCTCATAAAAGATGTTACCGAAGCCTGGTAATTTTTTTAA
>Ga0153915_10000333_pt1 | contig 43224 bp, 37 predicted proteins | sample Opewatmetagenome_2_FD_107003 | JGI IMG/M metagenome (GOLD analysis project Ga0153915, IMG submission 107003) | Freshwater wetland microbial communities from Ohio, USA - Open water 3 Core 3 Depth 3 metaG | ecosystem: Environmental > Aquatic > Freshwater > Wetlands | place: USA: Ohio, Lake Erie...
ATGTTCAACTGACACTTTTGCATTTGTTTAAATTATTTACCGGTGCCCATTAAACCATTCCCCAAAAAGCTCATCAAAGCACAAAACCGAACAAACTCGGTATTCGTTCATCTATACGTAACAACTTTTTTATGAACCGCAATCTGGTAGTCGCTCTTTTACTGTTAACCATTAGTATCTCCGTATCCGCTCAACATACCCTCCAGGGGAAAGTGCTGGATAAAAACAATGAAGGTGCCATTGAAATGGCAGCAATCCGCTTGCTCACCAAAAGTGATTCCGCCTTGGTCAAAGGCGTACTCACTGATAGCAAAGGAGCCTTTATTATGCCAAAAATCAATGATGGGGAATACCTGGTCGAAGTCCGCTACCTTGGGTACGAGAATGGTTATGTATCTGTTACTGTTGCCGGAAAAGCCGTCATTCTTAAAAACATACTGATATCACCCAAAGAAAAACAGCTGACCGAAGTTGAAGTGACCGGTATGGCCGCCCAGATGGTCGTAAGAGGCGATACCATCGAATATAACGCAGCCGCTTTTAAACTGGCTGAGAATGCCGTAGTGGAAGACTTGTTGAAAAAACTACCAGGTGTGACCGTGGATTCTGACGGAAAAATCAAGGTTAATGGCGAAGAAATCAAGAGAATCCGGGTAGACGGTAAAAAGTTCTTTGACGATGATATACAAACGACCACCAAGAATATGCCTGCTGAAATAGTTGACAAGGTACAGGTGGTAGACCTGAAATCAGAGACCTCCCAACTTACCGGCTTTGAAGACGAAAATACCGAACGTATTATCAACCTGACCATCAAGGAAAACCGCAAAAGAGGTATATTCGGCAACATCATCGGTGGTGGAGGCATGGACAAGGATGAGATAGCCCGCTACGACGCTAACACCTTTATTAACTTCTGGAACAAAGATGTTCGGACTACTGTTTTAGGCGGTGCCAACAATACGAACAACATGCGCTCAGGCCGTGGCCGTAGTGGTATGTCCGGAGGGGGTGCCGGTGGAGGCGGTTACATAGAAACACAAAATATCGGCGTTAACAACAACACCGATATCAGTGACAAGTTAGTCCTGGGTGGTGACGGTTCCTACAACCACACCACATCCAACTCTGAAAATGAAACCGAGCGTGAAAACTGGCTGGGTAGCACCACCTATCTGACCAATAGTGAATCTTCCTCGGACAGAAACAATCAGGAAGCCAATATGCGTCTGGAAATGGAATGGAAGCCTGATACCATAAATACCCTCATTGTACAGCCCAGGATTGGTTACAGTGATTCCCGCTCGGTTTCAAAGAGCAGCAGTAATTACACGTCCATCGTGGGCTCAGACAGTACGGCCATCACTGAAAGCGAGGCGGAAAACAGCAGTGAAAGCCAAAGCAACAGTGCCAGTGTCAATCTGATTTACAATCGTAAATCACCCAACAAAAAGGGTCGCAGTGTCACCGTTAAACTGAGCGGTTCCTTGAATACATCGGATTCCAAAGGTGAGAACTACTCAGAAAAGCGATTGGTTGCCAACGACTCCTTGTCCATTGTAGACCAGCACAATACCAATGAATCCGAATCCTATAGCACGAACATGCGCCTCTCGTACGTGGAACCCATCATAAACCTGAAAAACTTCATAGAGCTGTCGGCTTCATTCAATGCCAACGCTCAGCAATCTGAAAAATTGCAATATGACAAAAACACCCAGTCCGACGAGTATGATGTGCTGGACTCCACCTACAGTAACGAGTATGAAAATCTATACTTGACCGAGGCTATGGAACTCAATTTCCGCCACCAGGAAACCAGCTACAATTATATGATCGGATTACGGGCCGAACCGTTCCAGATCACGAGCTTTAATCATTACATGGATGGTGACGATTTGACAAGAACCAATTCAGGCATCAACTATTCCCCTTCAGCCCAGTACACCTACACCTTAGCCCGCCGGAATTTCATTCGGTTACGGTACAGAGGCCGTTCCTCTCAACCCAGCATTGAACAAATGCAACCCGTGAAGAACAACGACAACCTGATGAGCGAATCTATCGGTAATTCTAATTTGAATCCTTCGTTCAACCAGAGCTTAAATGTTGAGTACAGTGCCTTCAACGCGGACAAGCTGTCTTCATTTGTTTTACGGTTGAACGGGAACTTTACACAAGATGCGCTGGTGTCCAACCAGATATATGACGAGACAGGTAAGGTCTGGAGTCAGACCGTTAATGCAGAGGATATTCCGTTCGATCTCTCCGGTAATTTTTCCTTCAACACACCTATTCTAAAGAACCGTCTACAATTCGGAACGGAAACATCGATGAACTTCGATCAATCTTACAGCTACTCAGACCTTAGCCTGTCTCCTGATCCGTTTTTGGATGAAAACCAGGAACAACTCCGGCTGGGCAATCTGGGCATTACGAGCGACTGGGGTGGCTCAGAAAGCCTTAACTTAACCTTCACGACCAGTGCCGTAGAAGTCGGCGCTCGCGGATCGGTTACCTACAGGGCATCCGAAAACAGCCTGAATGACTACGAAAGATCTGAAACCTGGAACTGGACAGGTACCGGTAATGTCAACCTGCACTTGCCATACAGCATCAATATTTCGAATGATTTGAGCTATACCGCCCGTGAAGGTTATTCCTCTTATACAAAAAACGAACTTGTCTGGAATGCATCCATCGATAAAACTGTTTTCAGTAATAAAGGCACTATCAGCCTGAAATTGTATGACATCCTTCGACAGCGTCAGAACCTGAACGAAGATATTCAGGATAATTACAGACAGATCAGTCGCTATAACACGCTCACATCCTACTTCATGGTCAGCTTTACCTACCGGATCGCCGAATTTGCCGGCGGTGCCACAGGAGCTGATATGTTTGGCAGAGGACGTGGTTCCCGTGGTGGTTTTGGAGGAGGTGGAGGCTTTGGAGGAGGTGGCTTCGGCGGCGGACCGGATATGTAATCATTTCCTGTTTACTTATTCTTTTTCCGGTAACTCATGATAGCCCAGCTGTTGAAAAAGACGGCAAATCCACACAAATACAGGAACGGGGTGATCAGTTCACCAAAACCACTTCCCTTCAGGTAAACCAATCGCATCACTTGCATCAGATATTTCAAAGGGCTGATTACGCTGATGGCTTTCGCCCAGCCTGGCATGTTGCTGACAGGTGTATACAGGCCACTTAGGAAAATGAATGTTATGACAAAGAAAAACATCATGAACATGGCTTGCTGCAGGCTGGTGGCATAGTTGGAAATGACCAGGCCAAAGCCGGAAAAAGCCAGCACGAAAACCGAAACAAACAAATAAATGGTCAGGATGCTTCCTGCCGGCAACAGCCCATAAAACAACCAGGCTACCCCGAAACAAATGGTCAGTACAACAAAACCGATAATCCAATAGGGAATCAGCTTGGAAAGGATGAAAATAAACTTGTTGACAGGCGTCACATTCAATTGCTCAATCGTACCCTTCTCCTTTTCCAATACAATATTCAACGCCGGCAGAAAGCCACAAACCATGGTCAGCATCATAACCAACAACGCCGGAATCATGAATATGGAATATTTCAACTGAGGATTGAATAAAAACAGAGGGGTAATTGTCAACGACTTTCCGGCCGTATTGCTTTCAGGCATCAGTTCCATCCGTATGTCATTGTTGTAATCCATCAGAATATTGGCCAAATAAGCACTGCTGATACCCCCCTTCACTCCATTTACTGCATTGGCAGAAATCATGACTTTCGTAGATCCTTCTCTCAAAAGGTCTTTCTCAAAACCGGACGGTATTTCCAGAATCAGGTCAGCCTTACCTTGTTCAACGCTTTTCAGTCCATCTTTGTAGGAATACGACACATTGGTCAGATTAAAATAACCGGAAGCAGCCACTTTTTGAATCAATTCATCTGACATACCTGTATGACTGTTATCCACAATACTGACTTTCAGATTCTTGATTTCAAAGTTAGCCGCCAGCGGAAATAAAGCCAGTACCACGAAGGGTAATACAATAATCACTCTCGGCAATATCGGATTCCTGAAAATCTGCTTAAATTCTTTTTCGATCAAATACTTCAGCATAGTCTATTCCAGTCTGTTTTTGAATGTTTTCAATGCAACCATGATCACACCGATAGCCATGGTTGTCAGCACACTGATTTCCAGGATAATGGACGAGAAATCCAGCCCTTTGATCATCAGTTTCCTGACAGCTTCGATGTACCACTTGGCCGGTACAACCTGACCCAACCATCGCAGGAACCATGGCATGTTTTCAACCGGGAATAACATACCCGACAAAATGATGACAGGAATCATCATAGCCATGCCGGATATCAGTAATGCGGCAATCTGTGAACGTACCAGGGAGGAAATAAGCAGACCAAGCGCCAGCGACAGGAAGATATAAATAAAAGAAAGAATAATCAGCCAGAAAAAACTGCCGGCAATGGGTACACCCATACCAAACACGGCAATCAGCAGAATAATAGTAAGGTCTGCCAGAGACAAAACAAAATAGGGTACAGCCTTTGACAGTAGCAAAAACAACGGTTTGACAGGCGATACGAGCAAAACCTCCATTGTTCCCTTTTCTTTTTCCCTGGCAATAGAGATGCAGGTCATCATAGTGCAAATCAACAGCAGGATCATACCCATCACACCCGGGACAAAATTGTAGACAGCCTTCATTGTAGGGTTGTACAGGAGCTTGACATCAGCTGTAATCTGTAATGGTACTTCGCTGATTTTCAACAATTCCTGTTGTGCAGAGGTTACGATGGCTGTTGCATAGGAAGTCAGTGTCAGCGCTGTATTAGGATCGCTCCCATCAGCCATGAATTGAACTTGCGCCTCACCCGTATGCAGCAGGTTCTCGTAAAACCGTTCGCTGAAGACAATGGCCATCCCCACCTCCCCTTCCTGAAACAAGGGCTCAATTTCCTGCGGGGAACTCACTGTTTTATACAAGATAAAATAGTCATTGACAAGTAGTTTATTGATAATTGTCCGGGTAGCGTCATCATTTGAAGGGTCATAGATCACTACCTTGGCATTCTTTACTTCCGTATTGATGGCATTCCCGAAGAGCAACAACATGACGACAGGCATCAGTAACAGGATGATCGTTGTCCAGCGATCCCTGAGGATATGCTTGAACTCCTTGCGGACAAATGCACCAAACACCCTGCGGTTTCTGGCTCTTTTTCCCTTGTTGTTAATTAATCGGTTCATTGTTCAGCCTCGTTCAGCCTTTCTGGCCAGTTGTTGAAATACCCCGTCCATGGTAGAAGTATTATATCGTTGTTTCAGATTGGCGGGAGAATCCAATGCTTCAATCCTCCCGTCCACCATGATGGAAACCCTGTTGCAATATTCAGCCTCATCCATATAATGTGTTGTAACGAAAATAGTTATACCTCTGTCCGCTGCCTGGCAGATCATTTCCCAGAATTGCCTGCGAGTAACCGGATCTACCCCACCTGTTGGTTCATCGAGGAACACAATGGCCGGTTCATGAAAAATGGCCGTAGCAAAAGAGAGTTTTTGTTTCCAGCCCAAAGGTAATTGCCTGACAAACGTTTCTTTTTCCTGTTGAAAGCCCAGATTTTCGAGCAAGGCGTCAATCCGGTTATTCATTTCCTTTTCAGGCACACCATAGATACCTCCGTACAAACGAAGATTTTCACAGACCTTCAAGTCTTCGTACAAGGCGAATTTCTGACTCATATACCCGATGCTTCGTTTGACAGCTTCTGTTTCAGTATTAATGTCATGACCGGCCACATAACCACTGCCTGATGTCGGACGGCTCAATCCGCACAACATGCGCATAGCCGTGGTTTTTCCGGCACCGTTGGCACCCAGGAATCCGAAAATTTCACCTCGTTCCACTTCAAAGGAAATACGATCGACAGCCGTGAACGTACCGAATCTTTTGGTTAGATCTCTGGCTACAATGACCTTGTTTCCCGATTGTTCAATATGAATAGTATCACTCGTCATAATTCGGCGTGATTCGATGATAATTGCATGAAACAGTCTTCGATAGTAGCATCAATGGGTCGGATATGGACATTGGTGTGACCACGCTGTCCGAGCCAGCTTTTTAAATCAGTATCGGTCAAGGTATCATTTTTCAACGTCAGGTGATGCGTATCGCCAAAAGCAAAACAAGACATCGTCTGTTCATGCAATCGCAAATCGGCCAGCAGACGTGTCATTGCATCACTCGTAACAGCCAGCAAACGCCCGTCAAACCCGTTGACAATGGCCGAAGGTGTATCAATGGTCAGGAGCTGCCCATGCTGAATCAATGCAATCCGGTCACACAAACCGGCTTCATCCATATACGGTGTTGATACCAGTATGGTAATGCCTTCCTGTTTCAGCCGTTTTAATATTTCCCAGAATTCCTTGCGGGAAACCGGATCCACACCTGTAGTGGGTTCATCCAGGAACAGCACTTCCGGTTTGTGAATCAGTGCGCAACTAAGTGCCAGCTTTTGTTTCATGCCGCCCGACAAATCACCGGCCCTGCGTTTTTTGAATGGTTCAATTTGTTGATATATTTCTTTTATCAGGTGATAATTTTCCTGAATGGTTGTGTCGAATATGGTCGCATAGAACTGCAGGTTTTCTTCGACCGTCAAATCTTGATATAAGGAGAACCGGCCTGGCATATACCCTACCCGATTCCGGATAGTTTTAAATGCCTTTACCACATCCAATCCAAGAACGGAAGCACGTCCCTTGTCCGCCAGAATCAGTGTTGCCAGAATCCGGAACAAAGTGGTTTTTCCGGCACCATCAGGTCCGATAAGTCCAAAGACTTCCCCTTGGTTTACCTCCATACTGACATCATCCAAAGCCTGGACACGCCGGTATTTCTTGCTGAGTTGACTGACTGAGATGACGGGCATACTGTATTATTCTTTTCCGAACCGGATACCACCATACATACCGATCTTCAGGTAGCCATCGTTTTCAACCAACACGTTGACCGGATAGACCAAATTGGCCCGTTCATCTCGTGTTTGAACCGTTTTAGGCGTAAATTCAGCTTTTGAAGATATCCAACTGATGGTACCTTTATACGTCCGTATTTCTTTTTCACCAAACTCAGCCACCACATCCACCGATTGTCCCAGTTTAACTGTCGTTAACTGACTAGTAGAAATATACGCTTTCAAGTACATGCTTTTAAGGTTAGCCACTTTAAACAGCGGCTTTCCCTGAACGGCCAGTTCCCCGGCTTCAACGTAAGTCACCAGTACCGTGCCGTTGATGGGGCTACTGATATAGGATTTGCGCAGCTGGTCTTTAAGCTGTTCAATCTGAGACATCAGCGCCTTGCTTTCGTCATTCAGTCCTTTGTCGGTATTTTCAAGTAACGTCTTCTGGGCGTTGAGCTGTTTTTCCAGCAGCCTAATCTGGGCATTGATATCATCCAGTTGTTTTTGGTTGGCGGCATTGGCTTTCAACAAGTTTTCGAAACGTCTCTTCTCTTTGTTGGCTGTTTCCAGTTGTTGTTCCAGAGCGGCAAGCTGAGAATCCATGTCGGGACGTCGGCTGTCTATTGCTTCCAGGGAGGCCTCCAGCTGAAGTTTTTTCAGATGAAGCTGGATGGTATCAACTATACCCAGACAATCACCGGTTTTTACCTCTTGTCCATCCAGAATATGCCACTCAAGTATTTTGCCGGTTGTTTCAGATGAAACAATGATTTCAGTTGACTCAAAGGTACCGGACGCATCCACCTCCTCATTCTTATTACCACAGGCGGTTAAAAGCAAAAGGCTTGATAAGGCTCCCAAAAATAACAGATTGCTTTTCATATGAATTATAATTATTGATTGACACTGTATTTTAGCGCATTGACTGCCATGAGCAGCTGGATCTCATGCAGGCTTCTCTGGGTTTTTGCCAGGTTTTCTGCATTGATGTCACGCAAGAGATCAGCGACTGTCATGGTGCCGTTCTCTACCTTGACCGAACTGGCTTGTTTGATGTTGCCACGCAACCGGATTATTTCATCGTCCTGTTTGAGTTGTTCTCTGATCTTTTCAATCTCGTTGTTCTGACGCACAATGATCAGGTTGTTGTTGAACAGGAATGTCTCACGTTGAACAGCTACCCCATCTTTTGTATTTTCCAGCGTGCGGAGGTTGTTCTTTTGAGTATAAAAACCGTTGATAGTCCAGGACAACCGGATTCCCCCGAGGTAATAAGCAGAAAAACCTTCCTTGAACATGTTCAAACCTGGATTGCCATACCCTCCCTGCAAGAACAACCCCAGTTTTGGCAAGTTGCCGGCACGGACCATGTTTTCCTGATTATTCAAAAGATTCAGCTGGCTGTCAAAAAGCCTGAGTTCAGGCCGCTTGATGTCAGCAAGATTGACTCCGGCATAAACTGGCAGGGGTTTTATCAGATTGGTTGTTTCAGAAATCGGTTTTCCGGTTAAGGCTGACAGCATTTGCCGGAAGGACTTTTCTGATGCGATCAGTTCCAGACGCCGTTGCTGGTTATTCAGCTTTTCCACACTGATGGCATCCAGGTCTGCCTGATTGGCAACACCATTGACCACATACGCATTGACCCTGTCATAGTTGGTCTGAAGTTCCTCCTGCAAAGTTCTATTCTGGAGCAACTGATCCTCAATCAATAACAGACCGAAAAACACCTGATTCACCCTATCCTTGAGCGTGTACAGTTCCACTTCAAGCTTTTCCTTATCGACTGCTGCGGTCGCTTTAATGATGTTTTTCTGGGAAGTGTTAACACCTCCATCCCAAACCAGCTGGGTGGCCTCCAATACTGCCTGATACTGATCCTTCGGCAGTGTTATGTCCAGACTGAGTTGTGGCACACTGATTGACGTGGCATCCGACTGATAGGTAGCTCTGGCTGACAATGACACTTGCGGTAACCAGTTTTTGCCGGCATTAGACAGATTGTAGTCAGCCGATTGCTGTATCAGGTCAAATTGTCTGACCTGAGGATAATTCTGTCTCGCCATTTCCTGACATGCCTCAATGGTCAATTGTCCGTTCATTATACAGAAAGGCCATATAGCCATCAGCAGGAAAAGGTTTTTTCGCTTATTCATATCTTATGGTTTTAGCGAATTCATAATCGTTTCAACATTCTCTTTTTTTCGTTGTTCCAGCATCGTTTCCATATCTTCATCTGAAACCTTCATAATGAGTTGCAACAACGGCGACATCATGAAGGTCATAACATTAATGGAAAAAACCCTGAAAATCAAATCCAGCGCCGTTGTCTTACAAATAGTTCCTTTGGTATGTTCAGCATCCAGCTCTTCCTGCAACTTACTGAAAACGACCAATGGAAAACCTGTAAACCGCTCAAACACTTCTCTGACCAGCTCATGATTTGTGGCCACCTCGTTGAAAAACAAGACGGGTAGTTTCGGATTAGCCCTGATAAATTCAAAGTGTGCCTCAACACGTTTTCTGATCCGATCTTCAAACTTAAACCCTTGATCGTTGATATTCATTATGGAAGAAATGAACGTACCGGCTTTTTTTCTAAAAACCAGACTAAACAGATTCTTCTTTGAGCGATAGTAATAATGAACCAACGCTTGGTTGCATCCAGCCTTTTTGGCAATCTCCACGGTCGATGTTCCTGCAAAACCCTTCTCCAGAAACAACGTTTCGGCTGCTTCCATTATGGCTTGTTCTGTTGTATTAGGTGACATTAATAGCTTTATTTAATAGATCTATTAATCCGCAAATTAAAGCCTATTTTTTGATATATCAAATAACTTACATCTTTTTTTTATAAAAAAAACTGCCCCCAAAAGAGAGCAGCTTTTATCTTTCTGAAAAACAGTACTTTAATTAATACGATTATCAGATTACACTGATTGTAAGCCCACTAACCACCACCTGATCGCCGGCTCTGATTTTGGCCCGTTTTCGGTGTTCAGGCTGACCGTTCAACCGAACCAGACCGTCCAGCACCATAGCTTGAGATTCACCACCTGATGCAGCTACTTGGGTCACTTTCAGCAAATGAATGAGTGGAATGAAGTCTTCTCTTTCCCGCAGTCTGAATATGATGGTCTTGCTCATTGAAAACTACCCGATGATATATTGATCAATAAAACTGGAAAATCATGGTTTCTTCATAAGCCTTGCACGGGTTTACGATGCAATTCGGAAAACCGCTCTGATTGGGACTATCCGGAAAATATTCCGGTTCGAGACAGAAAGCCTGACGCACGGAATAGCATTTTCCATCCAGACCAGGCACTTCACTGTTTAAGTAATTGCCACTATAGAATTGAACACCAGGCATGGTCGTGTACACGCGCAAACCAATACCACTTTCTGGAGCATAGACATCGGCAGCCAGAGCCAGATCACCGTATTCCTCCTTATTGATAACGTAACAGTGATCATAGCCAGCACCATTCGCCAATTGCTCTTCGGCATTATTGATGTCTTTTCCGATAGCTTTTGCGGTCGTAAAATCAAAGGCTGTGCCCTTAACAAAACGAATTTCTCCGGTAGGGATGGCATCGGGATGAATGGGAATATAGCGATTGGCATTGATACGCATCTGATGATTCAGCATATCACCTTCGCCATTCAGGTTGAAATAAGCATGATTGGTGATGTTGATCGGTGTGCTTTTATCAGTGGAAGCAGTTACCAGCATACTGAGTTCACAGGTTTCAGACCAGGTAAACATCACTTCAACTGACAGATTTCCAGGAAAACCTTCTTCCATATCCTTGGACTGATAGGTTAAAAAAAGCGATTCTCCATCAATTCTGGCATCCCACAGCTGTATATGAAAAGCGTTAATACCCCCGTGTAGGCTATTGCCGCCATTATTGGCAGCCAGGGTATACTCTTCACCATTGGTTATAAATTTTGCCTTTGCAATGCGGTTGGCATAACGGCCACAGGTGGCACCCAGATAGCAGGTGTCTTTTAAAAAGCCATCTACATTACTAAAACCCTTGATGACAGACGTAAGTTTTTCATTTTTATCAGGCACCAGAATCCGGACCAACCGGCCTCCGTAGTTTGATACTTCAGCAATGGCGCCCAGTTCATTGGTAAAACGAAACAAGCTGGCTTCCCGACCGTCAGCCAACTTTCCAAAAGGTAATTTTTCAATTGTTGTACTCATACACTTATTTTATTGGTTTAATTCAACTTCAAGGTGTTGCAGTTCAAGCAGCTCTCCTGAGATGTCCTTACCGGCACCTGATTCTCGTTGTTCAAAAGTATATAAAACCCAACCAGTATTCAAGTCTGAAACAATAGAACCGGAAATTTTCTGGCTAAACAGTTGTTCAGGAACAGAATCTGTTTGGTATTCATTTTCAAAGGCTATCTTTAACGCTTTCTGATCCGGATAAGAAACCGTGGAAAGCATCGCTATACCTGTTTCGGCATCTACTTTGACCAGCTTTTTCCGAACAATGCCCGGTATTGGATCTGGTACACCCGCCACAAAAAGTACTGAAGGCACATCGACCACCTCTCCCAGCGTATAACCCAATCCGTATAACTGATGAAATTGCCGGACGGAACGGAGGATCAGCATTTCCAGGGACTTCCTGAAATCATACATTCGTCCCAGTTCAGCTTTGGCCAGGGAGTCCTTTCTGTTGGCAAACTCCGGTAACAGTGTTTTCATACCTTCGTCCAGACATGTTGTTACAGACTCCCACACCACAAAATCCATTAACATACCAACCTCCGAAACCCGACAACTAATTGTTACCGGCGTAGCCAGACTGGCCAGTTGCTGTAGCTTACGACTGTCGGTGTTCAGGATAAAATCGTGAAAACGCCAGTTTAAAAAATACTGATAGCGAGAAGAATCGGCCACATAAATATCGGCTTTAAAGCGCAACCGTTCCAAGGCAACCGTATCTCCATCATGAAGGGTATAAACCGTTTGTGTGATTTCATAGGGTTGCCATTCATATTTGAGAAAATGAGCCCTGAAAGAGGCAGACGAATCAGACACCGCGGCCAGTAAGGAAAAAGCCACAGAAAGACCAGTCAGAATAATCAGCAGTTTTTTCATCGGCCTATTCTTCAAGCGCGTAAAACAATTCATCCCGAACGAATGGAATGTCTTCTTCCTTGATGCCATGACCGGTCAATAGCTTTACATCGTTCTGAAATAATTCAAGAAACTCGGGAAATGGGGTATGGGTTGCACGTATACCCCGTTTGTATACATCAATTGCCTTGAGCGGAAATCCACGGAACCATTCCAGATGGCCGGCATTCAGATAATCTTCAATGATTGGGTTGTGCTGAAGAATTTTTTCATAATAGTTGGCTGCCTGGTCAAATTTACGGCACATCAACGAACACCAGGCAATAGGTCTCCAGGTTTTCAACGACTCTTCCGACAACACCTCTGCCTTGAAATAATGTTGAAGTGCATCTGAAAAATCACCCGATTCAACCAGGGCATGCCCAATGTTAAACGTAAGAACCAGGTCATCAGGAGCCAGTTTTTCAGCTTTCCGGTAATAGATCAACGCATTGGCCGGATCCTTTTCCAACCGGTAACAAGCGGCAATCCGTTTCAATGTCCAAAGGCTGTCAGGCATAATCAAATCGGCTTGAAGGTAAGCTTCCAACGCTTCTTTCCGGCAATCCAGCTGTTGAAGACAAAAACCTCGTTTCTGATGCAGTTCAGCATCGGCAGGATGCATCTGCAATAACTGATCCAGCATGGAAAGTGCATTTTTGAAATTCTTATTATTGAAATACAACAGACCGATTTTCCGAAGCGTTTCTTCCGTTACCAGGTATTTGCCCAGACTTTTGGTGTGGTGCATGTCCAACGGAAAGGAAAACAGGTTTTTAAAATCCCGTTTCCGGCCATGCAAGTTAAAAAAACGATATAAATCCTGAATAAAGCGGTTTGAGGTCTGTTCCAACAGATAGCGAGGATTCATGGCTGCTTCCGATTTCTTGTATTCCTCGTACATCTCCGTATCAGCTCCAAGGTTGGCAGCCATGGTATTCCGGTAGTTGGATGGCAATTGTAAAATATTGAAACAAAATGAATATTTATCGGAAGAACACAGGAAACCGGATTTCAGGACCATATCAAGAATTCCTGAACCTGCTATCAGATTATTATCAAACAATTCGCTCAGTGAGGTGTGTGACGAATAGAATGGCAGGAACCAATTGGAAATCTCCTGGAAAAACGGATAGAACTTCTGACCGGAAAAAGTACTCATATATACATCAATTCCTTCCATCTGCATATCCGAAAATTCCTGCATTTTAGCTGAAAAACCTGGATTTTCCATCATATTTTTCCATTCCGGATTGAAATCATCTGAAAACTCCTCTCCTTCGTCCTGTCTCAGTTTATCCTGAATAGCCGATCCAAAACGTGTCATTTCAGGCAGAATCTCTTCCTGCATCTTTTTGGTCACACTTTCCGTATCTTTTGACCGAATCAACTGATAAAACACACGTACCAGCGCATTGCAAAGAGCTGCATCATCCATGGCTGCATCCATCTTATGACCAATAGCCGGATAGACATCAAGTCGTTCATCATACAGATACATTGTCACAGCAACAGCTACGATAGCTCGCTGTGACACCTCAGGTTCAGGATGAGCACACAAATCAATCAGCAACAGCATTTTTTCTTCGTCAAACCATTGCATAAGTGCCAGCAACAAAGCTGATACAAATACGGATTTCTCATGGTCAAAGATATCTAGATCGTTGAATATCTGGCGATAGTAAGTCAAGTCCTGTTCGCTCCAGTTTCCGGAGACCCATAATCTGGTAAATATCTTCTGAACGTAGCGTTCCCGCTGACGGATCAATTGCAGCGTCTTTTCCTTGCGTTGATCGGCTTTTTCAATCATTTCGGCCAGGACTAACTCTTCACCGGCCTTTTTCAGGTACTGAATGATTGTTTCCAACGATACATCCTCCTCTATTCTGGCCGAACGAATGCGGTCGTAAAATAATTGAGGCGAACGCATACTCATCCACATGTGCCAGGCTTCGTCGGTCAGGTCTAATGCCCTCCTACGCAGGTCAGCATACACTTTATCCCTGCCAGGATCGGGTACGCCCTCCAGCCGGAACTTTAACAGGTAACGGTAATTGCTTTCCAGCTCACTCAGTTGGTCATAGGCCAGACCAAAGCCATTTTGCTGAATCAGGTAGCTCAGATTGACAAAAGCCTCCCTTAGATTGAAGTGTACAATCTGACCAATGATACGTTCATATAAATTGGTTGCTTCGGCAACAGTCATAGTTTCGGGTTTGGTAAAGGCAAAAGTACAATTTTTTCATGCGAGATAGTCGGTCTTCACTTGAAATAATGTAAATTTGCACCTCTTAACACTCAATAGGCGAATTTCTTACATGAAGCATTTACGCAACTTTTGCATCATCGCTCATATCGACCACGGCAAGAGCACGTTGGCTGACCGGTTACTGGAATACACCCATACCATTGCCATTACAGAAAATCAGATGCTTGATGACATGGATCTGGAAAGAGAGCGAGGAATCACCATCAAAAGTCACGCCATTCAGATGGAATACAGCCTGAACGGTGAAAAATACCTGCTCAATCTGATTGATACCCCGGGGCATGTGGATTTTTCGTACGAAGTATCCCGTTCGATCGCTGCCTGTGAAGGTGCTTTACTTATTGTCGATGCCTCACAGGGTATCCAGGCACAAACCATTTCCAATTTGTATATGGCCATTGAAAATGACCTGGAAATTATACCCGTTTTAAATAAGATTGACTTGCCCAGTGCCATGCCTGAAGAAGTGGAAGAACAAATCATCGAACTGCTTGGGATTAAACGCGAAGAGATCATCAGGGCCAGCGGTAAAACCGGCGAAGGTATTGAGGAAATCCTGAAAGCCATCATTGAACGGATCCCTGTTCCAAAAGGGGATCCGGAAGCACCGCTGCAGGCCCTGATCTTTGACTCAGTCTTCAATTCCTTCCGTGGCATCATAGCCTACTTCAAAATTCTGAACGGTACCATACGGACTGGCGATTTTGTCAAATTTTTTGCAACAAAAAAAGAATACAATGCCGACGAAATCGGTGTCCTGAAATTTGACATGGTACCTCGTGATATTCTGAGTTGTGGTGATGTAGGTTACATCATTTCCGGCATCAAGACTTCCAGAGAAGTAAAAGTGGGCGATACCATCACTCACGTAAAACGTCCTTGCACGAAAGCCATTGAAGGCTTCCAGGAAGTGAAGCCCATGGTGTTCGCTGGTGTCTACCCTATTGATCCTGAAGACTTTGAAGACCTCCGTTCATCACTGGAAAAATTACAGCTGAATGATGCTTCACTGACCTTTCAGCCCGAATCATCACTGGCATTGGGTTTTGGATTTCGTTGCGGCTTTCTGGGTTTGCTTCACATGGAAATCGTTCAGGAACGGCTCGATCGCGAATTTGATATGGACGTGATTACCACAGTACCAAACGTACAATACCTGGTGACCACTAAAAAAGGTGAAGTCATCGATGTGCATAACCCCTCCGGCTTACCTGATTTCACGATGATTGAAAAGATTGAAGAGCCCTATATCCGTTCGTCTGTCATCACTACTACCGAGTTTTTAGGCAACATCATGACGTTGTGTCTTGGAAAACGCGGCGAACTTATCAAGCAGGAATACATCCATGGCAACCGCGTTGAAATCATCTTTGATATGCCTCTGGGGGAAATTGTGATTGATTTTTACGATAAACTGAAAAGTATTTCCAAAGGTTATGCCTCGTTCGATTATCATGCCCATGGATTCAGGGAATCCAAGCTGGTCAAACTAGACATTCTGCTGAACGGCGAATCGGTGGATGCCCTCTCCTGTCTCACTCACGTGGGCAATGCTGAGACCCTGGGCCGCCGTATGTGCGAAAAATTAAAGGAGCTTATCCCACGTCAACAATTCGACATCGCTATCCAGGCCGCCATTGGTGCAAAAATCATTGCGCGGGAGACCGTTAAGGCTGTCCGTAAAGACGTAACCGCCAAATGTTATGGAGGTGATATCACTCGTAAGCGCAAACTGCTGGAAAAGCAGAAGAAAGGCAAGAAGCGGATGAAACAGATTGGTAATGTTGAAGTACCGCAGAAGGCATTCCTGGCCGTTTTGAAACTCGATTAAAGCTATTTTACAAAACGAGCATGCCTCTAAATGATAACAGGGGCATGCAGCGTTACACCTGTCCTTAAACGAAAAATTAGTATCAAATGAAAAATGACTTGCTTGAACTGGTCAAACGCCGTCAGAGTGACAGAGCCTACGATGCATCAAGACCTGTTGAACAGGACAAGATCGATTACATCCTTGAAGTGGCCCGTATGGCACCCTCAGCTTGCAATGCACAGCCTTGGAAATTTGTTGTGGTGACCGATCCGGTCATTCGTCAGAAAACCGCATCAGCCATTGCAGACCGGTCACTCGGCATGAATCATTTTGCCTATCAGGCTCCTGTACTCATTGTGCTGATTGAAGAACAACCCAATCTGTCTTCAAGGACCGGTGGATTCATCAAACAAAAACATTTTCCGGATACAGACCTGGGTATTGCAGCCGCCCATATTACACTGGCAGCTGCCGAACAAGGACTCGGAACATGCATCCTGGGCTGGTTTGATGAAAAAAGAATACGGGAAGTGCTCGATATTCCATCCTCAAAACGCCCTATGTTGGTCATCACGCTGGGTTATTCTGCACAACCCATCCGGGAAAAAAAGCGGAAAAGAATGGATGAGGTTGTCTCTCTTAACAAATACCAGAAGCAGTAAATCAGATACAGAAACCATACGGATAGCATTTACATCATCCGAAATGGATAATACACTGGTTGCAACTTCCAGCCCCCATAACAGATTTAAACCGTCCGGTGTCGGCTATATCACTGCATATTTTTCTGTTCTAATCCGTAGCCTTTTTTCTTGTCTTCTCGTTTGAGGGCAACAGCAATAAAAATGGATATCAGCGCCATGACAGCGAAAATCTGCATGACGAGTGTATAATCATAGGCGTTTGAACCATCCGTGGTTGGTATTTTACAATAAGCCTGCAGAATTTTACCAACCAGAAAAGGGACACCCATCAAACCAATGTTCTGAATCCAGAAAATTAAGGCATAAGCCGTACCCAGTTGCTTTTCAGGAATGATCTTGGCTACTGAAGGCCACATGGCAGAAGGCACCAGAGAAAAAGCGATACCGAGTATGACCATCAACACAACAGCTATTACCCAGTTGTTCAGGGCCGGAATCGAGAACATAATATGAACAAACAACAGGAGAACAGCTCCGATGATCATAATGGTAGCCCCCTTGCCCTTTCTGTCGTAAATACCACCAAACAACGGAGTAAGCAAAATTGTACCGAAAGGCAACAGACCAGGAATGGTTCCAGCCAGTTTAATATCCACATCAAATTTATTGACCATCAAATCAGTGGCATATTTCAGAAAGGGAAACACGCAAGAATAAAACATGACACATAACAAAGCGATCAGCCAAAAGCCCTTGTTGCGAAGGATGACCTTTATATCCGACAGTTTAAAGCTTTCTTCCTGAACAGTATCTCCACCATTGGATAGTTGAACATCCAGCTTTTTGTCCATGAACGTATAACCCAAAAATGCCAGAAATCCAATACACAACAATACAACACCCAGTAAAACCGGAGCGGGAACCGACTTGAAGTATTCAGCAAAAGGCACGGTAATCATTAACGCCAAAGCCGTACCAATACGTGCCAGCGCCACCTGAATACCCATAGCCATGGCCATTTCCCTACCTTTAAACCATTTGACAATAATCTTGGTGACCGTAATTCCCGACACCTCAGCTCCGACAGCAAAAATCGCATAGCCGATGGAAGCCCACATGACAGGAGCAGAAATACCAAACAGTTCCTGACCAACCAAAGCCGGGGATGATATACCCCAGTATTTAATGACAGCACCGATAACCATCAGAGAAGTGGAAGCCAATCCGGTAAAACGGACACCCATTTTATCCAGAATCAGTCCGCCGAATAACAACATGAACAGAAAGACATTGAACCAACCGTAGGCACTTGTGAAGAAACCGTAATCACTGCTGTCCCACATCATCTCATTTTCGAGCATGGTTTTCAACGGGGACATTACATCTGTGACGAAGTACGCCGCCAACATGGTGAAAGCGACGACACCAAGGGCTGTCCAACGAGCAGCAGCGGAATTGCGGATGGACTCTTTAATAGCTGTCATAGTTTCGGTATTAATAGCCACGGATAGCTTCAATACCTGGCAATACGCGACCTTCAATGGCTTCAAGCAACGCACCGCCACCCGTTGACACGTAGCTGACACCGTCAGCCATACCATATTTATTGACACAAGCGACGGAATCGCCTCCGCCCACGAGTGAAAAAGCACCAGCCTTAGTGGCAGCCACAATGGCTTCACCGACAGATTGAGAACCATGTGCAAAATTGTCAAATTCAAACACACCGGTTGGTCCGTTCCAAAGGATAGTTCTGGATTGCCTGATGACATCAGCAAACAGTTTTTCTGTTTTTGGACCAATGTCCATGCCCTGCCAGTTGTCAGGAATTTCATTGACATCCACAAAAGCCGTGTTGGCATCATTACTGAATTGATCAGCAATTTTAGCATCTACGGCCATTACCAGGTTGACGTTGTTGGCCTTGGCCTTTTCGATCAGCTCAAGTGCCAGATCTATCTTGTCGTCTTCGCAAATAGACGTACCAATCTTACCGCCCTGAGCCTTAACAAACGTATACGTCATACCACCGGCGATAATGAGGTTATCCACTTTCGTCAGCAGATTTTCAATAATTTCAATTTTGGAAGAAACCTTGGAACCACCCATGATGGCAGTAAACGGACGCACGGTGTTGCTCATCACCTGCTCTACAGCCAGCACTTCTTTTTCCATAAGGTAACCGAACATCTTGTTCTTCTCATTAAAATAATTGGCAATCAAAGCAGTGGAGGCATGGGCACGGTGAGCGGTGCCAAAAGCATCGTTTACATAACAGTCAGCATAAGAAGCCAACTTGGCAGTGAACGTTTTCTGGCTTTCCTTGACAACTTTCTTGGCAGCGGCCTTCTCTTCATCGGAAGCATCATCGGCCAATCCACGAGGTTTACCTTCTTCTTCGGCATAGAATCGCAGGTTTTCGAGCAACAAAGCTTCACCTGGTTTCAAAGCAGCTACTTGTGCATCAGCTTGCTGACAATCAGGAGCAAACTGTACCGGTGTACCCAGCAATTGGGAGACGTGATCTACAATCACTTTCAGGGAATACTTGATATCCGGATTTTTTTTTGGGCGACCCATATGAGATCCCAGGATGATACTGCCTCCATCGGCAAGAATCTTTTTCAGCGTAGGTAGTGCTGCCCGGATACGGTTATCATCCGTGATATTGAACTGTTCATCAACAGGCACGTTAAAATCAACGCGCACAAATGCCTTTTTGCCGGCAAAATCGAATTGGTCGATTGTTTGCATATTACTTAGTATTAATAATTTTCAGTTGCCTGCAAAGATAATTAAATCTATAAAACAGATGGTATCCTTTAGCAGCTATTTACTGTAAAAATTGAAGCTCCTCGCAGCTTGTCTCGAGAACTCTTCGATTCCAAAAAGGAATGCTGTGTTTTGCTCGCTAACCCCGCCGCAGCGGGGAATGCACTCGCAGAATTCAAACCATTCCTTTGTTGCTGTTTCAGCAGTAAATCAGCCTTCTCCACAACTCCGGTTATTGTTTTAAAAAAAATTAATACAAAAAAATTGCATCTGTCAAATTATCTGTTTTTCTTTGTGACATATTTACATAGATCACTAAAACACTATGCCATGATTTCAATTAAGAATCTACGGTTTTCCTACAAAAAACAGCACAGACTGTTTAATGACTTTTCCCTCGAAATCGAACCTGGAAGCATTCTGGGTTTGCTTGGAAAAAATGGTGCCGGAAAGTCCACGTTGTTAAAACTTATTGGAGGTATACAGACACCTCAGAAGGGTACGCTACGGATCAATGGGTTTAATCCGAAAGAACGGAACCCGAACTTTCTGGCTGATCTGTATATGGTTCCAGAGGATTTTACACTGCCTCCTATCACCATCAACTGTTATGTCAAAGCGACCGCCCCACTCTATCCGTCGTTTGATAATGAAAAGCTGGACAACCTGTTTGCCGAATTTGAGCTGAAACGGCCTGATCACCTGAACAAATTGTCCCATGGTCAGAAAAAGAAATTCCTGATCGCGTTTGCCTTGGCTACTAATTGCAAAATCCTGTTGCTGGACGAACCAACAAACGGCCTTGATATTCCGTCCAAAAGTACTTTCCGTAAAATGCTTGTCAGTTCCGTATCTGAAGAACAGCTGGTCATTATTTCCACTCATCAGGTAAAGGATATCGATACCATCATCGATAAGATCGTGTTGATTGACGGGGGAATCATGGTCTATCACAAGGACATCGCTGAAATCTCTCAATCCTTGCGTTTTGAAACAGCCACCAGCCTTGCCGGCATCGACAATGTGCTGTATTCTGAAAAATGTCCCATCGGTTACCGATTCATCTTGCCCTCATCGGACAGTCAGGAATCGGTCATCGACATGGAACTGCTTTTCAATGCTATCGTTAACAAAAAAATCCAACAATAATAGCCATGAGTACCCATCCCTTCTTTAGCCCTCATCGTTTTTACAACATGTTGAAAAACGACCTGCTGTTAAACCACAAACGGTACCTGTATCCGTTGGCAGGAGGCACCCTCACTGTGTTTTTGTGGCTGGTGCTGTCAATGACTAACTCCATCGCTCATTTTGAGTTAAACCGATATTCAGAAATCATGGTTTCCTGTCTGTTCGCCGGTGGCGTATTTGCCGGCTCTTCGTTCCAGGATCTGAACAGCAATAAAGGCACCTGTAATTATTTATTGTTGCCCGCTTCCATTTTTGAAAAATACCTAGTACAATTCATCATCCGGTTTGTCATCTTCATTCCAGTTGCCCTTGGTCTCTTTTGGGTGGTTGCCCATTTTGCAGAGATTTCAGCCCGAGCTTTTAATTATATGAGAGATAAGGAGATTCTCATCGATTCATTTGATTACTCCATCCTGTATAAAGATCATGCTAAAACAGATCTCGTCATCATGGGATTCAGTGTCTTTTCGCTAGGTACGTTTGCCTTCGCAGCACGTCTGTTTTTCAAACGTTTCGCAGTTGTTAAAACCATATTTCTGGGTACTTTCTGCCTTTTTGCACTCCTGACCGGTATGGTCATACTATCCCATATATTTAACCCTGCAGAAACTCAAGGGTTCGAAGTTGAGCTCAAAGATTTCGTTCTTGGAAAAGATATGAGCAGCATGAAACTGTTCATCTGCTACATCGCTTGTCTTTCATGGCTGTTCTTCCTGCCACTGGGGTACTTTTTACTGAAAGAAAAACAAGCATAGTTATGGAATTCAAATCAACCAAAGGCATCTTTCTGCAAATAGCGGAAAACCTGTGCCACCAGATACTGGAAGGTACACTGAAACCAGGTGACCGGGTACCTTCCGTTCGCGATCTGGCAGCCGAATTTGAAGTGAACCGGAATACCGTCCTCCGTACCTATTCGCTGATGAATGAGGATGGTATTTTTGATAATAAGCGCGGCGTCGGTTATTTTATCTCAGACAACGCACTTGTCCTGATCAGGGAAACCGAAAAAGCGGAATTCTTCAGTCATGACTTACCCGTGTTTATTCGGAAAGTCAAACTACTGAAACTGTCCTCCAACGATTTGCCAGACCTTTTTATTCAGCTGAAAGTTAATGAGAAAGCTTAAATATTGAACAAAAAAACACGAACACATGAAAACAAGCAGAATCATCATATTCTCCTTTATCGTCTTTTTAGTCGCCTGCGTACTTGTCCTGTTTATTTATTCCGAACAGCATGAAGAAGGCAAGCAAAAAGGCCTGCAGTCATCAACCATCGACTTGCCCGTCTTCTCGGTCATCGTAGCCGAATCAGAAACGTTGACATTTACAATTGAGTCTGGAAAAACCAACCAGCTGATCAAAAAAAAGTCGAAAGACGCTCAAAAAGAAACGTTGACTTATTCCATCAAAGATGACACGTTGTACATCTCCGAAACCTATGATGCCAGAAATCCTGAACGGAGCCTGATTATACGATGTACAGATATCCATACCATCATCGAGAAAGCCAATAATGAAATCCGCCTGAATGGTTTTAAAACCGATTCATTGGTTGTTTACGCCAATAGCAGCAGTATTATTGCAGGAGATGGTCATGGCGACAGGACAGGGAAAAAGGAATGTTCCGTTAAACAGTTTTCATTTATTGGGAAAAACCGTTCCTATCTGAGCATGAGAAATATGACAATCGGCCAGATGATCCTTCGTCTGGACAATTCAATAGCCAATCTGCATGAAAACAAGAATGCCATTAAAAAAGCCTCTGTAGTCATCGAAAATAACGCGGAATTCAAAGATGAAGGAAACAACGCCGATATCATCCAACTGGATTTTAAATCGGACGAGTCAAGTTACTATTCGCTATATAAAACAAAAAGTGTGCCCAAATGAATTAATCAGTCTGCACACAAAAACCGAAGCTCTTCCATTACTTTCTTCTGTCGTTTTTCATCCAGACCAACGGCAAAAAGGGCCTCCGGTTCATCCATTAGCTGGCTGCAAAGTACAAGCCCCTGATTCATGAGCTTTTGCTTTTCAGCCAGCAATAATTTGGTCAGAACCGTGACTGGAAAGATTCCTTCCTTGTCAATGAGTTCCTTTAGCCCATTTCCTTTGGGGTAGTCCCAACTTAACAAGCTCAAACCAGTACATTCACCGAAGGAAATGGCATCAGTTGTAAAACGGGTGTTGGTGACAACACCTCCGTGAAACGTATAATCTGAAAAGGCGGGCAGTGTATTACGATACCGGATCAAGTCGTCCACCCTGGAACGAATATAGAGTGGCACCTGCACATTGGCATTTTTGCCGGTATGCTGATAGTATTTGCATTCGATGAAATGCTGTTCTTTACCCTTGGTTGCAATAACGTCCACTTCGTGAGTCACACAATGACCGTTAAGCGTTTGTCCCACTTCCACCTGAAATCCCTGCCGTCTGAAAACTTCTCCCACCAGAATTTCAAACGGATAACCGGTAGGGCCAAGCTCCATCATGGCTTTTTTCAATTTATATTTGGCGGCTGTTCCAAGCTGTCTGCGACTCAACAGCACAAAGGCCCTGTCGTGAAGCTTTTTACTGGACATGCCATCAAACACCCAGGATTCCAGTTCATTAATGATAGCATTGACATCTGCTTCCCTAGCCCCTGAGCTAACCAGGGAACGCATGAGTTTTTCCCGTGAGAAAGGTTCCATCTCACCGGATTCCTTTCGGATCAGTATTTTTTTCTTCATAAACAAACAATTAATCCAATTCTTCCAACCAGAGTCTTCCCGACGCATCGCTTGGCATCCGCCAATCGCCCCGGGGGGAAAGGCTGACCGAACCGACCTTGGGTCCATCCGGGAGACAGGAACGTTTGAACTGTTGGGTAAAAAAGCGTTTATAAAATATTTTCAGCCATTTCAGAATAGTAACCTCATCATAGCTATCATTAAAAGCCCGGCATGCCATCCATAATATCTTGCGCGGAGGAAAACCGAAACGCAGCATATAGTATAAAAAGAAATCGTGTAATTCGTACGGGCCTACCAGATCTTCCGTCTTCTGGGCAATCATACCATCTGATGTAGCCGGAAGTAATTCAGGGCTGACTGGTGTGGCAATCACATCGGCCAATGTTGCCGCTGTAGCCTCATCCATCTGATGGTCTGCCACCCATTGCACCATAAAACGTACCAGCGTTTTCGGCACACCAACGTTGACTCCGTACATCGACATGTGGTCACCATTGTAGGTAGCCCAGCCAAGTGCCAATTCGGACAAATCACCAGTGCCGATCACCAGGCCATTTACCTGATTGGCCACATCCATGAGAATCTGAGTCCGCTCACGTGCCTGCGCATTTTCGTAAGTGACATTATGCAGAGAGGGATTGTGGCCGATATCATCGAAATGCTGGCTGACGGCCCGTCTGATGGAAATTTCACGAAACGTGACACCCAGTTTTTGAATCAGGCTGACAGCGTTTTGGTAGGTACGGTCTGTCGTACCAAAACCAGGCATTGTAATGCCATTGATATTCTTGCGGGGTATGCCTAGTTTGTCAAATGTTTTAACGGCTACCAGTAGTGCCAGTGTCGAATCCAATCCTCCGGAAATACCAACTATGACCTGTTTACATCCGGTATGAACCAACCGGGTAGCCAATCCCTGTACCTGAATGGCGAAAAGCTCCTGACAACGTTCTTCCAACTCTTTTCCGGAAGGCACGAAGGGATGCTTAATGAATTGACGGTCAATTAATTCGCTGTCAAACGCCGATAAAATAAATGGAACTTCGAGGTACACTGGACCTTCAGGCAGATTGCCGGCTGTAAAACCCGTGTGGCGACGACGATCATTATTTAATCGTTCTACATCAATGTCGGCGATAATCAGCTGATTTTGCATGCTGAAACGTTCCGACTCAGCCAGACCAATGCCGTTTTCGACAACATCGGCATTGCCGGCAAAAACCACATCGGTAGTGGACTCACCAAAGCCACAGGATGTATAGATATAAGCAGCAATGCAACGGGTTGATTGTTGGGCTACCAGTTGCTTGCGATAGGTGTTTTTGGCAACCAGCTCATTGCTGGCCGAGAGATTGAACAACAGGTTGGCACCATTCAGGGCATGATAGCTGCTCGGAGGAACAGGCATCCATAAATCTTCGCAAAGCTCGATACCAATACCCACTTCGCCATTTTTCAGAATAATATTGATTCCAAAAGGTACTGTCTGCCCGCATAAAGTTGCTTCAGCTGCCGGAACTTCAAAAGCTGAACTAAACCAGCGTTTCTCATAGAACTCACCGTAATTGGGTAACCAGGTCTTTGGAATAATGGCAAGGATCTGGCCGTTCTGAAACACAACCGCCGTATTCATAAGCCGGTTGTCTACCCGCACAGGCATACCGATGATGACAAGCAAGGGCAAGTGTTGAGTCTCTGCCATCAGGCTGGCCAAGGCTTTTTCCGCCTGATCAATGAGCAATTGCTGCTGAAACAGGTCTCCGCAAGTATAACCGGTGATACCCATTTCCGGAAAACATACTACCTGTACATGCTTATCGGCAGCCTCGCACATCAGCAAAGCTATCTGTTCCACGTTATACCGACAATCGGCCACCTTCAGCAAAGGGACAGCCGCTCCTACTCTGACGAATCCGTAATCCATGATCTTTCAGCTTTGTACAACGCAAAGGTAATGAGAAAAAAAGAAAGCCGTATCGCTGAAGGCCTAATTATCCTGTCAACGGCAGAAATACGAAAAGAATTCCTGTAAGCGTTATCAGCTATAGAGGAAGTAATTTAATCATCTTTTCCAGATACCGTACATCCGATTCATCAAATGTATCCAACTGATCGCTGTCAATATCCAGCACCCCCATCACGTTACCATCTTTAAAAACGGGCACAACGATTTCTGAACGTGACAGCGAGTTGCAGGCAATATGGCCTTCAAACTGATCCACATCCGGCACCACGATAGTACAGCCTCGTTTCCAAGCAGTGCCACAAACCCCCTTTCCATAACCGATGCGCGTACAGGCTAAACTTCCCTGAAAAGGGCCCAACACTAGTTGTTCCGCTTTTACCAGATAAAAGCCTACCCAAAAAAAGCCGAAAGCCTCTTTGAGCATAGCCACTGTATTGGCCAGATTGGCGATGACATCCGATTCCCCATCAAGCAGTGCTTTCAGTTGTGGCAATAGTTCTTCATAACGCTGTACTTTATCAGCATCCGAAGAAATGATCAGTGATTTACTCATAGCGGGGAATGCGCTCGCGGAAATTCAACGCGATAAATGCAATTCGGGTCGCCTCTTAGTACAGAAGCATCCACCCTGACTTTTACAGGAGCGCCGGCAACAGTCGAAAACATCTTTTCAGAAAAGCCTTCCGAGCAGTAACAAATCACACCAGTTTCTATCTCGGTTTTCTTTTTCAGCAAGGGACAAACGCAGACTGGCTTATTTTCGTTGGCAAACAGTGTTCTGGTCGTCTTGTTGTAATCAATCTTCCAGTGCCATTCATCCTGAAGGAATATAATGAACTTATCCAGGTTACCGACAAACGGAGCCAGTACCTGATCCATCTTGAACTGATTGTAGTGAGCAATAGCAGCGCTTTTCAGGATGGTTCGTTTAGTTTCCTCATTCAACTGCTTATCCATACTGGTAAGCAACGCTTTTAGCCAATCCTGCATGAGATCCTGAGGTTCATCTGCTTGATTGAAGGATACTTCAGCAACGACGGGCGTTTCTTCCTCCGAAAAGGCCAACGGGCCAAATCCACACAAGCAGATACCTGACAGACATAGTTTTTTAAGAAAGTCTTTTCTGCTGAGTGACATGCTTTGAAGTATTTTTAGTTACAAATATAATTCAATCTTGTAATAACAGCCTATCATGCATCCGATTTTCGTAAATAAGTAACATGACACGAACAATTATCCTGGTTGCTTTGTATCTTTACACTTTGATTTTCAACCATCTACCTTTTCATAAATAAAAAAAGTATCAGATGAAAAACAACGGATCAATCGCAACACTGCTGTTCGTGGTGATTGCAGGGCTTGGATTGGGTTTGGCGTTTTCTTTCAGTAAGGACTTGTCAACATCAACCAGTACAACGATTATGATTGTTTCAATGATTGTGGCCATACTCATAGCATGGTCGACAAAAGTGGCTTCACAATGGAACAGGGCTATTGTATTACGGCTTGGTAAATACCATTCACTCAAGGGCCCCGGGCTGTTCTTTATTATTCCTGTTATTGACAGCATCCCCTACTGGATTGACATCCGGGTTATCAGTACCTCATTCAAGGCAGAAAAGACACTAACCAAAGATACGGTTCCTGTTGATGTGGATGCGGTTCTTTTCTGGAAGGTCATCGATCCAAAAAAGGCATCCATGGATGTTGCTGATTACTACAGCGCCATCAATTGGGCTTCTCAGACGGCACTTCGTGATGTAATCGGTAAAACAATGCTGGCCGATATGCTGGAAGGCAGAGACAAGATGAGCAAGCTGTTGCAAAAAATCATTGATGAACGGACAGAACCATGGGGCATCTATGTGATTTCGGTGGAAGTAAAAGATGTGTTGATACCCGAAGGATTGGAAGCTGCCATGTCTATGCAAGCACAAGCTGAACGCGAACGCCAGGCCAGGGTTATCCTCGGCGATTCTGAACGTCAGATTGCCGATATGTTTTATCAAGCTGCCAAAAGCTACGAGGATAATCCGACCGCTTTTCACCTTCGTGCTATGAATATGTTATATGAAGGTTTGAAAACCAATTCAACCATTGTCATCGTACCGAGCACAGCTGTGGAATCAATGGGACTCGGAGGAATTAACGGTACACTTGGTTTAGTGAAAGGCATTCAGAAAGAAGAGGGGAAAAAATAATTCCTGCATGAACAGAAAAGGGATTGAACATCAATTAACTTTGTTGATGTATTTCTGAATCAGTTCAATCAGTTTTGTCCGGTTGAGGGGTTTGGTCAAATAGTCGGTACATCCTACATTCATGGCCTCTATTCTGTCGTTGGAAAAAGCATAGGCAGTCTGTGCGATGATTGGTACGGCAGAGTTGAATAGCCGTATCTGTCGGATGGCCTCCAAACCATTCATACCAGGCATTTTAATATCCATCAGTATCAACGAGATTTCCGGATGTTCCAGGGCGGTTCGTACGGTGTCTTCTCCATTGATACAATGTAACACTGAGACGGATTCCATTTGCAGGAGAGCTTTCAGGTATTGAAAGCTGATGTCATCATCTTCGGCTATCAGCACCTGGAGTGACTCAGTTTTGTAATTGGTTATCGGCAAAATACTATCTTTTTCAACCAACGGTGCATCGGCAGGCAAATAAGGAATAGTGAAGCAGAATGTACTACCTTTACCAACTTCGGATTCCACCCAAATCTTTCCGCCCAGCTTTTCCAGATAGGCTTTAACAATGGACAATCCCAGACCGGATCCTTCGTAAGGTCTCGTTATGTTCAGATCAGCCTGCACGAAGCGTTTGAATATATCATCCAGTTTATTGGCAGGTATGCCGATACCAGTATCACGAACAAAAAACAAAACTGACTCACCCTCTTTCCGGTTTCCAAATTCAATCATACCGGCAGGAGTAAATTTGATAGCATTGTTCAACAGATTTGTCAGAATACCTTCCAGTTTATGCTTGTCTGTCTTTATATAGGCATCCTTTCCCTGAATCTGTTCAGATAGTATCAGTTTTAGACCTTTTTCTTCAGACCGTTTCGCAAAGAATGTCTGATGATAGTCCATGGTTTCAGAAAGGTCGAATTCGGACAGATATACTTCAATCAGACCGGCTTCAATTTTGGAGATTTCCACAATATCATTGATAGTGGCAAGCAAACGTTGTCCACTCTTGTTCACGATATCAATGTACATCTCACGTTGGGATTTATCAATATCAGGATCGCCCAACATTTCCATAAAGCCAAGAATACCATTCATGGGCGTCCTAATTTCATGACTGACATTCGCCAGAAAAGCTGTTTTAAGCCGGTCACTCTCCTCTGCTTTATCCTTTGCCTGGACCAGATCATGAATCATGTGTGCCCGTTGAATCAGGATACTGAGTTCATGTGCAACCATTTCAAAAATTTTAACACTACTTTGGTCATAGGCTTTCGCATCGGTATAACTCTGAATAGCCAAAACACCTATGGCATGTTGATCCTCCAATAGTGGTACACCAAGCCAGCATTCCGGTGGTATGTCTACTTGCTCCAAACTATGCTTTTTAATAAAAATATCCCTGTCTTCATGATTCAGAAGCAATGTTTTGCCTGTTTGTAACACATAACCCGACAGCGTTTTTTCAGTAGTCCATGATTCAACGCTGTATTTTTCATTGACAAAAATGACTTTTTTGAGTATATCTGCCTCGGGATCATACAACGCCAGGTAAAAATTAGTGGCATCCATAATTTTTCCGAGTTCGTTACGGACAACAGCCAACAAGTCATCCAGTGCATGCGTACTCATAGATGTCCTGGCTATCTCGTATAATAAATGCTGGAATCCTTCATCCCGTTTACGTAATGAGATATTTCTGGCTATACTGAGAATAGCCCTTTTCCCGCGGTAATTAACCAGACTGGAGTTCACCTCAACAGGAATAATTTTTCCGCTTTTCGTGCGATGGGTCGTTTCAAAAGTCTGAATCTTGCCTTCAGACATTGTTTTAATCATATTAATGGTCATTTCTTTTTTTAAAGAGGTGTCAATACCATGTAATCCAATGGATAGTATTTCCTCTTTAGTATAGCCAAGTACCGTCGTAGCCGTTTTGTTCACATCCATCACATTTCCATTTACATCGATGATCCAGGCAGTTTCAGTCATGCTATCAATCAGTTCTCTGTAGTTTTGTTCACTTTCACGTAAGGCTTCCTCCGCTTCCTTGCGGTGAGTGATATCTGTAACAAAACCTTCCAATGCAACAACCCGGTCATTGCTGTCATAAACAGCACATCCTCGTTCCCAAACCCAGCGTAGTTGACCTCCCTTCTGTCTGATACGGTATTCCAGTTCATAGGGTGATTTAATCGTTACGCTTTGTTTAATACATTCTTTGAAGGTCTGTTTATTCTCTTCCAGTACAATATCTTCCCAAACCACCATCTTAGTATAAAAATCCTGATCAGAATAGCCAGTCAACTCAAAACAAGCCTTACTAATGAATTCCATCGCCCAACCAGGCAAATAGGAAGCCTTATAGGCAACACCTGATAAATTATCGAGCAAACGAGACATGGTCTGACGGTTCTCAAACAATTTTTCTTCCGTTTTTTTTCTCGTTGTTATGTCATCCACTATCACAGCAAACTGAAGTGCTCCTGTCTTATAGACTATCACGCTGTAATACCTGTTCAGTTCACGGGAATAGTTTTCAAACGTCATTGGCTGACCCGTCAGTACGACATTTCCATAGTTCTCAATCCAAACAGGCTCAGTATTGGGTAATACTTCCAACACCCGCTTTCCAATGATTGTTTCACGTTTTAGGCCTGTGATGTTTTCAAAACCCGGATTGATATCCAAAAAACGATAATCGACAGGTTTGCCATCTTCCAGAATAAGTTCATGTAAAGCTAATCCCAGTTGCATCTGGATAACCAAGGTGCGGTATTTTTCCTCACTTTCCTGAATAAGGGCTTCTTTCTGTTTGCCATCCGTCACTTCCCAGACAATGTCAGCCAGGTAACTGACCATATCGATATCAACACTTGAATAACCGGATGGTTTGTTTGCCACACCTAAAAGTGCAACAATCCTGTTATCACGCAAGACAGGAACGACCATCCCATTCTTAAGTCTGTAATAGGTTTTTGCCCCTCCTCTTCTGTTACCATCAAAATCATGATTGTTTACCATCGGCTTTCTGGTACGTACGCATTCGAACCATATACCCGTTTCATTCAGGTTCATATAGCTGGCATAATCGCCAATCTCTTCTTTCGTACTATCCGAACATACCTGTAACGTTATAGCCGTTTCGTCGGAAGAAAGCAACAAAAAATAACAGATGGGGCTTTGCGTAAAATGGCCTGTTTCATTCAGCATAAGGTTGAGTGTCTCATTCATATTATGATGGGTAGCATATTCAAACAACCGGAGTCTGGTTTCTACCAGCTTCCGGCGTTGCCGTTCCTCTGTCTGATCCCTGAAAACAAGCACCACGCCATATATTTTATCATTGGAATCCTTGATTGGAGCACCGCTGTCGGCAATCGGTGTTTCCTTGCCATCCTTCGATATCAGCAACGTTTGATAAGCAAGTTTCACAACTGCACCTTTATTTAATACCAACCTGACAGGATTATCTATTTGTTTGCGATTTTCTTCATGGATTATCGTAAAAACCTCTTCAATTTGTTGGCCTTTAGCATCTTTTTCTGTCCAGCCGGTCATCTGTTCGGCCACGGCATTCAACCGCATGATCAACCCTTTCTCATCTGTCGTGATTACCCCGTCACCAATACTGTAAAGCGTGGCTCCAAATTCTTCTTGTGAATAAACTAATTCCTGACTCTTTTTGTACAGATTCATATACATCTTTCGTTGCTGGTTTCTAAAGGCCCAGGCTATACCAACCCAAACAAGCAAAATGGCCATTACTGCAACAAGAATAATGTATACGGCTATTTTATACAGCTCGGCATAGCGTTCCCTGGTATTTATTTCAGAAATGATGTACCATGACGTTCCTGATACCTTTCTGACTTCGGCTAACACGCTTTGGCCTGAATAGTCAATACCCTTGTACATTCCTTCCTGACCTGAAACCGCCCTTACAGCTGTATATTTTTCTTCTGAAAGATGAATCTGAAACAAAAGGAGTTTCTCCGTTTTTAATCGAAACGGGCCTAAGAATTCCACATAATCACCTGCTTTACGCACCAGATAGCTTTTTACCGTCAGGTTTTGAAAAGGCCATTCCTGAATAAGAGGGAAAAAATAATCTTCCGGATTCAACTGAAAAACCATGGACGCAATGACCGTATTATTCTTGTCAAAAACAGGCGCTATAAACGTGAAATGGAGCTTTCTGTTAACTGGACTGAGATAAAAGTCCCTTACGACCACCTGCTTTTTTCTGATAACCTCCAGGGACTGCCTGATGGTTATTGAATCAACCTGGTTATATGACGGAAGCGCACTTAAGATCAATCGCCCCTCCTTGCTCAGCAAAAAGATGTTTTCAAACCGGTTGCTGCTCATGATGTGCAGCAGCGCTTTTCTGCATACATCTTCAGCTGTTTTATTCCCATTAATGATTGTACAGGTATATTGTGACAGCAGTTCGGATGTTGAGAAGAAGGTCACCTCCGATAGCCGTTCTTTATTCCATTGAACCAATTGATTGACCTTCATACTGGAAACAGCCTTCATTTCCTGGTATTTGTCCTGCTGTATCAGACGCTTTTCATAGTGATAACAGGTGATTCCTGCTATAACAATCAGTATACTGACAATCAATGACAGTACAATGATTTGTGATTTGTAACGTTTCTCAGCAACTGATTTCATGACAGTGACGTTACGACTCCGCCGTAGATTTTATATTTATACGAATATACCTATTTTTTTTGTTCTATAAAAATCCCAGAAAAAGTATTACGTGTAAAAAAACAGTTATATTTACAACGTAAATAAGTGTAATAAACACATTTATCGCATACTAAAAACCTAATAATATGAAACGAGCATGCTTGTAAAAGCACCCAAGCGTGGTATAATTTGGGCATGCGGCGTGCATACTACCTTGATTTAAAAATAGATATTATAGTATGAAACAAATATGTCTGTATCAGACCCCCAGGCCGATGATAATCATTCAATTGCTGACAACTTTTGTCCTTTTCTTCAGTATTGCTCCGTTAATGGCACAGGTCTCATTGACTATTGATGTAACTAACGAACGCATTCCCATGAGTCAGGATCTTATCGGTGTCTTCTTCGAAGACATCAATTACGGTGCGGACGGAGGTCTCTATGCTGAAATGGTGCAAAACCGTTCATTTGAGTATTATGTGGTGGATGGGTATACGTCAGAAGGCCCACTTGAAGCCTGGACAGCCGTTCAGACTGGCGGTGCGTCCGTTACCCTCAGCGTGGAAAACACCACACCGCTAAACCAGAACAATACGAATTACCTGAAAATGATTATTAATTCTCCAGGTACTGCCGCCGGTATCATGAATACAGGTTTTAATGGTATGAATTTCACCAGAAATGAAAAGTATAATTTTTCTGTCTATCTGAAACGTACGTCTGATTTCAACGAGCCCATCATCGTTCAATTAAAAAATACGGCAGGAGGCATTCTTGGTGCGGATACCATTCATATTACAACTGACCAATGGAAACAATATACACTGGAACTTGGCTGTAAACTGACTACCAGTGGCGCATCCCTCCATATTCTGCCAAGTGGCAACGATACGGTGTACCTGGATATGGTGTCCTTATTTCCTCAAAATACATTCAAAAACCGTGAAAACGGACTCCGGAATGACCTGGCACAAGCTATTGCCGATCTCAAGCCTCAGTTCCTGCGTTTCCCTGGTGGTTGCATCTCGCATGGCAGAGGGCTGGACAACGCCTACCGCTGGAAAAACACCGTCGGTAACGTAGCTGAAAGAAAACCAAACTGGAATCTGTGGGGCTATCACCAAACCTATGGACTCGGCTTCTATGAATTCTTCCTCTTTTGCGAAGACATGGGTGCCAAACCTCTTCCTGTTCTTCCTGTCGGCATTTCCTGCCAGTTCAGAACCAGGGAAATCGCTCCGTTAGCCGAAATGCAGTCCTGGATTGATGATGCTGTCGATCTGGTAGAATTTGCCAACGGAGATACGACAACTGAATGGGGTGGCCTCAGGGCATCCATGGGACATCCAGAGCCTTTCAACCTGGAATATATCTGTCTGGGTAACGAAGAAGACGATATCGCTGAATTCAGGGAACGTTTTACGATGATAGCCGATTCCGTCAGAAAGCATTGGCCTGATATTAAAATCATCGGCACTTCCGGTACGGACGATACGGGTAGTTACTATTCGTCCTTATGGGAATTCAGCCGTGAAAGCAATCTGGATGCAGTGGACGAGCACTATTACAACTCACCTGACTGGTTTCTGAACAACATTCACCGGTATGACAATTTCGACCGCAATGGGCCCAAAGTCTTTATTGGCGAATATGCCTCACAGGATGATTTGCTTTATAATGCCATTGCCGAAGCCGCCTACCTGACAGGTGTTGAAAAAAATGCCGATATCATAGAGCTGACCTGCTATGCTCCACTGCTATGCAACGAGAACAACAATCAATGGAATCCTGACCTGATCCGTTTTGACAATTCCAACGTAATCAAAACCGCCAGTTATTATGTGCAGCAATTATACAGTGTAAATGCCGGTGACAACTATATTCCAAGCGAAGTGACATATGTTTCAGGTTATAACACGAACGAAGATGAATTTACAGGTATGGTCGGCGTTGGAACATGGAATACCCAGGCTCAGTTTGATGACCTTACGATTGTCAGTGGCAATACGACCTTATTTGAAGACAACTTCGTATCGGGTAGCAGCAACTGGGTAATATCTTCCGGGACCTTTACCACTACCGATGGTGTCTATTCACAGACAGCCAGCACGGAACCAGCTGTAAGCATTTATCAGCACACCATCGACTCAACCGAATACACGCTTACCATCAAAGCAAAAAAGACTGGCGGTTACGAAGGATTTCTGATCCCTTTCGGTTATAAGGATGCCAATAACTATTACTGGCTCAACATTGCCGGTTGGAGCAATTCGCAGCATGCTATTGAGAAAGTTACGGACGGTACCAAAAGCGTCCTGTTTGCAACAACTGGCAGTATCAACAGCAATCAATGGTATGAAATCCGGATTGTAGTGACCAAGGATGATGTCAAGTGCTACCTGGATACAACCTTGTTGTTTGATATGCCTGTCAACCCCGGCCCTTTTACCGCTTCTGTAACCGAAGATATAGAAGCCAACGACCTTATTCTCAAGATGGTCAATTCAGGTTCAACAGCTATTACAGCCTCAGTCAACATTGCCGGCATGACAGTCAACCAAACTGTGCCTGTGACAGTTCTGACAGGTAATAAGAGTAGCCGAAATTCCCTGGCCAGCCCCGAGCTAATCAAACCAACCGTATCCAATGTCACCATTAATAATGCATTCGAATACACCTTACCGGCCTATTCCTTCCATATAGTAAGAATCAACAAAGGTGACAGCACGGCAATAAAAAATGCAGGCAATAAAAAAGACAAGTCAGCCATTCGGATCATACCCAATCCTGTTAAACGGAACATAGCGCACATCTATTTCGACCGATCAGATTCTGAGCCATTCAACCTGTGTCTCTATGATACACAGGGAAAGCTTATCTTGCATAAGTCTAACCTGACTGATAACTATATTTCTATTAACACAGCTCATCTTCCGGCTGCCACGTATCTGATTTGTCTTCAATATGAAGGCAAATCGTATACGGAAAATATGGTATTAAACTGATAATCATTTCTGGCTTTTAAGACATTCCCTTTTTTATCGGCTAAATAAAATACCAACTTGTAGTGTCGGATTGATCAGGGTTTTATTCCCATCAAATGCTGCTGTCAGCCAAACCGCCTGCATGGTAAGGGCAATTTTCTGAGTGAGTGCATAATCAAAACTAAGAATGGGTGACACTACTATGGCTGGATGTTTGTACAAATAGGCATCGGTCAATACATTATCCTGTTGGCTTTCAATATGCAGATTTCTGACCGAACCCATACCGGCAAAAGCGGAGGCTGTATACCTTATCTTGCCAGTTTTCCGGCTATAGCCAAAAAACGGTCCACCGTACCCTAAACTGAGGTATGAATTATCAGAACCAGACGATACATAGGTTGTTTTGAGGGAACCACCATAAATGCCTGCCGTAAGATTTGGACCAAAATAAAGCCGGAGAATGCCACCTAAGGCAGAACTCGCATTCCGAATGGTCTGATGGCGATTACTGGTTAGGGCATATCCTGGCTGGTAAAACAACATGCCACCACTGTAAATACTTTTCAGTTTATCCTGTGAATGAGCCATTAATACAACAAAAAGAAGCAAAAGGAAAAGGAAACGTCGTTTCATAGATATTTTACTGGGCGGCAAAGGTAGAGATATTTTATACAACTGAAAAATGGCTCTTGTTTATCCGCCAAAATCTGATAATTTTGTGCTCATTCTTTTACGATCAAAAAAAATAATCAATGAGTGGTTTTTTCGGCAGTATTTCCAAGACAGATTGTGTCGGTGATGTATTTTACGGGACGGATTATCATTCCCACCTGGGTACAAAAAGAGCAGGTCTGGCCTTCCTGTCCGGTGAAAAAGGATTTCAACGAGCTATTCACAGCCTTGAAGACGGTTATTTCCGTAACAAATTTGAGAATGATGTTGCAAAGTTTGTCGGAACCAGCGGCATCGGTATCATCAGCGATACGGAAGCTCAGCCTATTGTCGTCAACTCTCACTTGGGTCGCTTTGCTGTTGTAACGGTAAGTAAGGTCAACAACATTGACGAACTGGAAGTTCACTTTCTAAACAAGCATCATACGTTTTCTGAAACTAGTCAGGGAACTGTCAACCCCACTGAACTGGTTGCCATGCTCATTGCTGAAGGAAAAGACTTCCTGGCCGGTATTGAAAACGTGTTTGAAAACGTGAAAGGCTCTTGTTCGATGTTAATACTGACCGAAAGCGGAATAATCGCTGCCCGTGACAAACTGGGCAGAACCCCCATCATCATTGGCAAAAAAGAAGAAGCGTACAGTGTTGCTTTCGAGACCTGTGCCTTCTCGAATCTGGGGTATGAAATAGAACATTTTATGGGCCCTGGCGAAGTCGTTCGCCTAACTGCAGATGGTTATGAGCAATTGCGTAAACCCAACGATAAAATGCAGGTTTGTTCGTTTCTGTGGGTTTACTATGGCTATCCACCCTCCTTCTATGAAGGTATCAACGTAGATGAATGCCGGTATCGTTGCGGAGCGTCTCTGGCAAAAAGAGATACTGTCAAGGCTGATTTTGTGGCTGGTATTCCGGATTCGGGTATTGGCCATGCTATGGGTTATAGTCACGAAACAGGTATTCCCCTCAAACGACCCTATTCAAAATATACTCCGACCTGGCCACGTAGCTTTATGCCCCAAAGCCAACACATGAGGGATCTGGTGGCAAAAATGAAGCTGATTCCCAACAAGTCAATTATCAAGGACAAATCGGGTATCTTTCTGGACGATTCCATCGTACGTGGTACACAGATGAAAGATAAAGTAATTGATTTGCATGAAGCTGGCATTAAGGAAATCCACATGCGCATCGCCTGTCCGCCGCTCACCTACCCGTGTGAGTTTCTGAACTTCAGCCGCTCCAGATCAAGCCTGGACCTGGCTACCCATAAAGCCGTCAAACAACTGGAAGGCAGGGAAGGTTCAGATATGACCATGTATTCAGACTGCAACAGCAAAGAATACAAAGCCATGGTAGACAATATCCGTGAAAACCTTGACCTCACCACATTGACTTTCCAGACACTCGATGACCTGGTTAAAGCCATCGGACTTCCTAAAGAAAAGCTCTGTACGCATTGCTGGGACGGATCGAGTTATTTTTAAACACCAAATATTCCACGATAGAAGCTATCGCCATTTTATCAACGGTTATTAGAATTCGATAACTACAGGCTTGTTTTCAAGCCATGCGGCCATACAAAATATTGCAACGGTGTGAAACCATTCTCAAGAAGGTACATGAAATGCAAATATGATGATTCTCTTCCATCCAATCGCTTACCCCTTTTGTTTGACTATTAGCAACATATGCTATTCCAGCAGCGTAAGTTTTACAAGAATGTTAAACCGATCTTTCGGTCCAATCCTTTTTCAAATATCCGTATTAAAGTCGAAAGTTGAATATTGCCCTTCGCATTCTCAATCTTTGAGATGTAGCTCTTTTTCGTTCCGGCTTTATCAGCCAATTGCTCTTGAGTAAGATTAGCCTCATGTCTTGTCGCTTTAAGCATCTCACTTACGATGAACATTTGAGCACGTTCCTCATATTCGTTGCGACTATCAGTCCCAATCTTACCATGTTCCAGCTCTATCAGTTCATCAAAATTCCTAGTTTCCCTAACGGTGAGCCACACTACGCCTGCCGAAGGCGGGTGTGGCTGTGGTGTTATGGGCAGTGCTTTTTTGAATTAACTTCTTTCTTAAAATTCTTTACCATTTTCCCAAAATCTTTATCCTTCTTGCGTTTTTCTTTAATGGATGATTCAAAGTACACCATTTCCTTTTGTAGTTTCAGAAAATTCTCATAAACCTTACTATCAATCTCACCACTTTTTACAGCCTTTAATACTGCACATCCTAACTCCTTAGTGTGAGTACAATCCAGAAATCTGCAATCTTTCGAAAAGATATAAATGATATTGAAAGTTTGTTCCAATCCAGTATCTGCATTCGCAATTCCTACCTCTTTCATCCCTGGATTATCAATCAAAATTCCACCATTGTCAAGAACAATTAATTCTCTGTAGCTTGTTATATGCCTTCCCTTGTTTGTGCTCTTACTAATGATGTCAGTTCTCATAATCAACTTACCTGTCAAATTATTTAGCAATGTAGATTTCCCAACTCCAGAAGATCCAAGCAAACAATACGTTTTTCCTTTTTCTATGAAAGAGTTCATTGTATCATATCCATTTTGAGTCTCATTACTTATTGCAATTATAGGAACGTTTTCAATACGAGCATGTACGTTATTTACATATAAATTCAACTGCTGTTCACTAATTAAATCGATTTTGCTAAGTACGATTATCGGTTTAATTTTTGAAGAATTGCAAATTGTTAGATATCGTTCTAATCGATTGATATTGAAATCTCTATCAACCGCTTGAACCAGAAATGCGTAATCAATATTTGTAGCAATTAATTGTATCTCTGTTATCTGGTCTACTGCTTGCCTTTTAATCGAGGAGTATCGAGGGAAAATGGCATGAATAATAGCCAAGTCTGATTCATATGTTTGCATAGCGACCCAATCTCCAACGGCAGGAAAATCCTCACGACTTTTTGCCGTGAAACGCATATTTCCTGTAATCTCTGCTTCGAATGTTCTTTCGATGGTCCTGACAATATAACGTTCTTTATGTTCTGAAATTACTCTTCCAGTTACATAAGATTCAAGATTATTCTCCATCCTGAATCTTTCAAGTTTATCATTATATCCTAAATCTTCCAGTCTCACTTTTGCAATAAATTTGAATAACGGGTTTTAGCATTGCCCATAATGGGTAGAAGAGCGCGACCACCCCATTGCGAAGCTTGGGGTGCTTGTGGTTTGGGTAGTGTTAGGCGTAGTGTTTTTTGTTTTTGAGTTTTATGTCAATCTTCAAGCCGTCAGCAATCAATTCAATTCGTTCCTTGAAAAGCTTACATTTTTCCTTGATATCGACCAAATCATCTAGCGAATCCATGTAGCCGTGGCAATCCCTCAATTCATCAATCGGCAACAAGGCGCAACTTAGACAATAATAACCCTTTGATCGTCCGTCATCGTATCGTTTAAAAAAATCAGCTAAAATGTCCATCCGAATACGCTGCTGATTAATAAAAAGCGTAATACCATTTGTCTTTATATCTTCCAAATTGGGGAACATCCTTCTGTGGGTCACAAAAGAATCATATCCGGCACTCTCTGTCGTTAACCGATCACATGGAAATTCCTTACAATCAGCACATGTTTCCAATCCTCTCTTAGTAACACAACATGTTACGACACCGCAGGAGGGATGTTTATCCTTGAAATCCTTTCCACAACAGCCAGGACAAGCCGATTTTCCGTTTGTATGGAATCTGGGACAAAGTCCACAATCAATTCCACAACAACCAATTGTATTCTCTTTCTTCAAAATCGTAATAGGTTAAAAATGTGCGATTGTAACATTACACCTAACGGTCGGCGGTATGAAACATAGCGGATTGCGTGGCTGCGAATCTATCCCCCGTTACTGACCTTGCCAGCGGGGACTTAGCTTGCAGATTGCACTGAAACCGCTATGTTTTATAATCGCTTGTTAGCACAGTTCATTTTTGTTATCTTCAACTTACTTTGATTGTACAGACATCAACCAAATTCTTGCAGTAAATATTCATATTTTTTCCAGCAAGTCAGGCTAGACTATGACTGAAGTAATTATCTATCTGATTAACACCTATTTCTCAACTTCAAATAAGTTGATTTGAACCACTTGTTTTTCTTTATCAGATGTAAAATAATAAAAACGACTAAAATTAGTGCAACCTTGTCGTGAATCTCAATAAGCACAAATCGAAATATACTTGTACTCCCCGTCAAATGGAGGAGCCAAGGAATTAATCCAGTAATAGCAACTAATAAAAATACTGCCGATAAAGTAATTACTTGAATGTTCTTACCAACCAATTTCCTTGTCAGTACAGTCTTGTACCACTTATAATGAGAAATAAAATGATAGACCATCAGTATCGAGAAAATAGCGATAGCAGTCTTATGAATAGTTGACCAGCTAGAATAGCTAAAACCCCATATCTTCGTACTTGTATCGTTTAATTCATCCCTTGTTTCTAACTGACTGTGAATTGCTTGACCAATAAAATGACGATCTCGCGGTTTATCCAAATGAAATCCCACTTGCAAAGTCAAACCGGAAACAATCATAATTAGTCCAACAACAAATGATAAATTGTTAAACATAAAACGAACTGAATCATTTTGTCTTTGCTTATTTGATAGTTGACTCGACATATCCATTTTTGTTAAACGTTTTACTCTGACATGTTGCAATGCATTTGTAGCAACCAATGCAATTTTTCGGCTTAGCAAGTATTATGTGCTTATGCCAAGGTAGATTGACTCGACTAATTACCTGATTAGGGCAAGCCTCAATACATTTCCAACATGCTGTACAATTGTTGGTATCAATATGGACATAGGGCGTACTAGTTTTTTCTCGGTTAATAAAACCTCTTCTCATGATGCTATCATTTTTGTGCAAAAATAATAGCCAACCAAGCCGATAATCGATAACAATTGTTAATAAATGCATTTATCGCCTATTCTTAATTCGACTTAACGAAATCGGAGAAATGCCTAAATAAGAAGCAATATAGTGTTGTGGAATACGCTTTACAATTTCGGGGTTATTACGAATCAAATCCTCATAACGTTCTTGAGGTGTGTCTTTTATCCGAGAAAGAAATAATTTTGCATAATTGCCAAATCTGTGCAAAAGAATCTTATGAATATGCATTTCAATCGCTGGATCTTTTTTATTGAGAAGATCGAAATTAACTTTATCAAGTATAACAACAGTTGAAGGCTCAACACTTTCAATATAAAAATGGCTAGGTTGCTTATTCAAAAAACTTTCAATAGAAGCCACAGCCTGTCTCTCAAAAAAGAATTGAAACGTGATATCTTTACCATCCTTATTGAACCACATACGTAAGCATCCCTTCTTAATGTAAAAAATGCTATTCGACACCTCACCCTCCTTCAACAATATCGTTTTGGGCCGAATATCTCTTTCAATTAGAAGGTTATTTAGCATCTCCCAATTGGCCTTATTCTTATTTAATGTTTTTATTAAATCATCAAACATATTTTCATCCATGTTATTATTAAATAAATATCAGGCAATTTATATTGTAGATATTCTTTGTTAAACAATTGCAATAAATCTAAACTGCGCGCTTCCTGAATTGTGCATAACGGGTGCCCTCGTTATTTTTATTCCTTAGGAAAATATTTATCTATCATTTCTCCAACTTCCGATAACCAAAGCTGACGCTGCTCCATATCGCTTGTCACAATTATCCGGAACATTCTTCTATCAAAATGTCTTACACCGCAGAAATCAAAAATACAATTCTTCCAAATCGTCTCTAGAGGATCTTTAAAGATATCCGTTTCGCGTATCTCGCTCGTATTTGAGGTGTTAAAGACTAGACCAACCTTTGCTTTAAGCAATCCTACAGGAATCCCCTCTCCATTATCACCATCCTCAAATCGGTAGGCAAGACCAGGGCGAATTACTCGATCAATCCAGCCCTTCATTATTGCAGGTGGTTGACCCCACCAGTTTGGATGAACGACTATTATACCATCACTATTTATCAAATCATTACAATAATCTTGGATCACTTTATCTAACGGTGCACTCTTCGGCATTTCGGTTGACGTTATCGTAGGATCAAAATCCTCCTCGTATAAATCATGATAACACACGGTATGACCATTTGAGAACAATCGATTTCGGCAAATATCAGCAATGGCATGATTGAAACTCATTTTATCAGGATGCGCAAGGATTATAAGGATATGCATTTGCAGAATGTTTATAAATGTGATTCTATAATGAGGGCTAATGGTGAGCCAGGCCTCGCCACCGCGGGTGGTGCGGCCTGGGCGGTGTTAGCAACAGGAAGTTTTTATTTATGAGTCTGCATATACTGGTCAGCAGTCATTACAGGAATTATAGCTTTCCGGAAGTCTTTAAGATTCCTGGTAATAATTGCATCAAGACCATTTTCCAGCGCAGTATAGTATTGCAGTCCATCTTCAAAGTCCTTAAAATCACTATCATTAAGTGCAAGTTCAACTATCTTATCATCAAGACTTAACACTTGAATTATCAGCTTAAGTTTACGAAGTATTTGTTTAGCTTCGTCGGACTTCTTTGATTGTAATAAGATGTAATTTGTAGTGGCAAATGACAATGCCGATACACTTATTTGAATCTCTTTCTTGTCAGCCAATGAAAAAATCCTAGCAGCCTCCGAATAGAATGGTTGTCTTTCAGAAAGCAAGTCGATTATGATGTTCGTATCCAGAAATAGCTTTTTCATTTGTACTTCTCTGTTAAGAATTTTGCATAATCTTTTTTATAGTCATGATCTGGATTGAGTTGAATCACGCCACTTAAACTCTTAACAAGAGGTGTAATATCATCTGATACTGCCGATTTATCTTCTGTTACTGAATCCAGGTATGATTCGATCATCTTAGATAGACTAACATCATGAAGATGTGCGTAATCCTTTGCACGATCAATCACTCTTTTGTTTAATCTGAGGGTTAATTTTGTTTCCATATTTGTATATTTATGCGAATCAAGGGTTGAAACAATCAATATCAATCAGTGAAACCTGATAAGGTTACCCAAGCATCAATATGATATATTTAACAATAAATAGTAAATATAATATATAATATATTTTGATATATC
>Ga0153915_10000334_pt1 | contig 43219 bp, 35 predicted proteins | sample Opewatmetagenome_2_FD_107003 | JGI IMG/M metagenome (GOLD analysis project Ga0153915, IMG submission 107003) | Freshwater wetland microbial communities from Ohio, USA - Open water 3 Core 3 Depth 3 metaG | ecosystem: Environmental > Aquatic > Freshwater > Wetlands | place: USA: Ohio, Lake Erie...
CTGGATTCTCTCGTAGATGCCATACAGTTGCTCCGAAGGCATCCGGGAATACCCCATCAATCTCCGCCTCCCGCCAATTTGAAAGGGGGGAAGTATACCGGGGGTGGTCCGTTTATGCTGACCCTGGACTGGTCCGTTTATCGTGACCCTGAGGCTCTAAAAGTGGGGGATTATCGTGACCCCCGACAGCCAGGCGGACAGTGAACCCTTCCGAAGTGCGTCGCGGCGAGACGATGGCGCCCAGGGGACCCTCCACCGCGGTCCCGCCCTCGACGGAACGCACGCCATGGACGCCCCGCAGGCAGACGCTCCAGGGCTTGCGCGCCCCTTCCGCCTCCACTGTGAACGAGCCTGCCGCGCGGCGGACGCGGGCTTCGCATTCCCGGGTGCCCCCGCAGTCATAGACGGTCGTGGAGGCGCCCTGCCCCTCCTCCATGGCGAAGACGTGGTAGGTGACCCCGTCGGCGTAATCGTAGTCCGGCCTTTCCTCCACGCGGCCCACGGCGACGACGCTTCCAGGCCGCGCCATGAGCGGGATGCTCAGGTAGCCGTGCCTCTCGTTCCTCCACGTCCCCCCGTTCCCCGTCTCTCCCGTGAGGAAGTGCGTCCATCGGCCCTCGGGAAGCCAGTAGGTGGCGCTTCCCTCCTCGTTGAAGACCGGTGCCACAAGGAGCGAGTCGCCCAGCATGTACTGCCGGTCCAGGAAGGCGCAGGAGGGGTCGCGCGGGAACTCGAGGATCATGGCCCGCATCACGGGGATGCCCGTGGCGGAGGCCTGGCAGGCGGCGGCGTACAGGTACGGCATCAGGCGGCACTTGAGGCGCGTGAAGAAGCGCAGCACCTCCGACGACTCCTCGTCGAACAGCCATGGCACGCGGTAGGAGGAGCCCCCGTGCAGCCGGCTGTGGGAGGAAAGCAGGCCGAAGGCGGCCCAGCGCTTGTAGAGGTCCGGCGTGGCCGTGCGCTCGAAGCCGCCGATGTCGTGGCTCCAGAAGCCGAAGCCCGCCAGGCCCAGGGAGAGGCCGCCGCGCAGGCTCTCCGCCATGGACGGATAGGTGGCGCAGCAGTCCCCGCCCCAATGCACGGGGAACTGCTGGCTTCCCGCGGTGGCGGAACGGGCGAAGACCAGGGCCTGGTCCTTCCCCCGCCTCTCCGCCACGGCCTCGTAGACGGCCCGATTGTAGAGGAGGGTGTAGTAGTTGTGCATGCGTATGGGGTCCGAACCGTCGTGCCAGGCCACGTCCGTGGGGATCCGTTCCCCGAAGTCGCTCTTGAAACAGTCCACGCCCGCGTCCAGAAGCCGGTGCAGGCGCCCCTTGTACCAGCGGACCGCCTCCGGATTGGTGAAGTCGACCAGTCCCATGCCCGCCTGCCAGCGGTCCCACTGCCAGACGCCCCCGTCGGGCCTCCGCACGAGGTAGCCGCGCTCCATGCCTTCGTCGAACAACGCCGACTTCTGGGCGATGTAGGGGTTGAGCCAGACGCAGACGTGGAGGCCCCGCTCCTTCAGCCGCCGGAGGAACCCCTCGGGATCCGGGAATTGGGCCCTGTCCCACTCGAAGTCGCACCACTGGAACCGCTTCATCCAGAAGCAGTCGAAGTGGAAGACGCCGAGGGGGATCCCGCGCTCCCGCATCCCGTCGACGAAGCTCGTGACCGTGGCCTCGTCGTAGTCCGTTGTGAACGAGGTGGAAAGCCACAGCCCGAAGGACCAGGCGGGCGGAAGGGGCGGAAGGCCCGTGAGGCGCGCGTAGCGGCCCACGGCCTCCTTGGGGGAGGCGCCGCCGACGAGGAAGTACTCCAGCTCCTCCCCCGGGACGGAGAACTGGACCCGGGATACTGTCTCGGAGGCGATCTCGAAGGAGACCCGCTCCGGGTGGGCGACGAACACTCCATAGCCGGAACCGGAGAGGAAGAACGGCACGTTCTTGTAGGCCTGATCCGAGGAGGTCCCGCCGTCCTCCTGCCACGCGTCGACGCTCTGGCCGTTCCTCACGAAGGGCGTGAACCGCTCCCCCAGGCCATAGATGGACTCCCCCACGGAGAGGTCCAGCTGCTCCCGCACGTAGCGCGTCCCGTCCGCCTCGACGAGGTAGCCCGCGCAGCGCGGGCCGGAGCCGGTGAGGCGCCTCCCGTCGTGGAGGAACTCGAAGCCCCAGCCGCCGCGCCTGGCCACGCGGACCTCGGTCCTCCCGCTGCGCAGGCCCACGGCGTCCTCCGTCTCCAGGATGAGCGGCCGGAACCCGGGGGTGCGCGCGGTCCAGAAGGCGGGCCGCCTCCGCGGCCCGCCCTTGTGGTGGACGATGCGCACGCGGATGACGTCCTCCATCGGGGAGTCGAAGGTGAAGGTCAGAAGCGGAAGGTTGAGGGTGTCCCCCCGGCGCGTGACCTCCCGGCAGGGGCCGAACACCGTCACGGCGTCGCCGTCCGTCCGCACCTCCTCGACGCAGGAGGGGCTGTGGAGCGTCACGCCCTGCCTCATTTCCCAGTATCCGTCGCTGAATCTCATCGGGGCATCTTCGCGGTTTCCCACCGGACTGTCAATGATTTCCGGGCCGGGTGGCGGTCCGGGCCGGGCAATGATAGGATGCGGCCAATGATGGATTCCATGGAAGGAAGGCGCGTCCTCGTGACGGGGGCGGGCACGGGCATCGGCCGGGGGATCGCCCTGGAGTTCGCCGCGGCGGGGGCGGCCGTGGCGCTGCATTGCTCCCACAGCACCGACGGCGCGGAGGAGGCCGCGGGCCGCATCCGCGCCGGAGGGGGGAAGGCCGCCGTGTTCGCCGCGGACTTCACGAAGCGGGACGCCGTGCGCGGCCTGGCACGGGAGGCCGTGGACTTCCTGGGGGGCCTGGACGTCCTCGTCAACAACGCGGGCATCACGATGACGCTGCCCTTCGAGGAGGTCACCGACGATCAGTTCGACGTGCTGTACGCGGTGAACGTGGCGGCGCCCTTTTTTCTCACCCAGGCCCTGCTGCCCGCGCTGCGCGACTCCCCGGCGGCCGCGGTGGTCAACATCGCCTCCATCCACGCCCTGGAGGGATACCCGGAGCACTCCGTCTACGCAGGCACGCGCGGGGCCATCGTCTCCTTCACGAGGGAGCTGGCCATAGAGCTTGCACCGCGGGGGATCCGGGTCAATGCCGTGGCCCCGGGCTCCACGGACGTGGAGAACCACAGGAAGGCCGCGCCCGACGCGGATCTGGCGGCAGCCGGGAGGGGGATCCCGGCCGGATTCCTCGGGCAGCCGGCGGACATCGCGCGGGTCGTGGTCTTCCTGGCCTCCGGGGCGTCGCGCTACATCGTCGGCCAGACGATCGTCGTGGACGGGGGTACGACCTCCTGGATGCCGTTCGGGGAGCAGTTCCGCTCCCGTTCCGCCGCGGGCTCCAGGCTGGGAAAGGGCTACGTACCGGGGCTCTGACCCGCGCTCAGGCGAGGGCCGAGAACGGATCGAAGGGGTATTCGCCGGAAAGCGTCCGCTCCCCGGTCCGCCGCGTGTCGGGAATGGAAATGCCGAAGGCGGAGCAGACGGCCTCGTGAGTCAGCCCGTCCAGAAGCGCCCGGCCCGCCCCGAGGCCGCGGAGGATCTCCAGGAAGCGCGGGAGGAAGGGAAGCACAGGGATGCCGGAGGCGTGGGCCTCCCGCTTGTCGCGCAGAGTATGCGGGGCGTGGTCCGTCTCGATCCAGTCGATCCGGCCTTCCAGCAACAGCGCGAGCATGCGCTCCTGCATGGGCGCCTCCCGCAGCGGCGGATTGCATTTCAGGAGGATGCCTTCCTGTGCGTCCATCATGCGGGAGTGCAGGAGCGCGTGGTGCGGCGTGAGCGCGCAGGAGATGCGTCGGCCCGCCCCGGAAGCGGCGCGCACGAGATCCACGGTTTCCGGGACCGAGGCATGGCAGACGTGCAGGTGTCCCCGGAAACCGGCCTCCGCGGAGAGGCGGATCTGGTCCCGCACGGACCGCGTCTCCGCCCCGGGCGGTCGGGCCGCGGCGTGCGTGGCGGGCCGCGCCGGGTCCCAGTCCGGGCTCCCGTCTGTCCTGCGGGCCATGAGGCCCTCCTTCTCGCAGTGCACGGCGAGGACTCCTGTGAACCCGAGCTCCGCCAGGTGTCCGTAGACGGCCCGCTGCCCGGCCTCCTCCACGATGCCCATGTTCCCCGTGGAATGCCCCGCGAACATCTTGAGCCCCACCACCCTGGGGAACAGCTCCCGCCAGGCTTCCACGGCCTCCTCCCGCCCGCGGGGATCCGCCGTGAGGCCGGCGTACAGGCCGTGGAAGATCGGCTCCCCGAGATCGCGGAGGGCGCGGTCCGCCAGGTCGATGCGGCGCAGGATCGCCTCCCGGCCCGTGAGGGCGGGCTCCGTGTTGGGCATCTCGAAGACGGCGTCCAGGCCCGCGCGCCAGGCCGTCTCCAGGCCGTGCCGCACGGTCTCCTTGGCGGACTGGGACCAGTCGCGCAGGTGGACGTGCGGGTCGATCACGCGGGGTAGACCACCGGCTCGATGCCCTTGGGCAGGCCCGCCACGTAGGCCCTGCGGTCCTCTTCGCTCACCTTGTGGCTGGACACGGCGTACGGCCTGCGGCAGTAGCGGCAGCGGATGGTGCCGTGGTCGTAGTAGAACCGCGGCGGCACGTCCTCGTTGGGCTTGCGGGTGATGCAGTTGGAGTTGGTGCACAGCAGGTAGACGAATTTCTCCCGGACCGTGCCGTCCTTGATGCAGTTGACAGTGGGCTCCGGGGAGAGGATGCCGATGTTCTTCAGGTCCCTCTCGGAAAGCTCCGGGAGGTCGGTCTTGATGAAGGGGTTGCTCTTCTCCCGGATCGAGGCCAGGGTGCAGGAATACCCGCGGTTCTCCAGGTCCAGCGCCGCGTCCACGGCGCGCAGGGTCCCGGGCTTCAGGTGGTCGATCGCCGTGCCCACGTGGATCCTGTCGATGAACATGTGGGCCTGCTTCTCCCCGCGGATGGCGCGGTGCAGGCGGTTGTTGCCCACGGCGAGCACCTCGGGCAGGCGCCCGTCGTAGCGCAGGTGCTCCTCGCCGCGCAGCATCTCGTGCAGCAGCGCCTTCCTGAGGAACACGCCGAACTCCGCCTGGACGTAGAAGGCCTGGGCGGGCATGAAGTACACGCGGTAGTCGATCTCCGCCACCTCGCTGTTGACGGGAAGCGGGTGGAGGATCCGGGCCTGGAAGCCCTCCACCTTGGCCGGATCGATGCGGTACTTCTTGATCATGGAGATGACTTCCTTCTGCCCCACGCCCTGCATGCGCTCCAGCTGGGGCCGGGTCATGTAGTAGAAGTCCGACTGCCGCATCACGTCCCGCACCGACTCCTCGCGCACCACCTTCACCCCGCGCTCCGTGAGCAGTCTGGAGAGGTCCGCCGGCATGCCGAGGAAGTCCTCGGCGGCCCAGCGGATGGTGACATTGTCGAAGTGGGCGAGCGCCAGGCTCAGGGAGCGGACGGTGCGGCCGTGGGACAGGTCCCCGCCGAAACCGACACGCAGGCCGTCCAGCTTTTCCCCGCCCAGCATGTAGATGGTGAGCACGTCCAGGAGCGCCTGGGTGGGATGCTCGTTCTTGCCGTCCCCTCCGTTGATCACCGGAATGTTGGCCACGTCCGCGGCCCACTGGAGGGAACCGTCCAGGGGGTGGCGCATGGCGATCACGTCGAAGTGGTTGGCGCACATCATGGTCACGGTGTCCCGCACCGTCTCGTTCTTCATCACGGAGGTGCCCTCGGTGCCGGTGAACCCGTCGTGGCGGCCGCCCAGCTCCCGTATGGCCGTGTTGAAGCTGGTGCGCGTGCGCGTGCTCGGTTCGTAGAACATGAAGGCGAGGGTCCGGTACTTCAGCGCGTCCCGGAGGCTGTTCCTCTGGCCGCTCTTCTCCAGCTCGTACATCCGCTTTCCCGCCACGCATAGGGCAAGGATGTCCTCCCGGGAGAAATCGGTGATGGAAATGATGTCTCGGTTCCTGAAGCTCACGGCCATGGGGTCCCTCCTGGCGGACAGCCGACAGAGGGTACCCGGTTCCGGCCCGCCGCGGCAAGGGTGCGCCGTCCCGCGGGGAGGCGGCCGGGCCGGCGATAGAAAACGGGGCGGTCCGGGGACCGTCGCGGTCAGAAAGGATAACCGACGCCAAGTACCACGCCGACGGCGTTGAGGCCATGCAAGCCGGCTTCGAGGAAAACGTCCATGACGGAAAGGTCCAGATCAAGGCCCACCCGGCCGTACCAGGAGCCATTGGACCCGGCGTCGTATCCGCCCAGGGCGTACAGGGCGATCGTGCCGAGCTTCACGACGGGCCCGGCTCCGATCGAGGGTGCGAGGAAATCGCCGAAGCTCAACCCGCCCTGGCCGCACAGGCCCAGGAAGGGGAGGATGTAGTGGACGTACTTAAGGTCGACGCGGAGGAAGTACCCGAAGGTCCGCGAGCCGTCGGAACGGTCGTAGAGACGCTGGCTCATGCCGGCGGCGAGTCCGATCTCGTTCTGCTTCCCTTCCGGCCAGGATGCTGCCAAGGAGAGGGCCGTCAACAAGGCGATACACAGGCACTTTTTCATGCTCACCTCCTGGAAACGCCGGGATCGGAGGTCATTATCGTGACCGCGCGGCGCAAGGTCAATGCGGCCGCTCAGCCCGGGGAGGCCACCTCGTAGTCGTAGTAGTCGCGCAGCACCAGGAGGGCCGCCCCATGGAGGAAGCCGTCGGAGTCCAGCGAGTCGTAGCGGACGCGCAGGCCTGGGTGCGGGAAGATGGCGTTTTTCAGGTGCCTTTCCAGCATGCCCGTGAAGACCCGTCCCTCCCTGCCGAACGCGGCGGCCAGGACGATTTCCGGGATGTCCAGGAGCAGGATCACGGCGGACACCGCGACGGCCAGCCTGGAGGCGGCGTTCTCCAGGACGGAAACGGCCGCCTGGTCCCCCCGGGCCGCGCGGCCCGCGATCTCGGAAAGGGTCGAGGCGCCGCAGCCCTTGCGGGCGCAGTAGTCCCTCACGATCGCGTTCTCGTTGACCACCGTCTCCAGGCAGCCGCGCCTGCCGCAGCGGCAGGCCAGTCCGTCCGGATCGATCTGCATGTGGGCCATTTCCCCCGCCAGTCCGTCGCTGCCCCGGATGACGTCGCCGCCCAGGTACATGCCGAAGCCGAGGCCCGTGCGGATGGTGACGAGCAGGAAATCCCCGGCGCCGTTGCTCTTGTGCGCGAGGTTGGTGGCATAGGCCCGGATGTTGTTGTGCACGCGCGTCGGGACCCGATAGCGGCCGGCCAGCGCCTCCTCGACCCTCCGGAAGACCTCCCGATGCAGCGTGGCGCCGCCGCGGACCATCCAGAGGGGCATGCCCACGCCGATGCCGAGCAGGCGTCCCGGGATGCCTGCGTCCATCGCCTCGATGGAGCCCGCGAGGAAGGAAAGGAAGGACTTCAGGGAGGGTCCGTTGGGGGAGGGGATCTCCATGGACCGCGCCACGGCGCCTGAAAGGGCCTTGGCGACGAGGCGGGTCCGGCTGTACTCCACGTCGATGCCCAGCACGTGTCCGTAGCCGTCCTCGAGGCGGTAGAGGTAGGCGCTCTTGCCGCCGTCGACGGCGTCCCGCGGGGCGGTGCCCGTCCGCCGTACGATGCCGCATCGTTCGAAGCGCCCGACGATCTTCACGACAGTGGCCCAGGAAAGGCCCGTCTTCGCGGAGAGGTCCCGCTTGGCGAGCTGCCCGTGCAGCGCGAGAACGGTGATGAGGCGGCGTTCGCTGTCCGTCAGGGTCTCAGGAGATGAAGTGCTGGCGGTCTCCGCCGGTTCCGATTTCACTCGCATATTCCAGGTTCATGTAGCTGGCGAACGAGACCCAGCGCTCGTCCGCATTGAGCCTCTCCGCCAGGAGGTTGATCGCCTCATGATGCAGGGATCGGGCCTCCTTGTCCATCGCGCGGTTCACGAGGCGGTCGCGGTCCCCAAGGGCATAGAGCTCCTTCACGGGATCGCAGGCGTTGTAGGAGTAGAACCACGGACTGCCGTCCCGTCCGGAGGCGAAGACGGTCCCGATGCAGGGATTGGCCACCACGTGGTTCCAGGCCTCGAAGAGGATCGGCCTGCCCTCCGGCCGCGCCCCGGCCCGTACGGTCTCCGAGAGGTCCACCCCGTCCATCCACGCCGACGGGCGGATCCCCGCCAGGGCGAGGATGGTCGGCGCCACGTCGAGCAGCGTGACGGGGATGCCGCACGTCCCGCCCCGCAGCGCATCGAGCCCGCGCGAAGCGGCCGCGCCCCGCGGCGGCTTCACGATGAGCGGCGTGCCGACCACGACGGGGTTGAGGTACGCCCCCTTGTCGATGAGGGCCGTCCGTCCGTTCATCTCCCCGTGGTCCGCCATGAGGAAGATCCAGCTGTCCTCGTAGAGCCCCAGCGCCTTCAGCCCGGAAAGCAGCACGCCGACGGCCGAATCCAGGACCTCGAACTGGAGCTGGTGGGCGATCCTGTAGTCGGTGAGCACGGCGCGGTCCGCGAGGCCCCAGTTCTTCCGGTACAGGGAGTACACGCGCGGCTCGGGCCCGGCCGGTTCCTGGGCCGGAAGGACGTGGCGGGAGCGCAGCTCCCGTTCCCGGCCCTCGAGGCCCGTGGGCACGGCGAAGGGCTGGTGGGGCTCGAAGAAATCCACCTGGAGGTACAGGGGCCGGCCTTCGGCCGCGCCGGAGGCGAGGACCGCGCGGGCCGTCTCTGCGGTATAGCGGGCATAGGTGGCTTCCGGAGGGAACGGGCCGCCGCCCCGGTCCGTGACCCAGCCGCCGTAGAAGTTCCCCTCGCCGCGTCCCGAGGGGCTCCCGCCGCAGATCCGTCGGCGGAACTCGAGGCCCCGGATTCCCAGGCCGGAGAGATAGCGCCCGTATTCGATGTCGTCGTACCAGGGAGGGCACCAGCGGTCCCAGGCGCGGTCGTTCTCCGAGAAGACCTCCACGAAGCTGCGCGATCCGACGTGGCACTTGCCGACGTGCCGCGTCCACCAGCCGGCCGCCTTCAGGTAGGCGGGGAAAATGGAGTCCTCCTCGCGGAGGCGCACGGCGTGTCCGTCGTGCGCGCGTTCGTTGTTGGCGGTGATGTAGCTGTGCCGGCCGGTCAGGTAGGCCGCGCGCGACGGTCCGCACAGCGGGGAGGTCGAGAAGGCGTTGCGGAAGGCGAGGCCGTCGCGCCGGAGGCCGTCGATGGCCGGCGTGTGAAGCGGCGGGACCCCCATGGACCCGGCCAGGGCCGGATCGTGGAACTCCGGGGGGACCATGTCGACCGTGATCAGGACGACGTTCGGCCGGCCCGCGCCGTCCTCCCTTTCGTAGGTGCCCGTCCTGGTCCGTCCGTCCAGGAACCCCGTCTTGCCGCTCATCCCTTGATCGCTCCGATCATCACGCCCTTCACGAAGTACTTCTGGATCCAGGGGTACAGCAGCATCACCGGGAGGGTGGAGACCAGGATCACCGCGTACTTGATCCCCTCGGAGATCAGGAGCTGCTCCTTCATGCCGAGGGCGTCGGCGCCGACGTCGTCCACCACGCTGCGCAGGAGGATGTCCCGCAGGATAAGCTGCAGCGGATATTTGGCCGCGTCCCGGAGGTAGATGAGGGCGTTGAAGAAGGCGTTCCAATGATCGACGGCGTAGAACAGGCCGATCACCGCGATGATCGGGCTGGAGAGGGGCAGCACGATGGTCAGGAGGAGACGGAAGTTCCCGGCCCCGTCGATGCGTCCCGATTCCAGCAGTTCATTGGGGATGCTCGCCTGGAAGTAGGTCCGCGCGACGATGAGGTTGTAGGTGGAGATGGCCGTCGGGAGGATCATGACCCAGAAGCGGTTGAGCAGCCCCAGCTGCTTCACGACCAGGTAGGTCGGGATGATCCCGCCGCTGAAGTACATCGTGAAGACCATCAGGAGCATGAAGAAGTTGCGGCCCGGAAGGTCCCGGCGGGAGAGCGGGTAGGCCGCGAGGATCGTGAGCGTCAGGTTCACGGCGGTCCCCACCGAGGTGTACAGCAGGGTGTTGCCGTATCCGGTCCAGATCCGCGCGTCCCCGATGATGTAGCCGTAGGACTCCAGCGACGGGTGTACGGGCCACAGCCAGATCTCCCCCTGGAGGATGGAAAGGGGGCTGCTGAAGGACGCGCTGATGACGTACACCAGCGGGTAGGCAACCACCAGGACGATCAGGATCGAGATGGCGTTGACAACGAGGTCGAATACCGGTTCGTCGCTTTTCTTCTTCATGGGCCGCCTACCACAGGCTCGTCTGCTGGAGGCGCCGGGACAGGGCGTTGACGCCGAACAGCAGCGCGAAGTTGATGAGCGAGTTGAACAGGCCGACCGCGGCGGAGAAGCTGTAGTCCGCCCCGAGGATTCCGGTCCTGTAGACGAACGTGGAGATCACGTCGCTGCCCGCCATGTTGAGCGCGTTCTGCATGAGGAACACCTTCTCGAAGCCCACGTTCATGATGGTCCCGACCCGCAGGATGAAGAGGATGGAGATGGTGGGCAGCAGCGCCGGGAGCGCGATATGGTTGATCCTCTGGAGCCGCGAGGCCCCGTCGATCGACGCGGCCTCATGGAGCGCCTGGTCCACGCCCGCAAGGGCCGCCAGGTAGATGATCGAGTTCCACCCCATGTTCTGCCAGACGTTCGAGACGACGTAGATGGTCTTGAAGTACTCCGGCTTCTCCAGGAACCGGACGGCCTCCTTCCCGCCGAGGGCGAGGATCAGGCGGTTCACCACCCCCGTGGAGGGATGGAGCAGCATGTTGAGGATCCCCACGATGACCACGACGGAGAGGAAATACGGGACGTAGGTGATGTTCTGCACCGCTTTCTGGAAGCGCTTGCCCGGGATCTCGTTGATGAGGAGCGCGAGGAAGATGGGGAGGGGAAAGCCGAGCGCCATGGTATAGAGGCTGATGCCGACCGTGTTGCCGACGAGGCGTCCGAAGTAGTACGAAGAGAAGAAGCGCCGGAAGTGCTTGAAGCCCACCCAGGGGCTGCCCGTGATCCCCCGTGTCGCGAGGAAGTCCTTGAAGGCGATCTGGACGCCGTAGATGGGGATGTACTGGAAGACCACGTACCAGGCCAGGGGAAGGAGGAGCATCAGGTACAGCTCCCACATCCCCAGGGCGCGATGCAGCACCGCTCCGACCCGTCCTGTCCGTTCCGCTCCGTCTTTCATCCGTCCATCCCCGCTTGGGCGAGCCGGGCGCGGATCCCGGAGGGACCCGCGCCGCGCGCTTTCCCGCTATTTTTTGCCCACCATCCGGTCGTAGGCCTTCTGGTAGAGGGCGTCCAGCTTCTTGATGCCGATCTTCTCCAGGCCCGCCACGTAGGCGTCCCACTGGGAGAAATCCTGCGCGCCCGTGATGAAACGCGCCACGTTCTCCTTCACGTACGTGTCGAGGTCCGTGCGGACCGCCACGGCGGCGGCCTGGTCCTCGGGGCTGAAGATCGGGATCCCGTAGACCGGCTTGTCGAGGTAGGGCTGCAGGGCCGCCTGCGCCCGGCTGGTGGCCGCCGAGTTCACGGCGATGGAGTTCTCATTGTCGATCAGGTGCGGCGCCCCTCCCTGGGGCCAGATGGTGAACTGGCCGATGGTGGCACCCGTGCCCCGCGGGTCCTTCATGATCTCGTCCGTGTAGACGTACTGGCCGTCCGCGGTCTTGTTGTAGGTCTTGCCCTCCACGCCCATGCGGAAGAAGCGGGAACCGTCCTTACCGTAGAAGTAATCGACCCACCGGACGGCCGCCTCGGGCGTCTTGCAGACGTTTGTCACCACGAAGGTGCCGAAGTCGCGCGCCACCGGGTTGTTGTGCACGCCGCGCTTGCCCGTGGGGCCCAGGAAGGGGGCGATGCCGATGAAGTCGGCGGAGTACTTGGTGAACGTGTCGTCCGCCTGGTTGGGGAAGTAGCCGACCACGTCCGGGTTGTGCTTGGAGAGGAACTCCTGCGCCGTCTGGCCCACGAAGTTGTTGTCCAGCAGCTTTTCCCTGTAGTAGTCCGCGAAGATCTTCAGGAGCTCCTTGAGGCGGTCGTCGCCCGCCCAGATCTTGACCCTGTCGTTTTCCAGGTTCACCCAATAGCCGAACTGCGAGTTGAGTCCGAACGACCCGACGTGGCCACGGATCAGGTTGTCGAAGCTGTCATTGAAGCCACGCGCGGTCATCGGGATCTCGTCGGCCTTGCCGTTGCCGTTGGGATCCTTGTCGCGGAAGGCGATGAGGACCTTCTTGAACTCGTCGAAGGTGTTGGGGACCTGCAGGCCCAGCTTGTCGATCCACTTCTTGTTCAGCCAATGCTTGTCCGTGCGCGCCGCCTCGAGGGTGACGATGGCCGGCAGGGCGTACATGTGCCCGTCGCCGGCGAGCGAGGATCCCAGCGCCTCGGGATACTTGGTGAACAGGCCGTTCAGGTTCTCCCCCCAGTCCTTCACCAGGCCTTCCAGCGGCACGAAGGTGCCCTGGGGCCCGTACTTGGCCACGTCGTCCGGGGTCACGGCGGCCCTCACGATGGCGTCCGGGAGGTCCCCCGAGGCCAGGATGAGGTTGATCTTCTCCCTGTAGCCCGCGTCCGGGATGGTCTCCCACTGGATCTTGATGCCGCTCATCTTCTCGTATTCCGTGAAGACCGTCATGTTCTCCCAGGGACCGTGGACCGGGGCCCGCCGGCCGATGAACTTCATCGTGAGGGGTTGTTTGACGATCGGGAACCCGCTCTTGTTCACGATGCCGCCCGTGGATGCCGCAGCCTTAGGCTTCGCCTCGCTCCCGCCGCCCGCGAAGAGGGGGAGGGAGAGGAGCGAAACGAAAAGCATCGCCGTGATGACCTTTCTCATACCTGCCTCCATTCGATTCGAGTTATCCCGCCTCGTGTGCGGGAAGACTACCCCTGCAATCCGGCCCGTTTTGGGATGGGAGCGGCCCACTGCGGCCACTCCCTCCGCTCCCGTGCCGTGAACCCGGGATTCCCGCTGACCGCCCTGGCATCCGCGAGGGAGTACACGCTTCCGTCCTCGTGGAAGATGCCGTTCAAGGTCGCGTTCTTCCGCTGCTCGGGAAGATAGGCGGGCTTGAGCATCAGGGACCAGAAGAAGCTGCCCAGGCGCGGGTGGCGCCGCATGCAGGGCGCCAGGGACGCCAGGTCCGGGGCCCACTCGCCGGGAGCGAGCTTCGTTCCAGCCTCCCAGCCCGGTCCGCCGCGGCGGACGCGCTGCCATTCGCTGATGTAGACGTCCTTCATCAGGCCCTCGGCCAGAAGCTCCGCCTTGCGCAGTTCCGCCTCGAAGGCCTCCTCGGAGGGGGGGAAGTTCTCGTGGGCCTGCAGGACGTCGACGCCGAGGTCCATGACCACGATGTTGAGGAGCACCCCTCCCAGGGCGCCGTGGGAAAGCCTGCATGCGGGAGCCAGCCTCCGCGCCTCCCGGAACAGGGCCCTCACGAAGCGGGTGTGCGCCACGGTGTGGCGGGGCTCGTTCATGGGTTCCAGGGCGAGGAGGGCGGGGTGGGAGCCGAACTTCCCGATGAGCCACCCGAGATAGGAGAGCGGCCCGTTCCAGGAGCCCGGGGCGTCGATGACCGCGTCGCCCGGGGAGGCCACGCAGAAGGCCGTCCACGGATCCTTGTCCAGGAACCTCGCGCGCGTCGGCTCCACGCCGCAGCCCTCGAACGCCGAGAGGAGCAGCCGGATTCCATGGCTCTGCGCCGTCTGGAAAAGGTGCCGCATGGACCGCTCCAGGCCGTCGCGGTCCTCCACCCAGCGCTCGTAACTGCACCAGAGGCGCAGGGCGTTCAGCCCGAGGCTCTTGGCGTAGCCAATATCGCGCTCCGTCACCTCCGGATCGTATTCGCTCCACAGCTGGAACGCGTTGTAGGCGCGTGCCGGAATATATACCGCTCCCTGAATCCGATCTCCGTCCATGTGTACCTGACCTTCCCAAATATCGTACCATGACATTAGCCGCTTGTCAAAGGGTTTTCCATGCCTTCCCGCACCTTGACGCCCCCGCCCCGCGGTCCTATCGTGAGGCCCGCATGGACACAACGGAACTCACGGGCGCGCCGCAGCCCGCCTTCCAGCTCATGGCCAAGCCCGCCGGTCCCGCCTGCAACCTGGCCTGCCGCTACTGCTTCTACCGCGAGAAGGCCGCCCTCTATCCCGACCGGGCCTCCTGGCGCATGGGCGACGCGGTCCTGGAATCCTTCACGCGCCAGTACATCGGGACCCGGAGGGGTGCGGAGGCGGAGTTCGCGTGGCAGGGCGGGGAGCCGACGCTCGCGGGCCTGGATTTCTTCCGGAAGGCCGTGGAGCTGCAGGCGCGCTACGCGGACGGGAAGGCGGTCCGCAATGCCTTCCAGACCAACGGCATCCTGCTCGACGACGCTTGGTGCTCCTTCCTGGCGGAAAACCGCTTCCTGGTCGGCCTGAGCCTCGACGGGCCCCCGGAGCTGAACGACCGGTGGCGCCGGGACGCCGCCGGGGCCCCGACCGCGGAGCTCGTGCTGCGGGCCGCGGAGCGCCTGAGGAGCCATGGCGTGGAGTTCAACATCCTCTGCGCCGTCCACCGCGACAATGCGGGGCGTCCCCGGGACGTCTACTCCTTCCTGAAGGGCCTGGGGACGGCCTTCCTGCAGTTCATCCCGCTGGTGGAAAGACCGGCCACGGGGAGCGCCAGGGGGATGGGCCTCGCCCTGGAAGGCCCCGCGGAGCGCTCCGGCGCGGCCGGCGGCCCGGCGGCGGGCGGACCGGCGGCCCCCGTCACGGCCTGGAGCGTCACGCCGGGGCTTTACGGAAGCTTCCTGTGCGGGGTGTTCGACGAATGGGTGCGCTCCGACGTGGGGCGGGTCTACGTGCAGCTGTTCGACACGGCGCTGGGCCTCTGGACGGGACATCCTTCCCCGCTGTGCGTGTACGCGCAGCGCTGCGGCAGGGCCATGGTCCTGGAGCACAACGGGGACCTGTACAGCTGCGACCATTACGTATATCCCGGATACCGCCTGGGAAACATCATGGACACGCCGCTTGCGGACCTGGCCGCGCTGCCCTTCCAGAAGGCGTTCGGGGACGCCAAGGCGGACGGCCTCCCGGGGCGCTGCAGGGACTGCCGCTTCCTTTTCGCCTGCCGCGGCGGATGCCCCAAGCACCGCTTCCTGCGGACGCCGGAAGGGGAGCCGGGATGGAACTACCTTTGCGCCGCCTACCAGGCGTTCTTCGACCATGCCGGGGACGCCATGGGCGCGATGGCGCGCCTGCTTTCAGAGGGCCGCCCGCCCGCGCTTGTGATGGAACGGGTGCGGGTTCGGGAGGTGGGCCGCCGCCTGGCTTCCGCGGGCCGCAATGACCCCTGCCCGTGCGGCAGCGGGAGGAAGTTCAAGAACTGCCACGGGCGCGCCTGACGGCGCGGCCAGGATCCTCCTATCGCAGCTTCCGCAGCATCGCGCGGATGGAGGAAAAGGCGATCTGCTCCATGGGGATTTGCGCCGGAAGGACGAGCAGGGTCTCCAGGATCTCCTCCCGGGGCTTCAGCGATTCCAGTCCCGCCGCTTCGCAGCGGAAGAACAGGTCCAGCGTCCGGTAGGTGATCCCCTTGTATTCGTACTCGTTCGGCTCGGAACCCAGCCAGGAGGTCCCGCCCACCTCCAATCCCAGTTCCTCGCGCAGCTCGCGGCGCAGCGCCGTCTCCGCGGACTCCCCCGGATCCACGAATCCGCCGGGAAGATCGAGCAGTCCCTTCCCGGGGTCCTTTTCCCGCCGGGTGAGGAGGATCCGTCCCGCCGCGTCCTGGAGGACCGCCACGACCGCCGAGGCGACGTTGGTGAAGTACTCCAGGCCGCAGGCCGGGCAGGAGAGAAGGCCCGCCCTCAGGCGGCGCAGGCCGCGGGCCCCGCAGCGGGGGCACCAGGTGAAGGCTTGATCGGCGAAAGGCATTCAGGCTCCCTCCCAGAATCCGGCTGGGGCAAGGCTTCGGATCCGCACGGGCTGCCCGGAGACGGGGTGGCGAAACTCCAGGGTTTCCGCGTGGAGAAACATGCGGGGCGCGGCCGGATCCCCCGGCCCTTCCGTTCCATACAACGGGTCTCCGGCGATCGGAAGGCCCAGGTGGGCCAGGTGCGCGCGGATCTGGTGGCGGAAGCCGCGCAGGATGCGCGCGCGCACCAGGCACAGGCCGCTTCGGCGCTCCTCGACCCAGAGCTCCGTCGCGTAGACGCGGCGGGTCGCCTTGCGGCCGAAGCGCGGGGGACGCGCGTCCAGGGGCAGGACGCGGACCCGCTTCCTGCCCTTCCCCTGGGGCGCGAACCGGCTCTCGAAGCGGAAAGGGGCGGCGGCGGACGCCGGGAACGCTGCCGCCGCCGCGTCCCGGATGCGGCACACGGCCAGATAGGTCTTCACCGCGGTCTCCTCCTGGAACTGCCCCAGGAGGCTGCGGAATCCGGGTTCCGTGCGCGCGACCAGGACGATTCCCGAGGTGTCCCGGTCCAGCCTGTGCACGAGGCCGGGCTCCACGGCCTTGATGCCGGGAACGTCGCGGATCCCGGGATACAGATCCAGGACCGCTTCCAGGAGCGTTCCGCCTTCCCCCGGAGAGAGGGGTGCCGTGTGGATTCCCGACGGCTTGTCCACGGCCAGGAAATGCTCGTCTTCCATGAGGATCCGGATCTCCATGACCCAATGAAACCGCTATGGCGCGGCTCGTCAAGCATGGGAAGACCGGCCCCAGGCGGGCGTTTCCTTTTGCGGATTCCGTGAATACATTGAAGCCAGTACCTTGGAGGAGGACCCATGAGCAGGAAGGCAAAACCCAGTCTGTTCGGCAAGGCCAAGGGTCATGAGAGGGCAAAACCCCTCAAGGCGCAGCCCCTTACGGGCCGCGACATCGTGCGGAGGGATGAGCACTTCCGTATTGCACCGGGACATCCGGGCATGGGAAGAAGGTAGAAAAGCCGCCCGCGAAACGACGGGATCCGCGGTACGCCCCGCAATACCGCCTCCGCTTCTCAGCCGATCACCCGCCAGGCCTTGAGCGGAAGCGGAGTCCATTTGAGCTGGAAATCCGGAAGCGCTTCCGTGCGGAAGCGGGCCGAGACGGCCTTGGCCACTTCCTCCGTCACCGCCGTGCCGCGATAGTGCGTGAGGATCGCCGTGCGGTTGACGGCCTCTCCGAAGACATCCGGCGCGCGAAGGCTGCGGTGCCCGAAAACGCCGCGGACCACGGGCCCGGATCCCACGGCGGTTTCCAGTTCCGTGTCCATGCTGATGCGCCGGCGCGCGAGGAGATCCGCAAACGCCCTGCGCATGGCCAGGGCGCAGGACACGGCGGAGACCTCTGCCCCTTCCTGGAAGGTGGCCATGAGCGAGTCGCCCATGTACTTGATGATCGTCCCGCCTTCCGTCACGACGCACTCGCCCAGGACCTCGTAGATCTCCTGGATCAACGACCCCTGTTCCTCCAGCCCCATCGATGCCTGCAGCATGGCGAAGTGGTGGATGTCGCAGAACAGGATGACCAGGTTGTCTTCATGCATACTCATCCTCCGCTACGATGTGGGGCGATTCTCAGAACTTCAGCATCTTCAGGGCCTTCGTGAAGCTGGCCGCGTCCTGCGCGATGAGCTCATTGTACTTCGCCAGGGTGAGGTCCTTTTCCTTGGGTCCCGGGAAGTACTTCACGGCCTGGTCGAAGTTGTCCTGCGTGATGAAATCCGGCAGGGGCGTGACGACTTCCAGGCCGGGCACGGGCCCCAGTACCACGTAGCCGTCGCAAAGGTCCTCCAGCGTCAGCTTGTCGTACCCGTAGGTGTAGCTGCCCGACTTGACGGGAAGCCTGCCGAAGGGCGTGCCCGAGGTGGACACCCCGAAACGCTGCTTCTCCGGCTTGAGCTGGGAGAGGAGCGTGTCGATGGCCCCGTCCGCGGCCCAGTTCATGCCCGCCTGGTTGGTCTTGTCGGGCCAGGGGGCGTGCAGGTACGCCGTGAAGGCCCTGGACCCGATGCGGTCGTAGACGATGTTTCCCGTCCTCTTGGTGGGGTCCATGCCCTTGTCCTTCAGGTTTTTCTCGTACTCCTTGCTGCGGTAGCGGGTGAAGGCGTGCTGGACGTTGCAGTAGACGGCCGCCTTCCGCCCCTTGGATACGATCTCCTTCTGGATGGTCTCCGCCATGAACACGTCGGGCACTCCCGCGGCGTAGACCTTCTTGATGATCTCCGTTTTTTCCAGGTCCTTGTCCGTCTGCACGACCGTCCAGTCCTGGAACGGGCTGAGGCCCACGATGCGGAACGGGGGGGCATCCTGCGGCAGGCCGTGGTTGAAGGTCCAGGCCGCCTTGTAGATGTCGACGTATTCCGCGAAGCCCCACGTGGCCACCCAATGGAATGTGATCTCCCGCGCCTTCTTCTCGTCGTAGGAGGGCGCCGTGAGAAGGGAATCGATGGCGGCCTGGTCCGAGGCCAGGGCGTACTCCACGCCCAGGTCGTGGACGCCGCTTTTATAGAGCGCGGGGATGAGGGCCTGCACGAACTGCGGAAACTGCCTGATCTTGTACTGCTCTCCGAGGAAGACCACGTCGTGGTCCCGGAACAGGGATGCCACGTAGTCCTCGGGCGCCTGCGGGCGGTTTTCCACCCATTCCTTCAACGGCTCCGTGGTCTTTGGCGAGGAGGCCGGCGGGTAGATCTCCGTGCCCGTCGGATTCTGGCAGCTCTTGAACGGGTTAAAGAGGAAAAGGAACGAGACGGCGACGATGGTGATGAAGAGCCAGTTATTCCGTTTCATGTACCCTCCAGACTATCAAAGAAGAGCGGACGCATCTATGCCCGGCGTCCGCGCCGCGTCTCCTCAAATCCCCGGCGCCTCCAGGAGCAGGTGTTCCCAGCCGCGGTACAGGCGCCTGAGGGAGGCCACGTCCCCGGGCCGCGATGCGCGTCCCAGGAGCACGAAGGGCCTGTCGCGAAGCAGGTCCCGTCCCCGTGCGAGGAGCGCGGGAGTGCAGCGGAGGATCGGGTCACAGAGACCTCCGTCGTCGACGGCCCGTGGCGTGAGGTCCGGCAGGAGGTGGAACATCCGGACGGAGAACCGCCCCTGGGCATCGTGCTTGAGGTAATGGATCCTCTCGAAGTAGGAGGCCGGATCGTGGAGGGCATCCGCGACGGCCTCCAGCCGGGAGGCATCCGGCCGGGTCGGGGAATCCACGACCACCTGGATCAGCGTGGACGGGTTGTACCTCCGCAGCCAGGAGCCCAGCTTGCGCCAGTCGCCGCGGGCCGAAAGCCCGTCCCCGTCGACGAGGAGCGTGAGCGCCGCGCCGAGGCGGGACGGGGCCATGGCGGTGAGGGACCGCGGGGCCCTGCCGCGAAGATCGGCAAAGCCGAGGAACCCGTCCTTCCCGTCGCGGAAGCGGGGCAGCACCGGCTGGAAGAGCTCCATGCGGAAATCCCGCTCCGTCTCCCGCACCGCGTCGACCATCTCCTGCGCCCCCATGGTAGGCGTGGCGAGCACCCAGTAGGGAGGTGAGGGCATGAAGGAGATGCCGCGCCTGCCTGCCTCCTCGCGCAGTCGCGTACCCGGCAGTACGGAGAGGGGGTAGACCTCGGCGTGGCCCAGGAGCCCCTGGTCCTTCAGGTAGCGGACGGTGTCGCGGAAATCCTCCGCCGTGTCCCCGGGAAGGCCCAGGATCACGCCGGTCCGCACCTCGATCCCGCGGCGCAGGAGCAGGCGCGCCCCGCCTTCGAAGGCCCTCCTGTCCCAACGGCGTCCGACGGCGGCCAGCGCGCGGGGGTTGACGGACTGGAGGCCGACCTCCACGGAGCGGAGGCCCGCGCGCAGCAGCAGATCCGCCCGTCGCGCCGTGACGGCCTCCAGCCGCAGCTCCGTGTGCAGGGGAATGCGGGTCCGGTTGGCCCGTGCGATCGACTCCAGCGCGTTTTCCCATCGCGGCGAAGCGTTGAAAGTCGGGTCCATGAGGTAGACCTCCCCCAGGCCGCGTTCCTCGGCGCAGCGGAACGCCTCCGGGACCACGGAGCCGGGGAACCTGCGCACCGTCGGGAACGACTTCCCGTAATGGCAGTAGGAACAGCGGTGGGGGCATCCCCGCATGGTCTCCAGGTACATGGGATCCCCTCGTTCGGTCTCCATCAGGCCGCAGAGGTAGGGATTGGGCGAGGCGGACAGGTCGGCCAGGCCGGGGGCGATCCTGAGGCCGCGCCCGAGGCCGCGCCTGAGGCCGCGGTGGTAACCGCGCCTGAGGCCGCGGCGGTAACCGCGCCCGAGGATGTCCGCGATCAGCGTCTCCCCCTCTCCCACGGCGAAGATGTCCACCTGGGGGGCGTCCAGGACCGGCATGCCAGGGGCGATCTCGGGACCTCCCAGGACAGTGACGGTCCCGGGGCTCGCCTCCTTCACCGTCCGGGCGACGGCCAGACAGCGCTCCACGTTCCACTGGTATGCGGTGAAGCCCACTACGTCGAACCCGCCGGAGACGATCCACTCCGCGACGGCCGCGTCTCCACCGCGGTCCATGAGGCGGCGGGGCGCGATCCGCACGTCCTCCCGCCGCACGGCCCCTGAGGCGACGGCCGCGGCGGCCACGCACCCGGCGGCCAGGGGCACGTTGGCTCGGGCCGCCCGGGGATCCGTGTCGGGGACGGGCAGTTGGAGCAGGGCCAGGCGCGCCGGGAGGTGCGGCCCCAGGCGCGCCGGGAGGTGCGGCCCCAGGCGCGCGGATTGGCGCGGCCCCAAGCGCGCCGGGAGGCGTTCTACAGGTTGCAGTTGCAGGTTTTCTCCCCGTGGGGAAGCCCCAAAGCCTCCCACATCTCCCGTGTCTCCTCGCAGAGTCCCGTCGAACAGCAGCCGGAAAGGCCCTCCATGGCCCGTCGGTACAGCGCGAGGCGAAGGTCCCAGGGGTAGCGGGCGAGGCCGCCCGGTTCCTGCGGCGCCTCCAGGGCGGAGAACAGTTCCTTGGGCGCCACGTGCAGCAGGCCATGTTCCGCGCGCAGCGTGCCCAGCGTGACCCGTTCCGGCCCCAGACGGCGGACGGCGGATGCCGTCTGGAGGTAGTCGAAGCCGGCGATCATGGGATCGATGCGGATGCGCACGCGCCAGCCCCGGTCCAGGAGCATCCGCGCGGCCGCGAGGCGCTCCGTGGAAGGGGGCGTCCCGCTCTCGTGGATGCGTGCCGCCTCGCCGTCATTGACGGAGAAGGAGACGATCACGTTCCGGCAGGGCCTGTCCGTGAGGAGCCCCGCGCATTCCTCCGGCCCACCCTTGGTCACGAGGAGCAGTGTGTGCGGGCGGCCCTTGCCCTCCGCCTCACGGCGGAACAGGTCCGTGAAGCGGCCCATGACGGGCCGCACGTCCTCGAAGACCAGGCTGTCCGAGAGGTTGCCCATGTTCAGCACGTAGGATTCAAGGTCGTCCTTGGCGATCCAGGATGCGGCCTCCCGGAGCATGGCGTCCGCGTTGGCGTACACGCGCTGTTCCCGCAGGTACCAGAAGGAGGATTTCAGGTAGCAATAGCTGCAATGCGGCGTGAAGGCGCATCCGTTGGCGTGGGAAAGCACGTAGAAGTTGGGGCACACCGTCCTCGCGGGCGTGGTGCGGAAGATCTCCACGAACCGGGTCTTCCGTTCCAGCAGGGAGGGTGCCGGGCGTTGTGTCGACATCGCCACTAAAATAGCCATGGAAGGGCGGAAAGGCTACTGGGTGAGCCGGCCGATCCTGGCGGCGTGGCGCCATCCTTGCACCCGGGGGCCGTGGTGTGTACGATCCGTCTCAGGAGGAACCCATGATCCGATCCCGTTTCGCCCCCCTTTTCCTGCTCATCGCCTCGCTTTCCTTCGGGGAGGCGGCCACGGCCGCGCAGTCCAGTCCGCTGCCCTACGACGAGGGGTTGGGATTCTCCTTCGGCAATCTGTCCTACGGAAGCTCCTCGAGCGGCGCCGTCCCGTTGGCGATCAGCTACCGGCGCTGGGAAGGGGACCTGGGCTGGCAGGCTGCCGCGGGCGTCATGTACATGCCCGAGGGGAGCTATTACCCGCTCCTGGACTATTGGGTCGGCCTGGAAGGGCTCTGGAGCCTGTTTTCCGCGCAGTTCAGCGACTGGTTTTTCAACCAGCTGTTCGTCTTCGTCGACCTGACGCACCGCGGCTACATCCCGAGGAGCTCCACATGGTCGGCCGCCGACAACTCGTATACGTATACTGTGGGCACGTACCACCCGACTTTCAGCCTGGGCGCCGGCGTGGGCATCGAGTTCGGCCTGTTCCAGCACTTTTCCACGACCTTCGAGGCGGGCTACGGGGTCTTCTGGGATGCGGCGGCCGGCACGCAATTCGCGGATCAGCTGTCGGTGCCCCTCATCGGCCAGATGACGCTGCACTACCGGTTCTAGGTCATTTTTTGCCGGAGGGATCCACCGTGATCCCGTAATACCTTATGTCTCCGCCGATCTGGATGCAAAGCCTGATCAGGATCGGAATGGAATACATGGGACCGAGGCGCTGTTGGTCCCCGTTTTCCTCGACATTGTAGGCCGGAGAGAGCGTCCTTCGGGTATTCGAGGAAGCCTTGACGCGCTCATCCGGCGCGGGAGTATCGGCATCTTCGAGGCGCATTCCATCCAGGAACGGTGAGGCAGTCCTGCCGTTCTGGCCGATCTGCGACCTGGACCACTTGATGACCGCCGGGACTTCGCCTTTGTTGTCGATTTCCACCTTGACGCCGGTGACGCTGAGCAGGCCGCGTTCGAATCCCACCACGGACAGCGCGATCGTGCCGTCATTGTACGGGTCGTCCAGGGTGAACGCCACCTGCTCGGTGCTTTGTTGCCCCCCCGGCATGAACGAGGCGCAACCGCACAAGACGGAAATGACGGCCAGGACACCCGATAACCTCTTCATCCTCTCACCACCCTTCCTCTTTTAGTTCTTCACTATGCTACTTCATTCAAAGCAAAAGGGCAATTCCACGTCCCGCTCCCATCCGCTTGCCTTGCGGCACAAAGCCCACTATAACCTCTGGCGTGAGCGATGCAAGGGAAAAGACCTCCTCCGCCGCGGAGCTCTTCCAGCTCTGCGACGAATCCGGCCGCCCCACGGGCCGTGCGGAGCGTGGGGTCTGCCACGCGGACCCGCGCCTGATCCATATGGTGGTCCATCTGCACGTCTTCGACGGTTCCGGAAGGCTGTACCTGCAGAAACGGGCCGCCTGGAAGGATGCCTGTCCGGGACTCTGGGACACGTCCGTGGGCGGGCACGTGACGGCGGGGGAATCGCCGGGCGCCGCCCTCCTGCGGGAGGCGCGGGAGGAGCTGGACATCGACGCGGCGGCCGCGCGGTTCCTCTTCTCCTACCTGCATCACGGACGGATGGAGACGGAATACGCCTACGTGTCCGCCCTGGGCTGGTCGGGGCCCGTCCGCCCCGATCCGGGGGAGATCGAAGAGGGACGGTTCCATACGCGCGCCCAAATCGAGGACCTCCTGGGCCGGGGCATCCTCACGCCGATGTTCGAGAAGGAATGGCCGATGCTCCTGCCGCACTGGCCCGCCTGATCCGCGCGGCGCCGCTTTGCGCGGAGGCTCCGGGGCGCCCGGCCTTGACTTCCCGCAGCCAGGCGCCCAGACTTCCGTCATGAAGTGGATCACCCGCGCCCATGTGCACGTCGATCGGGTCGCCTGTCCCTGGCTGATCAGGCGTTTCATCGATTCGGATGCCGAGTTCCACTTCGTGGCCAAGTCGCTTGTCGCCGAGGAGGCGAAGCGCCTCGGCGCCATTCCGTTCGACGTGCCGGACGCCGAGCTGGGGCATCGGGGCGACCGATGTTCGTTCGTCGCCATCATGGAGGCCTACCGCCTGCAGGATCCGGCCCTGTCGCTCCTCGCCGAAGCGGTGAACGCCGCCGACACCGATGCCATGGCAAAGAGCCCCTATGCGCCTGGCCTGGAAGCCGTCGCGAAGGGCTTCTCCCTCATGATTCCCGACGATGCCGCGAACCTGGAAGCCCAATTCCGCGTATACGATGCCCTGTACGCCTTCTTCCGCCTTCAGGCTTCCGGCGGATAGGGCCCGTCACTCGTCCTGCGGAACGGACCGGTTCCTCTTGTGCCTTGTCATGATCTTTTTTGACTGCAGGCGCCGTTCCTTAGAAGCCCTTGTCGGCTTGGTCTTCCGCCGCGGCTTGTCGCGGTGGAGGCCCCTTTCCAGGATCTCCAGGGCGCGTTCCACGGCGAGCTCGCGGTTCCGCGTCTGGCTGCGGGTGTCCTGCGCCTGAACGACAAGCACCCCCTCCGTCGTGAGCCGGCCCGCCAGCTTGGCGAGGAGCCGGGCGCGTTCCCCGCCGCTCAGGCCCCCGATCTCCGCAAGGGGGGCGAACAGGCTGGCCTTGGTGCTCACCTTGTTGACGTTCTGCCCTCCCGGTCCCGAAGACCTGGAAAACGTGATCTCCGCCCTGTCCGTAAGCCATGCGCGCACTGCCTGCCTGTCCATGTTCCCTCTCCGGCCGCAGTATAAGGGGTTGGGGTTCCGCTTTCTACGGTCCGGAGCGCCGGATGCCGGGCACGCGGATCGTGAACACTGTCCCCCGGCCCTCGGCGGACTGCACTCCGATCTCCCATCCGTGGGACTCGATGACGGATTTCACCGTGGCCAGGCCCAGGCCGAAGCCCTGCTCCCTGCGCGAGTTGGTGCCCCTGTAGAAGGGATCGAAGATCCTGTCCCGTTCCGCCTGCGGGATGCCGATGCCCGTGTCGCTCACCGAGACGACGGCCCGCTGCCCGCGCGCGTCCGCCGTGTCCAGGCATGCGGAAAGCCGGATGCTTCCATTTTCCTCCGTGTAGCGGATGGCGTTGCCGATGAGGTTCTCCAGGGCGCGGGAGACCATGCCCTCGTCCATCGCCACCACGGCGTCCGGGGGGATGTCGATGGAGGAGGAGAAGGCGCGCCGGAGGATGAGGGCATCCTCCGTGTAGCGCCTGGCCAGGTCCAGAAGGAAGTCCCGGAGGCGCACCTCGCGGTGCGTCAGGCGCCATTCCCCCGTGTCCATCTTCACGTAGCCGATCAGCCCGTCGACAAGGCCCTCCAGGGCATGGGTCTTGTCGCGCACGATGCCCAGGTATTTTCCGCGCGTCTCCGCATCCGCCGCGTAGCCGTCCTCGATGGCCTCCACGTATCCCTGGATCAGCGCCAGGGGGGTCTTCAGGTCGTGGGAGACGCCCATGATGAAACGGGCCCGGCGCGCATACTCCTCCTTGAGGGCGACCCTCATGCTGTCGAAGGACCGCATCAGGGAGGAGATCTCGTTCCTTCCCTTGATCGCCATCTTGAAATCCAGGTCGCCGCCGGCCACGCGGCGGGTGGCCAGCTCCAGGTCCAGGATGGAGCGCGTGAGGGATCGCAGCATCAGTGAGGAGACAAGGGCGGAGAAGACGAGGAGAAGCAGGGACGTGTACATCAGGATCTCGAAGAACTGATTGCCCAGCCGCAGTGCATTGGGGTGGATGCGGCGCGTGCGCAGCAGGATGCTCGACTGGTCCGGATCGTCCTCCTGCGCCATGTTGATGAGCTGGAAATGGTATTTTCCGGCGTTCTCCCGCATGAAGCGCATCAGCTCCTCCTGGGTCGGTTTGGCGCCCTTGGGGAACTCCGTGATCGTGGAGAAGCGGATGGTGTCGTCCTTGCCGATGACCAGCAGGTCGTAGCCGGGAGGCTTCCGCTTGGACTTGGAGGTCGGCGGAACGTCGCGCAGGACATTGGGCATCTCGGAGCCGATCCAGGAATCGATCTCCGCATAGTCGGGCGTGGGCTCCGCCCGGCGGGCGTTCAGGTACTGGAACGTGGCCAGGAAGGCGGCCACGAGGAAGGGCGCCGTGATGATGCCGGCGACCAGCATGATGAACTGGGAGCGGAGTTTCATGGAAGCGGCGGCTCCGCGTTGAAGCGGTACCCCATGCCGTGGATCGTCTCGATCCATCGGGGACTGGACGGATCCTCTTCGATCTTGCGGCGGATCCGCTGGATGTAGACGGCCACCGCGGTGAGGTCCCCGAATGCGTTCTTCCAGACTTCCCCGTAGATCGTCTCCGGGCTGAAGGCCTTGCCCGGGCGGGAGGCCAGGAAGGAGAGCACCTCGAACTCGCGGGAGGACAGGGCGATGCGCTCGTCCCCTTTCTTCAGCAGATAGCCTTCCAGGTCCAGGCGGAAGGGACCGAAGCACACTGTGTTGCGCGGCGCCTGTCGCGCGTCCGTGGCGCGGCGGAGCACCGCCCGGATGCGGGCCGCGAGCACCTTGGGGGAGAAGGGCTTGGTGACGAAGTCGTCCGCGCCGATCCCCAGGCCGAGGATCATGTCCTCATCGGTGTCGCGCGCGGAGACGATGACCACGGGTACGGCGCTCTCCCTGCGGAGGCGCTGGAGGAACTCGAAGCCGTCCATGCCCGGGAGGTTGATGTCCAGCACGATCAGGTCGAAGGGGCCGGCGTGGAACTCCTCCCACCCCAGCTCCCCCGATTCCCGGATGACCGTCTCGATGCCCTCGCTGGACAGGTACATCCGGATGAGGTCCCCCATCTCGCGCACGTCCTCGATGATCAGGACCCGGGCTTTCACTTGCCCTCCCCGCCCGTTTCCCGGAGCGCCGCGAGGAACGCATCCACGATCCGTGCGCGCCGCTCCAGGGGCGTGAGCTGCGGCCGTGCCGGACCGGGTGCGCCGCCGGAGGCGGTCCCGTTCTGGCCTCCCGCGGCGGATCCCTGTCCCCCGCCCGCCTGCTGGAGCCTCGCCTGGAACTGCTTCTGCATCTCCCCGCGTGTCCTGCGGTATTGCTCGATGCCCTCCTTCTGCGCGCCGGTCAGGATGGAGTCTACCGACGCCTGGATCTTCCTGGCCGCGGCTGGGGACGGCATGGGATTGGCCTTCAGTCCCTCGAAGACGGGGATCAGCTTCCCGACCTGTTCCGGGGTGAGGGCGAGCTGGGGATCCTTCTCGACGCGCAAGGCGGCCGCGGCGCCCTGTCCCCCGGAGGCCGTCCTGGCCTGTTGCCCGCCGCCCCCGGCGCGCGCGCCCGCGCGGGCGCCGGCGCCGGGGATGCCCACGTCGCCGGGAAGCAGCTGCGCCAGTTCGGCCGCAAGAGTCTCCACATTGAAGCCGGCCGTGACGGCCGGCGGCTGCTGTTGCGCATGGACCGCCATGGGAGCCAACAACGCGCAGGCGGTCCAGACGATCGTCAATCCGCGGATCTTCATGGTTTCCCTTCCCTCCCTACTCGAAGTGCAGCGCCTGGATGGGGTCCATTCTGGACGCCTTGCGCGCGGGATAGATGCCGAAGAACACCCCGACCACCACGGAGAACCCCACGGCGAGCAGGATGGTCTCTGGCGAGATGACCACGGGCATGTTGCCGAAGCGGCTGACAAGCTTGGCGATCACGGATCCCAGGGCCCAGCCGAGAAGGCCGCCGGTCCCGGACAGGATGACGGCCTCCGTGAGGAACTGGGCCAGGACGTCCCGCCGCCGCGCGCCGATGGCCTTGCGGATGCCGATCTCCCTCGTACGCTCCGTGACGGACACCAGCATGATGTTCATGATCCCGATGCCGCCCACCAGGAGCGAGATGCCGGCGATGCTGGCCAGGAGGAGCGTCAGGGTCTGGGTGACCCCCTGCACCGTGTTGAGGATATCCTCCTGACTGGTGATCTGGAAGTCGTCCGCCGCCGCGTCCGCCAGCTTGTGCCGTAACCGCAGCAGGGCCGTGAGCTCCTCCTTGGCCGGCGCCATGTCCTCCTTGGCGGCCACGGAGACGCTCATGCTGCGGATCACCTTGTTGCCCGTGAAGCGCGCCATGGCTGTGGTGATGGGCATGATCACGGTGTCGTCCTGGCTCATGAATCCGCCCCCGCCCCTGGCCTGGAGGACCCCGATCACGCTGAAGGAGGAGTTCTGGATCTTGATGGTCTTTCCCAGGGGGTCCGCGTCCTCGAAGAGGTTGGTCACGATGTCCCTGCCGATCACGCAGACGGCCCGCTTGTACCTGTTGTCGTCCTCCGAGAAGAAGGCGCCGCTTTCCACCGGCCAGTTGCGGACCATGGGGTAGTCCGCGAGCGTTCCCACCACATTGGTGCTCCAGGTGTTGCGCAGGTACTTCAGGTTGACCCGGGAGGACATCTCGGGGGCGACGCCCGTCACCGCGGGAATGGCCCCCTTGATGGCATCGGCGTCGTCCAGCGTGAGGGTGGTGGCGGAGCCGAACCCCTCGCGCGGCTGACCCGCTACCCGGGGGCTCCCCGGGATGATGGTGAGGAGGTTGCTGCCGAGGCCCTCGATGCGCTGCGTCACCTGGGCCGAGGACCCCTGGCCCACGGAGACCATGGCGATGACGGCCGCCACGCCGATGAGGATGCCCAGCGTCGTGAGCACGGCGCGCATGCGGTTCTGCCACAGGGAGCGGGCCGCAGAGCGGACGTTCTCCAGGAGCTCCCCGGGGCTGAGGATGCCGCGACGCTTCCCCTCCGCCTTGAGCCCGTCCATGCGGATCTTGTCCACGTCGATCCCGTCGGCCACGGCGGGGGGGGACTTCGTCACCGGCTCGTCGGAGAGGATGCGCCCGTCCTTGAAGCGCACGAGGCGGCGGGCGTATTCCGCCACGTTCTCCTCGTGGGTGATGAGCACGATGGTGATCCCCGCCCGGTTGAGGCTGCGGAAGATCTCCATGACCTCGTCGCTCATGCGGGAGTCCAGGTTGCCCGTCGGCTCGTCGGCCAGGATGAGGGACGGAGAGTTGACCAGGGAGCGGGCGATGGCCACGCGCTGCTGCTCCCCGCCGGACATCTCGTTGGGCTTGTGCGCCGCGCGGTCTGGCAGGCCCACCGCCTCCAGCAGCGTGTGGCCCACCCGATGGTGGTCCCGGTAGCCGCTGTAGATCAGGGGCAGCTCCACGTTCTGCAGCGCCGTGGTGCGGGACAGGAGGTTGAAGCCCTGGAACACGAAGCCGATGGTCCGGCTGCGGATGGCGGCCCGCTGGTCGTCGTTCAGGGAGGAGACGTCGGTGCCGTCCAGGACGTAGGTGCCGGAGGTGGGACGGTCCAGGCAGCCCAGGAGGTTGAGGAACGTGGACTTTCCGGAACCCGAAGGGCCCATGACCGCCACGAACTCCCCGCGCTCCACCGTGAGGGAGGCGCCGCGCAGGGCATTGACCTCCACCTTGCCCATCCGGTAGGTCTTGGTCAGGTTCTCGATCTGGATGACGGGTCCTTCGTACACGTGCGGCCCCTCCCTTCAGCGGAATATCTGCATGACGCCGCCCGGAAGGCCGCCGCCCTGCCTCTGCTGGGTCGTCGTCGCCGTGGAAGCCTTCCGGGCCGCCACCAGGACCTCATCCCCGTCGTCGAGGCCGGCCACGATCTGGATCTTGGTGCCGTCCGTGGCGCCCGTCTGCACGTCCCAGGAGAGCAGTTTTCCCTCGTCGGAGACCGTCACCGTGCCCGCTCCATTGCTCACCTTCACCGCGGACACGGGCAGGGTGAGCACGTTCCGCAGGTCCATCACGCTGATCTCCGCGTCGCAGTTCATGCCCCAGCGCAGGCGGCCGTCCCGATTGGGGATCTCGATGGATGTCTGGTAGGTCGAGACGTTGCTCGTCACGGTGGCGCGCGGATCGATGGCGGTCACCTTCCCCGTGAGCTTCATGTCCGGAAAGGCGGACGGGACGACGGAGGCGGCCTGGTCCACCTGGATCTGGCCGACGTCGTTCTCGTTGACAAGGGCCTGGAGGATCATGGGATCCACGTTGCCCACGGTCAGGATCGCCGTGCTGGGCCCCACCAGGTCCCCCTCCTTCACCAGGAGCTCCGTCACCACCCCCGCCACGGGGGAGAAGATGGCGGCGGATCCCGCGATGAGCTGCGCCTTCAGGAGGCTGCTGTAGGCCGAGGCCACGGAGGCCTCCTGCGCGGAGAGGGTGTCCGCCGTGGGGCCGGCCTTCGTCGTCTCGAAGGTGATCTTGGCCGAGTCGTAGTTGGCCTTCGCGATGTCCAGGGACCTCTTCGCGTCGGTCTCGGTGCTCTTGGCCTGCAGGCCCTTGGCCGCCAGGGTCCTCGCGTTGTCGTAGTCCGCCTGGGCCTTCTGCCAGTTGAGCTCCGCCGAGGTCAGGCTGGCCTGCGCCTGGGTGAGGTCGTCCTGCGTGGGGGTGGCCTTCAGCTTGGCCAGCTTCACGCGCTGGGCGTCGTAGGTGGCCTGCGCGCTCTGCAGGTCCAGGTCCAGGCCGGAGGCGTCGATCTGCGCCAGCCTCTGGCCGGCGGCCACGTGCTGGCCCTCCGCGACGAAGAGGGCGACGAGTTTGCGGGTGGGCATGTTGGAGTCCGGACGGATCGTCGTGATGGTGTTGGGCTCCAGCCGCCCGGATGCGGAGACCAGCAGGGCCAGGTCCCCCCGGGAGACCTTCACCCTCGTGTATCCCGCGGGATCCTTGAGCGCTGCGGCGCTTCCCGGTACCGCGGAGGTCTGGGCCTCCGGGGCGGGTCCCGTCATGGCGGAAAAGAGCCTGCCGCGGAACGCGAAGGCGGCGCCGCCGGCCGCCACAAACAACGCGGCGACAACCAGAAGAACGGTGGAACGGGTCTTCACTTCGATTCCTCCCTATTGTCCCATTGTGTTGGCCAGCTGCAGGATTCCCAGCTGCAGGTTGTTTTTCGCCTTGGCGAGGTTGACCCTGGCCGTGGCGAGGTCCACGGAAGCGCTGAGAAGATCCAGGTTGGAGATGACGCCCACCTCGAACTGCGCCTGAGCCAGCTCGTACTGCGCCTGGGCCAGGTCCACGTTCTGCGCGGCCAGATCCGCCAGATCCGTCAGGTTGCCCACGTTGTCCAGGTCGTCCTGCACGGATGCGGCGATGCTCTGCCGCAGCGCCTCCTCCTGGGCCGCGAGAATGCCGTTCTGGGCCTCCACGGCCTTCAGCTGCGCATCCAGGAGCCCGGAATCGTAGATGGGCACGTTCAGCGAGACCCCCACGCTCCACGTGAGGTAGTTTTTTTCCCGCTCCCAGTTCCTGGAATACGTGGAACCGCCGGTTCCCTTGAGCTGGGGGGACAGTTCCGCCTTTTTCAGCGCATAGGAGATGTCCCCCGACCGGCGGTTGAGCATGACCTGCTTCAGGTCGATGCGGTCCGCCAGGGCGGTCTTCAACGCCTCCCCGCCCTCCATCGAAGGCGCGGACGGGTCCTCCACGTCGGCCACGGCGTACTCCTTGCCGATCGGCCAGCCGACGAGCGCGGACAGCTTGGCGCGGGAGCTGCGCACGTCCGCGCCCGAGGAGCGCAGGTCGATCTGCGCGGAGGCGAGGTTGATCCGGGCCTGTTTGACGTCGATGCCGCTCGCCTTGTCGGCGTCGAACAGCGCCTGGGTCTTCTTCATTTCCTCCTGGCGTTGGGCCAGGGTCTCCTCCTTGATCTTCGCCGTGCGCTGGGCTCCCAGGAGCGTGTAATAGGCCTGCTTCACCCTGTAGGCCACGCTGCGCTGCGCGGCCAGGAAGTCCAGCTCCTTGACCTGGAGGGTCAGGCCGGCCTGGTCCACCGAAGCCTTGCCGCGGCCGCCCCAGAGTCCGTCCCACAGGTCCTGGGTGGCGGAGAGGGTGACGGAGGTCGTCTGCCCCAGCGTGTCCGATTCGGCCAGCTTATGGGTGGCCGACAGGGATACCTCGGTGGTCGGGGCCGTGAAGGACAGGCCCCCCGTCACCGTGTCCGTATCGTCCGGTTTGGTGTTGTAGGTGGTGTTGTAGTCGTAGGTGTTGAACGCGTAAGCCAGGCGGTTGGCGCTTCCCGTTCCGGAGAGGGTGACGCCCTCATTGGAAGCCCTTGCCTGACTGAAGGAGGTGCGTGCCGACTCCAGGGTCAATGCGGCCTGCCGGACGTCCGGTCCCTCCCTCAGGGCCAGGTCGACGGCCTGGGAGAGGGTCACCGTCCCCCCTCCTCCCGTTTGGGCCCCCGCGGCGATGGCGGCCGTCATCAGGATCACCAGGGTCGGATATGCCTTCTTCATCGTATCTATGGTGCAATCATTGCGCGCTTCGGTTCCATAGATGGGACTTGAAATCGGCATGAACGCCTTGTTATTTCCCCCGTTCGTGATATTCTCAGAGCATTGTGGTTTTGTCCACGGTTTCCGGCAGCCTTGAGCGTCATCCTTCGACGAGACGCATCTGGTACGGTGCGGAGACCGGGAATGCCGTCAGGTCCCCGGCATCCGACAGGCAGTCCGAGGAACTGCAGCGCATCGACGCCGAAGTCAAGGCGCACGAGGCGGCCCATATGGCGGCCCTGGGCGCCGGAGCCGCCTCGTACAGCTACGTAACGGGTCCCGATGGGACCCGCTACGCGGTGGGCGGTTCGGTGCCCGTGGACCTGCAGGCGGTCCCGGGGGATCCCGAGGCCACCCTCAGGAAGGCCAAGGCCGCCATCCGGGCCGCATTCGCCGTGGGGCAGCCGTCGGCCGCGGACATGCGCGTGGCCGCCGAGGCGTATTCCCTCGAGATGAAGGCCCAGAGGGAGCTGCAGGAATCCCGGGGCGGATGGTGGGCATGACGGCCCCCTGCCTTCAGGCGCGTGCCGCGGCCAGCTTCTCGAACCTTGCCTTTCGGCAGTGATCCCCCCCGTCGGGGTCCGCCATGCCGGACGATATCAGATACGCGTTCACGAAGATCCTGTTTTTCAGGTACACGTAGGCGGCCACGCCGGACCCTCCGTCGCCCGCGGCCGTCCCGTCGCGGAGGAACACCTTGCGTCCCACGATCTTCCCCCGCAGGTATTCCCGGGCCCTTTCCCCGTCCCGTACCAGTACGCCGAGGAACGACACCGTCCGTCCGTCGTCGAGCAGGATCCGTCCGTCGTCCAGGACCTCCGTGACCCGGTGCAGGTCGGGGACCTTCGCGGATCCGCCGCCGTCCGGAACCCGGCCTGCCGTCGCATCGCCGCGCTGCGCGGCTCCCGTCGCGTCCTGGATCCGCGGCACGTATTCGGGCGCCGGCGGCACGCCCGCCGCGTTTCCCTCCCGCGCCTCCACGCTGAGGTCGGCCGGGAACAATCCGTCCTTCGGGCTCAGCTTCCCGCGGGCCATCTCCACGAACTCGGGGTTGATCTCATAGCCGACCGCGCCGCGGCCCAGCTCCAGCGCGGCCTGGGCCGTGGTGCCGCTGCCCAGGAACGGATCCAGCACCGTGTCGCCCACGCAGCTGAACATGCGGATGAGCCGGCGCGGGAGCTCCAGGGGGAACATGGCCTCGTGGCCCGCCTTGCGGGCCCCGCCGAAGCTCCAGTGGCCCGAGAAGTACCGCTTCCATTCCTCCTTGGTGAGCGCGGAGGCGGCCCGGGCCTCCGGGTCCGACGGCGGGGCCTTGCCCGGCTTGCGGAACAGGAGGATGAACTCGTAGTCCAGCTCCACGACGCCGTTGGGCGGGTAGGGGTAGGAGCCCATGATCACGGCCCCGCCGCTGGTGTTCATCGTGGTCCGTTTCCGCCAGATGATGGAGCCCATGTAGTCGAATCCAGCCGTCTCCCCCTGGGCCACGATCTCCGCGTGCAGCGGGATGACCTTGTAGCGGCCGTAGACCGCGGCGCGGGCGAACTGGTCCCCCACGTTGACGCACAGGCGGGCGCCGGGCCGCAGGACGCGGAAGCACTCCCGCCACACCGCGTACAGGTCCCTGAGGTAGGCGTGCAGGTCCTGGCCGTGGCCGATCTGGCCGGCATGCCCGTAGTCCTTGATGCTCCAGTAGGGCGGGGAAGTGACGGCCAGGGCCAGGCTCCCGTCCGCCAGCTCCGGCATGGTGCGGCAGTCCGCTGCGATGATCCGGGCGTGCGCCGGGGAACCGTCCTGCATGGGGACAGCATAGGCATCGGCGCTCCCGAGTCAAGGCGCCCCCCGGAGGACGGCCGCGCGGCGGTCTATTGACACCGGCACCCCGGCGGGCCGATACAAGGAGTAACATGAAACGACTGGCATGGTTCCTCGCGTTGTCCCTCTTCATGCTGCCCCAGGTTCATGGGGAGGCCCAGGCCGCGTCGAAGAGCCCGGATACCCTGATCTACGCCGCGCAGGCCGACGTGTTGAGCCTGGACCCGGCCGCGGCGGACGACGACGCGTCCCGGTCCGTGCTCGCGGTCCTGTACGACCGCCTGATCGATTATGACGGCACGGCACTGGACCGTTTCGTGCCCCGGCTGGCCGTGGAGGTGCCTACAGCGGCCAATGGGGGCATCTCGCGCGACGGCCTGACCTACACGTTCAAGGTCCGGCCCGGGGTCAAGTTCCACAATGGATACCCCCTGTCCGCCGATGACGTGGCGTACTCATATAGAAGGATCATGATCACCGATCCCGAGGGCGGTCCGGGCTGGATCTGGTACCGGGCGCTTCTTTCCACCGCCGGGTCCCGCGGCGCCGACGGGAAGATCGAGGCGAAGTTCCCCGAAATCGAGGCCTGCGTGAAGGCTTCCGGCGACACGGTGACCTTCAGCCTTGCACATCCCTATCCGGCGTTCCTCTCCGTGCTGGCCGGCGGATCCGCCTCCGTCGTGAGCCGCAAATGGGTGCAGGAACGGGGCGGGTGGGATGGCACGGCCAAGGGATGGGAGAAGTACAATAATCCCGCGCCCGGAAAGGAGACGCTGGCCGACGTGGCCAATGGCACCGGATCCTACAGGTTGGCCCGCTGGACCAGGGGATCGGAACTCGTCGTGGAACGCTTCGACGCCTCCTGGGCGCCCAGGCCCGCCCTCCGGTCCGGGATCCGGCGCGTGGTGGAGGATGCTTCGCAGAGGAAACGGATGCTGCTGGAAGGGGAAGTCGACATGGCGGCCGTGGATCCCATGGATGCCGCCATGGTCTCCGGGCTCTCCGGCGCAAGGGGGGTTTCCATCCTCAAGGACCTTCCCGCCATGAGGCTGGAAGGCCTGCACTGGAACATGGCCATCGAGGCCAAGGACAATCCTTGCATCGGTTCGGGGAAGATGGACGGACAGGGCATCCCGTCGGAGTTTTTCGCCGACAATGACGTCCGGCAGGGCTTCCTGTATGCCTGGGACGGGAAGGCTTTCCTGAAGGAAGCGTTTCCCGGCGGTATCGAGGCGTCCGTTCCCATTCCCCGAGGTCTGGCCGACAGGAACGACGGGCTGCGATCGGGCTCCCCGGACCTGGCCAAGGCGGCGCAGTCATTGAAGAAGGCCCATTCGGGCCAGGTCTGGGAGAACGGATTCCGCATGGACCTGGTCTACGACGAGGGCAATGCGTTCCGCGAGGCCGCGGTGAAGGCCCTGGCCAGGAACCTCAATGCCGTCAACTCCAAGTTCCAGGTGAACGTGCGCGCCGTGGAATGGATCCGCTACCGCGACCTCGCGAAGAAGCGGAAGCTTCCCGTCGTGTTCCTGAGCTGGGCCGCGGATGCTCCCGACGCGGACGATTTCCTGTATCCCTACATGCATTCCCAGGGGACCTTCGCCGCCAGGCTGGGCTACAAGAACACGGAAGCCGACAAGCTGGTCATGGGGGCGGCCTCGGAGCCGGATCCGGCCAAACGCAAGGCGGCGTACTTCAAGCTGCAGGACCTCTGGACCGCGGATCCGGGCGCCATCCTGCTGGGGCAGGCCACGGCCGTCCGTGCGATGCGCGATGCCCTCAAGGGCTACGAGTACCATCCGATGGAAGGGGAGCCTTTCAGCCGCCTGCCGTCCCTGCGGAAGCAGTAGCGGGCCTTACAGGGCGTAGCGGAAGATCCGGTGGGTCCGCTCGGCCTTCAGGCCCATGGCCTTCAGGTCCGCCGGCACGCCCTCATCCGACTCCGCGATGCCCGTGACTTCCACGGAGTCGAACCGGCCGGAACGCGCAAGGCGTTCCAGCTCGAGGCAGAGCACCGCGCTTCCGTCCGGGCAGCGGAACCTGGGGAGCATCCCGAATCCGCCCACGATCAGCCGCCGTTCCGTCTGGGGGGTCCCGTTCCTGCGGGAACCTTTGCCCCGGATCAGGGACAGCGATATGTCGGGGAATGCGGCGAGGAATCCCGCCTGCTCCCCGCGCAGGGACAGCAGGCGCAGGAGTTGCGGCTCCGACCAGGTGCGCAGTTCCGGTTGGGAGAATAGCGGATGCTTCCACGGCGCGTCCCCGCGGTTTTCTTCGCGGCCGCCGATGGGCCCCTTGCCCCAGGCGCGCAGCTCCGCGACCCCCGTCTTTTCCGGAACCAGGAAGCCGCCTTTCTTCAAGGCGGTTTCGGCAGCCCGCCGCATCTTCTCCGGCAGGCGGACCGACAGGCCGTCGGCCTGGAAGGAACGCACGTCCTCCCGCTTCGCGAATCCGAAGCCCTCGAGCAGCCTGGGATAATACTCGTGGTTGTACGGCGTGAGGCTCATGGCCGCGCGGGATTCGTAGTGGTCCATCAGGATCCCGGAGCCCAGCATGCCGAATCCGACGGGTCCTTCCAGGGTATGCAGACCGCGGGCGCGGGCCCAGGCGCAGGCCGCGCCGAAGAGCGCGTCGGCGACCTCCTGGTCGTTGAAGGATTCGAAAAAGTGGAAATGCGCGGTCCGGGATCCGCGCGTGCGGGGCCTGTGGGGGATGCCGAATACGGCGATCGAACCGCGCGTCTCCCCGTTCCTGCGCGCGATGAGGAACTCGGCCTCCTGGCGCTCGAAGAAGGGGTGCCTGCGCGCCAGGATGAGCCGCGCGTCCGTGCGCAAGATCGGGACCCAACGGTCGCATCCCCGGTAGATGCGTTCGGGGAGCTGCAGGAACTCGCGTGCGGCAAAACCTCTGGCGGACGGGACGCGGACGATTTCCAGGGTGCTCTTCACGACTTATCCTTTCGTTCGTGCCTGCCGGGCGGACCATCTTCTGGCCACGGAAGCCCGTCCCCAGGATAGCACGGATGCATGAAGGACTTCAAGAGGCGCGAAAAAGCCTAAAAACGCGTCCGGTAGGAAGCCCGACCTCCGCGGGAGATGAAAAAGGCCCGGGAGACCGATATACTATGGTTGTGAGGAACCGAAACCGCGTCGTCATCCAGGCGGTCCTGATCGTCCTGGTTCTCGCCTCCTGCACCCAATCCTCCCCTTTTTCGTCCTATGTGGGCGTGAACCTGATCTCCGCTTCGGCCTTCGCCTTCTCTTCCGGCGGCTGGGTCCTTGACGACGCCACCGGCACCTACATGGGCATGGCGGCCACGGGCTACGACCCCCCCGTCGCCGACGCGGAAGTCTACAGGCTGGAGATCAAGAACCTGCTTCCGGACGGGGACTTCTCCCAGACCGCGGCCGGGTCCGCGCCGTCGGGGTGGACGAGCGTGGAGAATACCGCCGATTCCGTGGACTCCGTCTGCGAGGTCGTCGACTCATCCTTGTCGCTCCTGGGCGGTCATGTCCTGCACGTGAAGATCGAGCTTCTGACGGATTACTTCAAACTCCCGCTTCGGGACGCCAGCTATGGAATCACGGACGGGTTCCTCCAATATGCCACCTATGTCCCACGCTTCAAGTATCTGGCCGCCTACAACGGGTTTGTCGTGGAATACAATGCGGACACGACTCCCCTGATCACCCACACTTGGAAAGTCGGAGCCGGAGCGGACGGCGGCGATGCGGGATCCGGTGAGGATTTCCTTTCTCTCAATACCTATCCCACGGCGGCGTTGACCGCTACTACCGAATACATGATCACCGTGGATGCGGAGACGAATCCCATTTTCATTTTCGGTTCCATGGGCAGTGACCACCAGCAACAGGAAGCCTACGTCGATGACCTTCGTTTCGTCCGGACGGACAAGACCTGGTATACACGCCTGACTGTCCCTGCGCATGGGGCGAACACCCAGGACCTCATTGCCGGATGCTACCGTTTCTCAGTATACGTGAAACGCGATCCCACCGTGGGCACGTCGGAGGGCTACAACAGGTTCCACGCCGCCGGGGTCAAGCTTTCCATCAAACGGACGGGGACCGCCACGGCGAGCGCCGTACTGGCCTTTGCCGATCCTGACAAGGATGACGACTCCGGGACCCAGCTGTGGCAGGACTGGACCCTGCTCTCCGTGGACCTGGAAAACGTGAACCAGCAGGGGGACCTCGCCTCGACCACAATGGAGCTTGCCATCACGCCCACTGACGACACCCTCGATACGAGCGTCGACTGCGGCAGCATCCTGATCTCCCGGCCGTGGCTGGAGCTGTACCCCGACGGATTCTAGATCCCCTTCTACCTCACGATCAGCACCTTGCGGATCTCGTCGATGTCCGGGCCCACGATGCGGATGAAATAGATCCCCCGAGCCACCGAGGTCCCGCCCTTGTTCCTGCCGTTCCACGTGACCGTGTACTCGCCCGCGGTCTGCGCCCCGTTCTGGAGCGACTGCACCACGTCCCCCGCCGTATTGAAGACCGTCACGGTGACGCTGCCGGACTTCGGCAGCGTGTAGACCAGCGCGGTCTTCTGGCCCTTGTCCGGGTTGACCACGTTGTTGAGGATGGTCACCCCTCCCCTCTGGCGTACGATGTCCTTGAGGGTGAAGCTCCAGGGCGCCATGTCCCTTGGATCCGTGGAATCCGTGGAGCGGGCGCAGAACAGATTCCCGATCTTCACGAGGAACTCGATCTTGTTGCCGCTCACCACCTCCGAATCCGAGGAGGGAATGAGGAAATCGCGCAGGCTCGTCCCGGCACCGGAGACCGGGTACAGGGCGCGGGCCGCCGTATCCGCGGTGGTGTTGAATCCCGTGAGGACCACGGGAAGCCAGATGCCGCGGCCGGTCGCGTCGGGGGCCAGGAGCGTGGCCGCGGGCGGGGCCACGTCGTAGTAGAGGACCATGGAGGAGTTCTTGGAAAGGCTGTTGGTGGCGATGATGCTGGCTTCCAGGGTGATGTCCCGCGGCAGCAGGTAGCCCGTCCCGTCGAAGTCGGTCAGGGTCCCGTCGTCGCCCGTCAGTCCGCTTGCCGTATGCAGGCCATCCGAGGCCCAGACCGGCTCGATCAGGCCCAGGCCGATGTCCGTCACCCTGTGGGATGCGCTCATCTTGTTGCCGATCTTGTCGTAGACCATGTTCGTGGGACTGGCCTTCAGGATCCCGGAGAGGGCGTCATCCGCCGTGAGCGTCGCTGGCAGCGTGAACCAGGCCTTTGTGACGCCATTGTCCGATGCCCGGTCGATGGGCTCCAGGGCCGCCAGCGTCACGTCGTTGTAGGTGAAGTTGTCCTTGGTGATGACCCCTGGGTTGGTGGAGCTGTCTCCATAGACGGGCTCCTTGAACTCCACGTAGGCCCTGGTCTGCCCCACGACGGCGAGGGAAACCTTGATGGCGGGGGCGACGTGTTCCGTTGCGAGAAGCGGCGTCGAGGTGGCGGTGAGCAGGTTTCCCGCCAGGTCGGTGACGTGCCCCACCGTGGAGCTCAGGTTGTAGGCCACCCAGACCGTGACGTCCTGGCCCCAGGGAGAGGCGTTGTTGAGCTTCAAGGCGACGTAGGTGTCGTCCATCCTGGTGATGGGATCCCCCGTCACGTCGCCGCGGAACGTGTCATTGTCCACCTCGGAGCCGAAGCTCGCGTTGTAGGTGGAGATCGTCGAGTCCCCATATTTCCCGAGGGTGAAGGCCGCGAGTTCCGAGGTCCGAAGGGTGACGTCGCGGATGCCCTTCACGAGGTCCGGCGGGTAGGGAAATCTCGTGTACGAATCCGGGTGGTACGACGCGCTCCAGGAGCGGGCCGAGTCGTCGAGGATGTGGAAGTCGATACGGCCGATGTTGCCCGTCGTCACGTTGATGCCGGTGACGATGTCGTACGTGTCGGGACTGCCTTCCTCGAATACGGAGAAGAAGGGCGGGTCGACGTCCCAGCCCAGGCCCGCGCTGGAGGCGGAGACGTTCAGCGTCCCTGCCGCGATGGTCGGGGTGTACTTGGCGTAGGGGTTGGAGGTGGGCTCCACCGCATTGGAGGCGGCGTCGAGGATGTAGGCGTTGGAAAGCACGCTGGCGGTCTGGCCCATGGGCTGGGAGACGCCGGACATGTAGCCGCGCCAGTCGTAATCCGGCGCCGTGCCGGAGTCGACGTAGGAGACGACGTACACGTCCAGGCTGTAGGAGTCCGTCCGGTACAGCGCGTTGGTGGACGGGTTGGTGGCCGCGTCGGAGGCCGTGGAGCCGCGCGTGATGGTCCCCGGATAGGAGAAGTAGCCCGTCAGGGTGGCCGTGGTTCCGTCCGACGTGAGGTCCCCGCCATGCTCGGAGGCGGAGGAGAAGGTCAGGCCGCTGCGGATGTGGGAGTCACCGACCGTCAGGTCCCCGATGGAGACCGGCTCCGACCAGACGAAGTGGAAGAAGTTGTGCCCGTCGGTCTTCGGATAGCTCGTATCGGGAGTCGCCTGGTGGAGGGCCTTGTCCGCCGTGACGGATATGACCACCGGGCGGCAGGCGTCGGCCACGCCCGTGAAGGTCGTGGCCGCGATGCGGTTCTTGTGCCAGTCGCGGAAGGTGAAGTACACGGTGGTGCTGTCCTTGATGACCGCGAGGTCGGGTACTACCGAGCTGTGCGCCGGGGCCGTGCCGGAGCGTCCCCTGTCCGTGCTCGTCGTGCCGCCGGCGGAGGTCCCCGTGGCGTCCGTGTTCCACGTCGTACCGGAGACCTGGACGTAGAAGGCGGAAAGGTCCCCCTGCCCGTCGGTGGACGTGGTGCATTCGGCGTCCGTGAAGGAACCGGTGAAGGGGACCGTGTTCCCGTTCAGGAGCAGGCGGCCGGCGGTCACCGCGGCCGAGATCTCGTTCGCCGTGTTTTCGACCTTCTCGCCGAATACCAGATAGACGACGTTGTCGTAGACCGTCTTGGTGGCCGTCGCGGTGAGCGTGGGGGGCGTGAAATCCCAGTTGCCGGAGTTGTTCAGGCCGTCGGTGGCCTCCGCGGCGGAGACCCATCCGCCCGAGGCGGCGCAGTAGGCGACCGTTCCGTTGTACATCTCGGCGAAGGCCGCCGTGGCATCGTCGTTGGCGCCCACGGCGAGGTACCAGGTGCCGGAGTTTCCGTTCAGGTTGAAGCCGTTGGCGTAGAAGTTCTTCCCGGCCGTCAGGGTCTTGCCCACCAGGTCCGCGAAGACCGCGCCGTAGGTTCCCGACACCGGCATGACGGTCCCGGAGGGGGTGGTGGAGGAATCCGTGAGGATGGTTGCGTGGCGGGTCGCCTGATGTCCCGCGTTGTCGTAGGCGAAGATGGCGTTGGGAGTGGCTACGGCCCCGTAGTCGATCTCGCTGTAGCTGGAGCCCAGGAGCACCATGTCCTGCGTCGTAGCGAGGGCGAGTCCCGAAAGCTGGATGGTGCCGGCGTAGAAGACCAGGTTGTTGCACGTGGTCGGACTGGCCAGCGTCACCGAGTATGTCGGGGCGTAGACGTGCAGGTTCCCCGCGAAGGTGATGGAGGAGGAGCCCGCGTTCAGCACCGCGGCGTTTGTCAGGTACGAGGTGCCGTTCACCGAGACGGATGCGTTCACGGTGTCCGTGAGGATGGAGCCCTGGATTTCCACGGGACCGGTCCCGGTCTGGGAGAAGGCGGCGCCGAGGTCGAGGGTCCTTCCCGCCAGGACGAGGAAGGACCCGGGCGATGCATTGGCCACCGTCATGGTGCCGTCTCCGGTCGTGTCCGTGTCGAAGTCCGCGTCAATCCGGAAGTTCGTTCCCGTAAGGCTGACGCCCGCGGCGGTCGTCGTGGTCACCTTGCCGTTGAACGTCGTCGTGCCGGTACCAGCGGACTGGACGAGGGAGGCGGCAGCCACCGTTGAGGAGAACGTGACGTCGGCCGCGGAGACTATGGTGAGCGTGCCGAGGGGGATGGCGCCGAGGGCGCCGGAGCCGACGGCGCCACTGGCCGTGATGGTGCCCGTACCCGCGGTAAAGGTGAGCGTTTCCGTGCCCGAGGTGGCGGAGTCAATGGTGGAGGTGAAGGAGATGTTTCCCGCGCCAGCCGTCTGCTGGGTGCTCAGGTGCGTGTTCCCCTGCATCAGGACGGCCCCGGTCATGGTGATGTCGCTGTTGGTCGTGGTGTGGGTGGCGTTGGTGCGGATCTCCGTCGCGGTGATGGACTGGGTTCCCGCGGTGGTGACATTGGCGCCGAAGCGCGCGACGGCCGCGGAGTTGACTGTGAGCGTCGAGAGCGCCGTGGTGCCGACCGCGGACTGCAGGTCGATGCTTCCGGTGCCGGCCGTGAGTGTGAGGGACTGGCCGCCGGAGGAGGATGCGGCGATGGTGCCCGTGACGGTGATGTCGCCGACGCCTGCCGAGGCCTGTGTGGTCAGGATCGTATCGGCCTGGAGGAGCAGGCTGCCTGCGAAGGTGATGTTGGCGTTCGTTGTTGTGTGTGTGGCATTGGTCCTGATGGAAGTGGCGGTGATGGACTGAACGCCCGTGGTGGTGACGGCCGCGGCGAATCGGACGATGGCCGCGGAGTTGACTGTGAGTGAGGAGAGGGCCGTAGTGCCGACCGCGGACTGTAGGTCGATGCTTCCGGTACCCGCGGTGAGTGTGAGGGACTGGCCGCCGGAGGAGGATGCGGCGACCGTCGAGGAGGCGGTCAGCGCTCCGGAAGTGGTCGTGAAGGCCGAATTTTTTTGCAGTACGACCGGCCTTTCAAGCTGGATGGCGCCGGACGTCGAGGAGACGATCGAAGCGGTGGAGTAATTCGCGTAGATGGTTCCGCCGGGATTCAGGTCGACACCTCCCGTAGCGGTTGCGATCGCTTGGTTGACCTGCAGATCGGACGTGGGGGTCAGCGTGACGACGCCGTTTCCACCGGTCGCATCGATTGCGCCGTTCACGGTGATGGAACCCGCAACCGTGGTGCCCGTGAGGTCGTAGATCGCGCAGGCGTTCAGGGCATATCCATCAGAATCGTTCAACGACACGCTATAGGCGTTCGTTATCGTCACCGTGCTGAAGCCATTGTCGCTTCGATTCAATGTGACGTTGTTTGTTCCCGTAGCTAGGGTCAGTAGGCCCGCGGAAACAAGCGCCGCGGATTGGGTCATATTACCCGCGGTATGGAAAGAGATCGCGCCACTCGTCGTCGCTAGCCCCGTCGTGTTGACCGTTCCGACGGCGAGTGCGGCGTTGTTGTAGAAGCTGACGGCGTTGGTGACGGAGCCTGCGATGGTGGAGATGGCGTTGGAGGTGTTCTCCAGGGTGTAGGGGCCCGTGCCGAGGAGCTCCAGGCCGGAGACGGA
>Ga0153915_10000335_pt1 | contig 43078 bp, 34 predicted proteins | sample Opewatmetagenome_2_FD_107003 | JGI IMG/M metagenome (GOLD analysis project Ga0153915, IMG submission 107003) | Freshwater wetland microbial communities from Ohio, USA - Open water 3 Core 3 Depth 3 metaG | ecosystem: Environmental > Aquatic > Freshwater > Wetlands | place: USA: Ohio, Lake Erie...
AGGATCACCCCGAGCAGCGCGGTGCACAGGGCGGTGAGCAGGGAGAGGCGGATCGAGTTCCATGCCCCCAGATAGATGCGGGGGTTGCGCAGCACGCCCGGTTCCCCGTTGGCGATGTCCGGGTTGCTCTTGCCGATCCAGAAATGGGTGGTGAAGTTGCTCAGGCTGTAATTGCCGGGTTTCAGCATGAACGTGTCGTAGAGGAGCAGGCCAACCGGGACGACGATGACCAGGACCTGGAAGACGACGGTCAGGATCATCAGGACGTTTTTCCAGCCCCCCAGCCTCGTCTGGTTGGCCACGAAGCCCCGGCCGCCGATGGTCTCGTAGCTCTTGCGGACCCCGACGGCCTTCTGGTTGATGAAGACCGTGATCATGGCCAGTACGATCAGCATGACCGCCATGACGAAGCCGTCGGCGAAATCCCCGATCCCGATGTTGGACCGGATCATGGTCGACAGGGTGTAGTAGCGCACGGGAACGCCGAGCAGGTTGGGGCCTCCGAAGGTGCCCATGACCTTGGAGAAGGTCATGACGAACCCGGAAAGCATGGCGGGCAGGATGAGCGGGAAGGTGATCTTTCGCAGCACGCGCCACCGGCCCGCCCCCATCAGGTCCCCGGCCTCCTCGAGGTTGGAGTCGATGGACATCAGGGCGGCGGAGACGAACAGGAAAAAGAAGGTGTAGTAGTGCAGCGCACTGCTGATGATGATCGGCACCGGTCCGTAGGACAGCCAGTCCGGGGGGCTGCGGCCCACCAGGAACTCGTAGAGTCCCGGCGTCCCGCCCGACGTCCGGTTCTTGAACAGGACCGTCCAGGCCATGGCGATGGTCCAGGAAGGCATGATGTAGGGGATGGTGGCCAGCGTGCTGATGATCTGCCTGCCCGGCATGTCGGTGCGGATCACCAGCCAGGCCATCGCGGAGCCGATCAGCATCGCCAAAAGGGTGGCTCCCGCCGCGGTCACCAGGGAATGCTGCAGGGGCGCATAGAGGAGCACCTTGCTGATCGGGCTTGCGAGCATGCGGACCCAATGGAAGGCGGTCAGGCGGCCCGTCACGGCGTCGTGGGTGTAGAGGTGATCCTTCTCCTGGAAGGTCATCGTGGTCTCCAGCATGCGCCAGAGGGGCACGAGGATCAGGTAGACCATCAGGACCAGCATGAACAACGCGAGGATCACCCGGGGGCTTGTCAGCCAGCGCCAGAACCTCCTCCAGGCCGCGAGCGCCCGAAGGGCCGGAGACGGACGAAGGACTACTGGTTCATCCATGCCTGCACTCCTGTGATCATGTTGGGGATCCGGGACCGCCGCCCGTGTCGTCCAGCCCCGAGGCGGCGCGCAGCCGCTGGAACCGCTGGAGCGACGCCAGGCTCTCCTCCGGCTTCGCGATGGCCACGCCCAGGATCAGCGCATTGAGGATCGACATCGGCACCGTCAGGGAATGGAACGTGGAAACCGATCCCCGCCGCGCCGCGAGGACCACGTCCACCTTGGACCGCAGGGCCGGTCCCAGCGCGTCGGTGAGCAGGATGGAGCGGCAGCCCATGGCGCGGGCATGGTCCAGCACGGCGACGATCTCCAGCCTCACGTAGTGGAACCCGGCGGCGAGGACGACGTCGTCCTTCCGCAGCATCTGCAGCTTCTCCAGCAGGTGCCGGCCCGACTCGGTCATGCCGATCGCGAGCACCCCGAGCCGGCGCAGGCGCAGCTCCGCCATGTCCGCGAGGATCGCGGAGGGACCGGTGCCGAAGGCGAAGATCCGGCCTCCCCCGAGGAGGATCTCCACGGCGCGGTCGAAGTCCGCGGGCTTGATGGCTCCTGCCGCCTCCGAGAGGTACTGCACCTCCATGTCGATGACCTTGGCGAGGAGCGGCCCCGGGCCGTCCGACAGATCGCTCAACGTACGGCGCAGGCGGCTGGCCGGCGTGGCCTTGGCGCGAAAAAGCTCCTGCAGCTGGCGGCGCATCTCGGGAAAGCCGCCGTAGCCGATGGCCCTGGCGAAGCGGACGACGGTGGCTTCGCTCACGTGGAGGCGGGCGGCCAGGTCCGCCGCGGAGAAGAAGGCGGCCTCGTCGTAGCTGGCGAGCAGATAGGAGGCGATGTCCTGCTGGCTCTTCGTGAGGCCGGGAAGGCCGGCTTCCAGCCGCTGCCGGAAACCCTCCAGTTCCTGGTCCCCGCCCCGTTCCCCCGCCATACGCCCCGCTGGCCTCCTCACACTTGTTTGACGAGATGAAACATTTTAAATCATTTTATTCCGTTTTGCAAGAAATTTTTCATAAATGGAATCCATCGCATTCACGCGCCAAAAAGGGGCGTTTCCCGGCATTCCGCGCTTGACGATGCCCGGCACGCGGTATACCTTCCTGGTGCGTGCGGCCGCCAAGACCGCCGGACCGGCTCATGCGTACATCCATGGAACCCGTAAACGGATACCAGCTCATCCTCGAACGCTACGAGGGCTTCTCGAAAAGCCAGAAGCGCGTGGCCGACTACGTGGTGACGCATCTTCACGAGGTGCTGTACTTCCCCATGGCCAGGCTCGTGGACGACGTGGGCGTGAGCCAGGCCACCATCGTGCGCTTCGCCCAGAGCCTGGGCTTCGACGGCTTCAACGGCCTGCGCGACTCGCTGCTCGCCCACTACAGGGAGAACTTCGCCCCCGAGGGGCGCATGCGGCATTCGATCCGGGACACGGGAAAGGAGTCCCTTTCCTACAGGAACATCACGCGGGACTGCATCGCCTTCCTCGAACAGTCGATCTCGAGCATCGATGAACGGGTCCTGCAGGGGGCGGCGGCAGCCGTCGGCTCCGCCTCCCGCGTCTACGTCTACGGCCAGGGCCCGGACGGGCCGCTCGCCGCGGAGCTGCAGTTCCGCCTGCGCCGACTCAGCCTGGACACGGTGCACGTCGCCGACTCCGGGCGCCCCATGCTGGAGCACCTCCTGCGCCTCGAGAAGTCGGACGTGGCGGTGCTCTATTCGTTCGCCAACCCGAGCACCGATTTCCTGCGCCTGATGCGCATCCTCAGGGACCGGAAGGTCCCCGCGGTCCTGATCACCGACCAGCGCACGCCCCCCGTGATCCGCCAGGCGGCCTACCTGCTGCAGGCCGACCGGGGCCCCAGGGGCACCTTCCCCTCACCCCTCGTACCGATGGCCATCACGTACGCCCTCATCCTGTCGGTCGCCGACAGGCTGGGTCCCAGGGCCCTCAAGGCCCTGAAAACGCTCGGTGACCTGCGCGCGACCTACTACGACCAGGACGCCTCGAAGGCCTGAGATCCCCGCCCATCAGGGGTCGAGGAGCCCACGGAGCCTTTCCAGGCTGCCCTCGATCCGCGGTCCCACGGGGCCTTCGGCCTGGAACCGCGGCGGATCGAGCTCCAGGACGAGGGTCCCCGGATATCCGCCCTTCCGCAGCAGCTGGACGAACCGCTCCACGGGCACCCCCCCGCCCCGCAGGGGCCAATGGGTGCTTCCCGACGGGCCCACGTCGTGGACGTGGACGTTCCTCACCAGTTCCAGGAACCCGGCCGGAGGCTCCCCCGGAATGAGCCCCCGGAGGGCATTGACGTATCCATGCCCCCAGTCCCAGCAGATCCCCACCTCCTCCCGGCCGACCTGCCGGCACATCGATTCCACCCCCTCCCATGTGGTGCTCGGGTCCACGGCGCCCTTCGCGCGGTTCAGCTCGAGGGCGAAACGGAGCGGGAGCGCGGCGTCCGAAGCCTGGCGGGCCCACAGGCCGAGGAGTTCGACGGTCCGCCTGCGGAACCCGTCCACCGGGCCGGAGGATCCCGCCAGGGCGTGGACGGTGATCCGCAGGCACTCCTGGCCCCCGCGGGCCATCTCCCGGACGGAAGGGAGCCAGGGACAGGCCTGGAGGAGCCCGGTCCCGGCGTGCGGCTCCGTCAGATAGCCGTGCACGGAGACGCGCAGGCCGGCCCGGAGCACGGCGGCGGCGGCCTGTTCGACGGCCTCCGCCCCGGTGAGCGGGGACAGGCGGTGCAGCTCGATGGTGGAGACCCCGGTCCGGCGCAGGCGTTGCAGGCCCTCCCGCGCGGGGCCGAAGGCGGCGAGGTACAGGCCCGCCTCCCCGCCGCCGCAGGCTCCGCGCAGGTAATCCACGGGAAGGGAAAGGCCCAATGGAATCATGGCGCATCCCCTCAGGAGCCGAAGGAGGCGAGGAGGCGCCCGCCCGCGGCTTCGTAGAGATTCCCCCGCTGCAGGCGGACGGAGACGTCCATCTCGGGCCTGAGGTCCAGGCCCTGTTCCTCGGGGATCTTGCCGAGGAGCTCCAGGCGGCCGCCCGCGCCCTTCAGATGGACGAGGATTTCGGAGCCCATGGGCTGCGTGGTGAACACGCGGAAACGGACCGCGTCCAGGCCGTCTCCGCGCCGGATGGCCACGTCCTCCGGCCGGACATTGACCACCAGGGGGCACCCGTCTTCCAGGGAGGGGGCTCCCTCCATGGGCACCCGGAGCCCCTCCCCGCCCCGGATCACGGCCCACCGCCTCCCGCCGCTCTCCTCCGGCGCCGCCTCCAGGAAGTTGCTCTGGGGATTGCCCATGAAATCGGCGACGAAGAGGTTGGCGGGAAAGTGGTAGACCTCGTGGGGGGTGCCCGCCTGCTGGATCCTTCCGTCCTTCATGACGACGATCCTGTCGGAAAGGGCCATGGCCTCCACCTGGTCGTGGGTCACGTACACCGTGGTGGCCCTCAGGTCCAGGTGCAGCCGCTTGATCTCGGAGCGCAGCTTCATGCGCAGCTTGGCGTCGAGGTTGGAGAGGGGCTCGTCGAACAGGAAGATGCGCGGTTCGGCCACCACCATCCGGGCCACCGCCACCCTCTGCTGCTGGCCGCCGCTCAGCTCGTGGGGGTAGCGGGCCTCCATGCCCGCCAGTCCCACGGCGCACAGGATCTCCCCCACCCTGCGCTCCAGCTCCCCGCGGGCCAGATTCCGCCGGCGCAGCCCGAAGCCTATGTTCTGGCCCACGTTCATGTGCGGCCACAGGGCGTAGTTCTGGAAGACGAGGCCCAGCTTCCGATCCCCGGGCGGGAGGTTGACGCGGCGCTCCGAGGAGAAGACGGGACTCCCGTCGACGAGGATCTCCCCCCCGTCCGGGTCCTCCAGGCCGGAGAGGCAGCGCAGCGTCGTGGTCTTCCCGCAGCCGGAGGGCCCCAGGAGGGTCACGAACTCCCCTTCCCCGATGGTGAGGTTCAGGCCGTCGACAGCCTTCACGCCGGAAAAGCCCTTGCTCAGATTCCTGAAGACGATGGTGCTCATCCGCATGCCCCTCCCGGAGCCTACAATTCCATCTTGCCGCCGAGCCGGTTGAGGATCCCCTGACATGCAAGCACGAGGAACACGATCACCAGCATGACCGCGTAGGCGTGCTGCGTGAAATCCTGGGACTGGTAGCGGAAGATCATCGAGGTCATCAGGACGGTCTTGGGGGTCACCAGGAGGACGACGACGTCCAGGGCCCTCATCGTCGTGATGAACGTGAGGAGGACGGCCGACAGGATCCCGGAGCGGGCCAGGGGCATCACGATCCCCGTGAACCGGCGCATCCATCCGATACCGTGGATCATCCCGACCTCCTCCAGGCTCCCGTCGATCTGGTGCACCGCGGCGATCCCGGAGCTCGAGGAATAGGGAAGGTACTTCGTGATGCAGGTCAGCGCCAGGAGGGCGAAGGTCCCGTAGAGCGACGGGATGGGCCCCCAGCGGCGCGCGAACATGGTCAGGAAGATCCCGCTGAAGGCGATTCCGGGGATCATGTAGGGGGCGAAGGACAGTCCCTCCAGGATCCGGGAGGACGGCCGCCCCCGGTTACGGACCACGGAATACCCGAGGAGCAGCCCCACGGCGCCGCTCACCGCCGCCGTGACCGCGGCCAGGAGCAGGGAGTTGCGGATGGCGGCCCAGACGGTGGGACTCCGGAAGATCCCCGGCTGCCCGGCGGCCAGGACGGGATTCGAATCGCCGAACCAGTAGTGCAGCGTCAGGTTGTCCAGTCCGTAGCGGCCGTCCACGCGCATCAGCGACTGCCAGGCGAGGAGCAGGAGGGGGAGGAACACGAACAGCAGGACGAAAAGCGAGACGAGGACCGTCACGGGCCAGCGCCATCCCCGAAGCGCCACCGGCTTCTTGCGGGATCCCTTGCCCTCCATGGTGACGAAGCGCTTGCGGGTGCCCTGCATCGCCTGGTTCATCCACACCATGAGCGCGGTGGAGAGGATCAGGATCAGGGTCATGACGTAGCCCTCCCCGAAGATCCGGTTGTTGAGGGCCGAATAGATGCGGGTGGAAAGCGTGTAGTAGCGCAGCGGGAGCCCGAGGAAGGCCTGGGTGGCGAACTCGCCCAGGCCCTTGCTGAACGTGAGGATGAAGGCGGATCCGATGGCCGGCAGGGCCATCGGCAGGGTGATCCGCCGCAGCACCTCGAAGCGTCCGGCGCCGAGGAGCTCCGCGCTCTCCTCAAGGCGCGAGTCGACGTTGGCGAGCACGCCGCGCACCAGCACGAAGGTGTACGGGACGTAGTGGACGCCGAGGGCGATGATCATCGGCAGCGGCCCGTAGGCCACCCATTCGGGGACGTCCACCCCGAGCAGGTAGTTCAGGAGACCGGGGGTGCCGCCGAAACGTGCGCTCTTGAACACCGTGATCCAGGCGAGCGCCACGGTCCACGAAGGCACGATGTACGGGATGATCAGGACCGTGGAGAAGAAGCCCTTCCACGGCAGGTCGCTGCGGACGGCGAGCCAGGCCAGGATCGAGCCGAGGCCGAGGGACACGACGGTCATGCCCAGCGCGACCAGGAGGCTGTGCAGGGCGGGCTCGTAGAAGATGGAGCGCGCGAAGCCGCCCGCCAGCACGCGGATCCAGTAGAACGGGGTCCACTGGCCGGGTACCGCCCCCGGCACCATGCGCGGTCCCGACTCGTCGAAGCGGAATGTGTCGACGGCGATGATGGCGAGGGGAATCACAACGAGAACCACCAGGACCGCGATCAGCCCCGCTCCCCACGCCCTCTCCGGACGCCGGAAGAGCCTGCCGAGGACCAGCCTGTCCGCCATGGGCGCCGCGCTCACAATCCGAGCCAGAAATCACGGACCGCGAGCCCTTCCTTGAAGACATAGGGGTAGTCGATGGACCAGGTGTATTTGCCGAGGTCCCCCAGGCCGACAGAACCGACGGGCGGCACGTCGCTGCGGGACGCCCACTGGCCCTCCACGTACCACGGAACCATCCCCGCGCCGCCCTTGGCGTCGCCGAGCATCCAACGGATCAGGAGCCTGGCTGCATTGGGATGCGGCGCCTTGTTGGCCATGAGGAGGTAGTTCTCCTTGACGATCCCCACCTTGGGCTTGAGGTTCCAGGCGATGGCCAGTTTCTGCCCGCCCGCATTGTCGCGGATCTTCGAGGAGGCGACGGCGAAGGTGAGCGGCGGATTTTTCTGGCCGGCGGTGCCCACCGCCTTGGAGGCGGTCCCGTCCGAGGTGACGAGGACCAGCTTGTTGCGGACCAGCCGCAGGATGAACTCGTAGCCCGCGTTCTTGATGCCGGGGCTCAGCTTGATGTCCTCCCCGAACTCCTCCTTGTAGGCGGCGGCCATGAGGTCCGCCTTCTGCACGATGGTCTGCAGGAGGTTCATGTTCTCCTCTGTTGACATCGGGTCCTTCATCTGGACCCTGCCCATCCACTCGGGCCTGGTGAGGTCCCAGAGGCTGTCCACGGGAGGCTGGGGATAGGTCTCGAAGTTGTAGAAGACGACCTTGGCTTCCAGGCTGTGCACCAGGGCAGGCTCCCGGAACGCCTGCGGGATCACGTCCTTGGACGCCTTGCCGTCCACGAGGACCTGGGGGACGTAGTTCTTGAGGAGTCCCTTGGGCAGCAGCTCGTTCACCACGGTGGGACCGGAGGCGATGTTGAGCACGTCCACATTGTAGACCCCGGCGGCCTGTTCGCGGGTAAGCTTTTCCACCTGGTCCGGGCCGGTCATGTCGGAAGCCTCCACCGTGATGCCCGGGTATTGCGCATTGAAGGTCTTCACCGCGTCGAAGATGCGCGAGGACAGGCTGTAGATCACGACCTTGCCCTCCGCCTGCGCGGCCTTGGCGATGGCCTCCCAGTCCTCCGTCTCGGGGGCCAAGGCGGCGGGCTGCGTCGGGGCCGCCTTGGCCGCGGAAGGCTCCTTCGCGCCGCCGGCGAATACGGTCACGGCGAGGAGCAGCAGGACGGAAACCAGGGAAAACGGCTTTTTCGACATGGGAGAAGTCTCCTTTCCATTTTGGATGCTTTTCGGATTATGGTTCAGTTTTTTCATTTGTCAAGTGTTTTGAAGCATTTTTTTCACTCGGGACGGATGGACCGGGATCGGTCCGGAGCCTGGACACCGCGGAACGGAGCCGGTATCGTCGCCGCATGCGGCGCGGAGACCGCGGACGGGAGGCTGCGCGATGGGCGTCTGGAAGGAATCGGAGGGTCCGGTATTCGGATGGACGACTTGCCTGAACTACGAGATCGGGCCCGCGCCCCTCGGCTTCGACCATTTCCGGCGCCTGCTGGACGAGATGGAGCGCGGCGGCATGCGGATGGTCGTCGTCATGATGGCTTCCGAGGGCGCCTTCGATCCGCTGCATCACGGCCTCGCCTGGCCCGTTTCCCGGGAACCGCTGCGCCGCCTGGTCGACCCCACCGCGGTGAACGCGGATCCGCGCACGGAATTCTTCGGCCGCTTCCTCGATGCGGCCCATGCGAAGGGCATCGAGGTCTTCATCGAGATGAAGTTCCTCGGCCTGGATGGCGTGGAGGAGGCCTATCCGGGCATCGGGTTCACAGTGGACGCGGAGGGACGGCGGTCCACGAGGGCGCCGGACGGTGCGGAAGAGACGGAACGCCGCCGCGCCGCCTCCCTTCCCATCTGCTGCGACAGCGAGCCCGCCGTGCGTTTCTTCATGGACAAGATGCTGGATGTCCTGGGCCGATATCCGGCGCTGGACGGCATGGTGCTGGAGCACCCTTCCTACCCCCGCGGATCCTGCCGCTGCGCCTCGACGCTGCGGCGCCTCCTCGCCGACACGGGCAAGACCCCCGAAACGGCGGCTCCGGAGGAGCTTGTCCGCTGGAAAGCCATGAGGATCCGGGACACGCTGATCGAGATCCGGAGGCAGGCCCGCCGCATCATTCCCGGGCTGCAGCTTGGATTCTACACCGGGTTCTCCCCGGAGGACGGCGATATCCGCGGCTTCCAGGAGGGACGCGGACATTCCATCGAGGCGGTCCGGGAGGCGGGCTGGGATTTCCTGATGCCGTACTGCGAGGGGCGCCACCGGGACAGGGAGGACTTGGAGCTGGAACGGGTGGTCGAATACCTGTCGCCCATGCCCGTCCTCGTCCACGCCGTGATCCGGCGGGAATCCCCGCGCGGCTATCCTCTTCCGCCCAAGGACCCGGCCTACGTCGCGGGCCTCGTCGCCTCATGCGCCGCCCTGGCGCGGCGCGAACCGCGCTTCCGCGGCATGTGCTTCTTCAATGAGGTGAGGGTGCCGCCGGACAACCGACAGGCGGCATACGACGGGATCGCCGCCTTCCGCGGCGGGACGCCCGGCTGAGCGCGGTCCCCCGGGCCGAATCCCGCGGCCTCCGTCCGACAGCCGTCCCGTCCTTCCCCTCATCCAGGACGTCGGCAACCGTGCATGGCGGGGGATCCAGGCCGTGCAAGGGGAGATCCTGGGGGAGGAGCTGTACGGGATCCCGGTACCGGAGCCCGGAACGTCGAAGGGCGGTCCATCTATGGCCTCCTCAGGCCGAATCCCGGATGACGAGCTCCGGGGTGTACACGATGTGCGCCGTCCGGTGGTGCTCCTTGTCCCGCAGCTTGTCGATGAGCACTTCGGCCGATTTCCGGCCCAGCTCATAGCGCTGCTGGCGGACCGTGGTGAGGGAGATCTCCAGGTACTGGGAGATCTCGATGTCGTCGTAGCCGATCACGGCGACGTCCGCGGGAATGCGGAGGCCGTTTTCCCTGAGGGCCTTCATGGCGCCAATGGCCAGGATGTCGCTGTAGGCGAACAGGCCGTCGGGAGTCCCGTTTTCCTTCATCGTCGCGGCGGTGCAGGCGTACCCGTCCTCCATGTGAAGGGACGTCTCGATCACGCGGAGGGTCTGCGGCGGAAGGTCCGCCTCGCGGACGGCCTCTTCGCATCCCTTCAGGCGCTCCACCGCGCTGGAAATCCGCTGGGGCCCGCCCAGGTACCAGAGCCGGCGCCGCCCGAGCTGGATCAGCCGCCGGACGGCGGTCCTGGCGCCCAGGACATTGTCCGTCTTCACGTAGTCGACGTCGGCCTCGTCCGTGGACCGGTTCATCAGGACGAAGGGCTTGTGATAGCCGCACAGGGCGCGCACGAACTCGTCCCCGGTGTGGGTCGGCGTGATCAGGATGCCGTCGACCTGCTTCTCCTTCAGGATCCTCATGGCGGCCGCTTCCTTCCCCGCGTCCTCGTCGCTGTTGCAGAGGATGATGCTGTAGCCGCAGCTGCAGGCGAAGTCCTCGATGCCCTTGATCATGCGCGCGTAGAACGGGTTGGAATTGTCCGTGACCACCACGCCGATGGTCCCCGTCTGCTTTTGATGAAGGCTCCGCGCAAGTTGATTGGGTACGTAGTTCATCTCGCGGGCGATCCGTTCGATCCTGCCCTGCGTTTCCTTGTTGACGTCCCCCTTGTTGTTCAATGCCCTGGAGACCGTGTTGATCGAAACGTTGGCGGCTTTCGCTATGTCTTTGATCGTGATACCCATTGGTGCTTCCGGCATAGTATAAACCTTTTTTCCTTTTTTTTACTTGACATCCGGGTGTAGGTTTGATAATCTAAACGTTACCGGTAACGTTTAGATTATCAATTATGAACGATTAGGAGTCAAGTAGGATGTATACAATCCATGAAGACCAGGTCGAGTACAAGAAACTTCCAGGCCGTGATCACAAGATGATCATCGGCCCCCAAGACTTCGGCGGCGCCAGGAATATGTGCTTCGGCGTGGCGGTATTCCCTCCGGTTTCACATGCCCCCGCGCACGTGCATCCGAAGGAAGAGGAGGTCATCTATGTCCTCTCGGGCCATGGGGAGATCTTCTGCAACGGAGAACCGGAACCGCTGAAACCGGGTTCCTGCGCCTACATCCCCCCGGGCACCGAGCACAGCATCCGCAACCGGAGCGAGGGACCCCTCAAGGTCGCCTATGCGTTCTCGCCCCCGGCCGTCCAGGGATCCTACGACCGGAAATAGACCGAACAGGAAGGGAAACGCGATGGAAAAACGGAAGGCGGTCAAAATCAACCCCCATGACGTGGAGCCCATCGTCATGTCGCAGAGGGTCAACTACAAGATGGTCGATCCCACCACGGTGGGCTCGGAAAACCTGACTTTCGGCATGGTGGTCATCGAGCCCCACGGGATCGCGGAGCCCGGTCATGCCCACGACGACCAGGAGGAGATCTTCTTCTGCCTGACGGGAAACGGGATCGTGATCGCGGACGACGACCGCAGGGAAATCCCCATCGGGCCCAAGGACGGGGTGTTCTTCCCGAAAAACGTCTGGCACTGCATCCGCAATCCGCACAACACCCCGCTGGAAGTGTTGTGGATCATGTCCCCTGCGGGATGGGTCTTCGACAAGGATCCCGGGCTCAAGGCCAAGGCGCTCAAGGGCGAGAAGGCGTAGGAACCGGATCATGGAATCCCGGAAACGGACCGTCGCCGGCCTGGAACGGAAGGCGGCGCTCATCCGTCGCGACATCTGGAGGATGATCTTCCTGTCCCAGTCGGGGCACCCGGGAGGTTCCTTCTCCGCCGCCGACATCGTCACGGCACTGTATTTTCATTTCCTCCGGGTGGACCCGAAGAATCCGGGATGGCCCCTCAGGGACCGGTTCATCCTCTCCAAGGGCCATGCATGCCCCTTGTGGTACGCATGCCTGGCGGAGCTGGGATTCTTCCCGCTGGAGCACCTCGCCTGCCTCCGGGAGATCGACGGGATCCTGCAGGGCCATCCGGACATGAGGAAGACCCCGGGCCTGGACATGAGCACCGGCTCCCTGGGCCAGGGCCTCTCCATCGGAGTGGGGATGGCGCTGGGCCTTCGGGCCGCGGGCCTGGAGGAACCACGGGTCCACGTCGTGTTGGGCGACGGGGAGTGCGACGAGGGCCAGGTATGGGAAGCCGCCATGGCCGCGGCCAAGTTCCGCCTGGGCAACCTGATCGCCTTCATCGACTTCAATGACCTGCAGCTGGACGGGCACTGCCACGACGTCATGCCGCTGGAACCCCTGGCGGACAAGTGGAGGGCCTTCAACTGGCGGGTGCTCGAGATCGACGGCAACGACATGGGGCAGGTCTGCGACGCGGTCTCCAGCGCCCGCGAAAACGGAAGCGGCGGGCCCTGGGCCATCGTGGCCCGAACAGTCAAGGGCCGGGGCGTATCCTTCATGGAGAACCGGTGCGAGTGGCACGGGAAGGCGCCGGACAGGGACGAGTACGAGCGCGGCCTGCGGGAGCTGGGCGGGGACCCGGACGCCGATCCGCGGTTTTCCCGTCCGTCGGGCCCGGGCCGCTGGCGGACCGCCCAGCGGCTCCTGTTCGCCGGGGCGCGGGAGGTGCCCACGCGGGACGCTTACGGCGAGGCCCTGGTGGAGCTCGGGCGGGAGCGGGTCGACGTCGTGGTGCTGGAGGCGGACATCTCCAAGTCCACGCGCACGCAGGAGTTCTCCCGGCTGTTCCCGGATCGCTTCTACCAGTGCGGCATCGCGGAGGCCGACACGGTGGGCATCGCCGCGGGCCTGGCCACGACGGGCCGGATCCCCTTCGTGAGCACGTATTCGGTCTTTGCCAGCATGCGGGCCTGCGAGCAGATCCGCACGTCGGTGGCCTACCCGCGGCTTCCCGTGAAACTGGCGGTAAGCCACGGCGGCCTCACGCCCGGCAATGACGGCGTCACCCATCAGGGCACGGAGGATCTGGGCGTCGTACGGACCATTCCGGGAATGACAGTCGTCGTCCCGGCCGATGCGGCGGCCACGAAGGCCCTCGTGAGGGAGGCCGCCTCCTACCCGGGCCCCGTATACCTGCGCTTCACACGGGATCCCGTTCCGGTGCTCTATGGCCCCGAGGAGGAGTTCCGCATCGGCCGGGGCAAGGTCCTGCGTGAAGGCGGCGACGTGCTCCTGGTCGCGATCGGGGACATGGTGTGGGTGGCCCTCGAGGCGTGGGAGAGGCTGCGGCGGGAAGGCGTGGCCGCCTGCGTGGTCGACATGCATACGCTGAAGCCCATCGACGCGGACCTGCTGGGGGCCAAGGCCGCAAACGCCGGATGCGCGGTCACGGTGGAGGACCACCAGGTCCAATGCGGCCTCGGCGGCGCCGTGGCGGAGGTCCTCGGGGACCGCTGCCCCGTGCCCTTGGCCCGCGTCGGGCTTGCCGATACGTTCGCGGAATCCGGGACCTACGATTTCCTCCTGCAGAAATACAGGATGGACCCCATGACGGTGGCCGCCGCCGCGAGGGACGTCATCGGACGCAAGGAAGGACGGCCGCATGGAAACCCTCGTTGAGCGCGTGCGCCGGATCCGCAGGCAAAGCCTCACGGTCCGCCGGGACATCGTGGAGATGATCCATGCGGCCGGGTCCGGGCATCCGGGGGGCTCCCTTTCCTGCGTGGAGATCCTGGTGGCCCTCTACTTCGACGCCATGAGGATCCGGCCGGAGGATCCGCAATGGGCGGAACGGGACCGGTTCATCCTCTCCAAGGGCCATGCGGCCCCGGCCCTGTACGCCGTCCTTGCGGAACGCGGCTTCTTCCCCCGTGGGGAGCTGACGAGTTTCAGCGCGGCCGGAAGCAGGCTGCAGAAGCACATCGACATGCACCAGGTGCCCGGGGCGGAGCTGTCCACCGGATCCCTGGGCCAGGGGCTTTCCGTGGCGGTAGGAATGTGCCTGGCGGACCGCATCGACTCCAGGGACCGCCGCGTGTTCGTCCTCCTCGGCGACGGGGAGAGCCAGGAGGGACAGGTCTGGGAGGCGGCCATGGCGGCCGCCCACTTCGGGACGGGCAGCCTCGTCGCGTTCCTGGATCACAATCAATGTCAGGTGGACGGCCGCGTGAAGGACGTCTGCGACATCGCTCCCGTGGAGGAGAAATGGCGCAGCTTCCGCTGGGACGTCCGGAGGGTCGACGGCCACGACCCCGCGGCCATCCTGGCCGCCCTGAAGGCCGCCCGGGAGGCCCCGGGCCCGCACATGATCGTGGCCGACACGGTGAAGGGCAGGGGCGTCTCCTTCATGGAGGACAGGGTGGAGTGGCACGCGCGCCCCTTGAACGCGGAACAGTACCGGCAGGCGGTCCTGGACCTGGAGGCGGAGGAACGGAGGCTGGCCTCATCATGAGCGGGGAATCCCTTCGATACGAGGACCGGCCCTACGGGCACGCGCTGAAACGGCTGGGCCGGAGGCACCGGAGGCTCGTCGTGGTCGACGCCGACCTGCAGCGGGCCACGGAGACGGATCTCTTCCAGGCGAGCTTCCCTGACAGGTACTTCGACGTGGGCATCGCGGAGGCGGACATGGTGGGGATCTCCGTCGGCCTGGCGCTTTCCGGCAAAACGGTGTTCTGCGGCACGTTCGCCAGCTTCGTCTCCCAGAGGGCGGCGGACCAGGCGTTCGTCTCCGTGGCCTACTGCCGCGCCGACGTGAAGCTGGTGGGCGTCGAGCCGGGCCTGTCCTCCGGCCGCAACGGCGCCTCCCATCAGGCCCTGGCCGACCTCGGCATCATGAGGAGCTTTCCGGGAATGACCGTCTGCGATCCCGGAGACGCCGTGGAAACCGTGGCCGTGATGGAATGGCTGGCGGCGCATCCCGGACCCGCCTACATGCGCGCCCCCCGCGGCAGGACTCCCGTCGTCCACGGGGGAGGCCCCCTGACGCTGCGGCCCGGCAGGGCCATCCCGCTCCGCCGTGGGAAGGACGCCGCGGTGTTCGCCTGCGGCATCATGCTTCCCCGCGCCCTGGAGGCGGTGGACGCGCTTCGCGGACAAGGGATCGACGTCGGCCTCTACAGCATGCCTTTCGTGAAGCCCATCGACGAGGAGGCGGTCCTGGGTGCGGCCATGGAAACGGGCTGCATCGTGACGGCGGAGAATCACAGCGTGTTGGGGGGACTCGGAGGCGCCGTGGCGGAGATCGTCACATCCTGTCATCCCGTGCCAGTGATCCGGATCGGGATCCGGGATTCCTTCGGACAGGTCGGCGACCTGGATTGGTTGGCCAGGCAGTACGCCATGGACACGGAGAGCATCATGAAAGCCGTGAAGACCGCGATGAAAAAAAAGGTTGACAGAAAATCATGAGGCGGTTTATAGTCGATACGTTACCGGTAACGTTTAGATTATTGGATTTTCAACCGGTGGAAGACCTCAAACAACAAGCTACGGGGTATAAATCCTTCGTGCGGATCGAAAAGGAGAATGTCCTGTGGTCGACAAAACCAGGATCGCCTTCCACATCCACGACGGTGAAATCGCCTCATCCCCTTTCAGAGAAGCGAAAAGACATTGGCCCAATGCTCTTGAGCCAAAATAAACAGGAGGTGCTTATGCGTGGGAAAAGTGCTTTGAGGATCCCGGCCGTGATCCTGATCCTGCTCGGATGCGCCGCTTTGGCAGCGGCGACAGGCAAGCAGGAGGACAAGACCGCCGTCAAGGGGGAGCCGATCCATATCACAGGCTGGGCCAACTGGGCTCCGGGGCCGGTCAAGGACAGCCCGACCTTCGGGAACCTGTACATGTTCCAGGTGGCCAGGGAGAAATTCAACATCACGATCGACTGGACCGAGGCCACGGGAAGCACGGCGGAGGTCACGACGCAGCTGGGACTGCTCGTCGCCTCCGGGAAGATGCCGGACCTGATCGAGCGGATCATGACGACGCAGATCGGACAGGACTACGGCAGGCAGGGCGCCTTCATCGCCCTGGAGGACCTGATCGCCAGAAACGCGCCCGTCCTGAGCGCGCAGATGAAGGCGAATCCCGCCTACAGGGGGCAGACAGTGGCGCCGGACGGCCACATCTATTTCTTCCCCCGCCTGCTGGAGGACCTGCCGAGGAACTTCAATGGCTTCCACATCCGCCAGGACTGGCTGGACAAGCTGGGCCTCGCCATGCCCCAGACGATGGATGAGTTGTACGCCGCCTTCAAGGCGTTCCGCGACAAGGACCCCAACGGCAATGGAAAGGCGGACGAGATCCCCTGGTCGTCGAATCCCTACCCGCTTGCCTGGGCCTTCGGCATCGGCTGCCGCGGGTCCAACAACGTCACGGACTTCTTCGTGGAGGACGGCAGGGTCAAGTTCGGTCCCCTGGACCCCCGGTACAGGGACGCCATGACGCTCCTGGCCAAATGGTATTCGGAGAAGCTGATCGACAACGAGTACCTCGGCCTGAAGGCCAGCGCGTTCGACACCAAGGTGCTGCAGGACCAGGTGGACGCCTGCTACGGATCCTACGCCGGCTACCTCACGAAGTACAACAAGCTCTTCCTCCAGGACAGGAAGTCCGGCCTGTTCGTCGGGCTCCCCGCCCCGGCGGGACCCGCGGGCATCCGCAGCAACCTGGGGATCCACATGGAGCTGGATCCCGCCTGCGGGGCCGCGATCACGGTCCAGTCCAAGCAGGCGGCGGCCATCACGAGGATGATGGACTACTTCTATTCCGACGAGGGCCGGAGGGTCCTGTACTTCGGCAAGGAGGGCGAGCACTACACCATGCAGGGCGGGAAGCCGGTCTACACGGACAAGGTCGCCAAACACGAGACCCTCGCGATCGCGCAGTACCTGAACACCTACGTGGGCTACATCAGCCAGTGGCCTTCCATCGTGCCCGGAGATCACCAGCTCTCGCTCTACGACAAGGAGGGGAAGGAGGCGCTCTACACGGCCGCCAAAACCGCGGGCAACCGCAAGATCCCCATCCTCCAGTTCACGACCGCGGAGGTGAAGGAGACCCAGACGCTTTCCCGGGACCTCAACACCTACATCGACGAATGGCTGGACGGTTTCATCCGGGGGACCAAACCCCTCGGCGACTACGACGCGTTCCTGGACGGCCTGAAGAAGCTCAACGCGGAACGGTACACGGCCCTGCACCAGACAGCCTACGAACGCTACCTGAAGGCCACGGGAATGTAGGATCCGCATGGAAACGACGGGGGGAAAAACGGGATCGGGCCGGACTGCCGCCGCCCATCGACCGGGGGAGTTCCGCAGATACCTCAAACGGAGGGGATTCCTTCTCTACCTGTTCTTCCTCCCCGTCGCGCTCTATTACCTCGTCTTCCATTACGTCCCCATGTACGGGGTGATCATCGCCTTCAAGGATTTCAGCCCCTTCCTCGGGATCCTGAGGAGCCCCTGGGTGGGATTCGAGCATTTCCTCACCTTCTTCCGCTCCATCTATTTCTTCCGGCTCCTTCGCAACACGTTCCTCATCAGCTTCTACAGCCTCCTGTTCGGCTTCCCGGTCCCCATCCTCTTCGCCCTGCTCCTGAACGAGCTGCCGGGCCGGCGCCTGCGCTCGATCATCCAGTCCCTGACCTACGTGCCGCACTTCGTCTCCACGGTCGTGGTGGCGGGACTGCTCTACACGTTCCTGTCCCCGTCCGCCGGATTCGTCAACGCCATCGTCACGGGGTTGGGCGGAAAGGCCGTCGACTTCCTGCGGGAGCCCGCCTGGTTCCGTTTCCTCTACGTGCTGTCCGGCGTCTGGCAGCAGATGGGCTGGGGCTCCATCATCTACGTGGCGGGGCTCTCCGCCATCGACGTGCAGCTCTACGAGGCCGCGGACATGGACGGGGCCGGACGGCTTCGCAAGATGTGGAGCATCAGCCTGCCCGGCATCCTTCCCACGATCGTGACCATGCTCCTCCTGAACCTGGGCCGTCTCATGACGGTGGGATTCGAGAAGGTGTTCCTGCTCTACAATTCGGCCACCTACGAGACGGCCGACGTCATCAGCACCTACGTCTACCGGTCCGGCATCATGGAGCAGCAGTACAGTTTCGCGGCGGCGGTGGGCCTGTTCAACTCCGTCGTGACCCTCGTTCTCCTCACGGGATTCAACTGGATCTCCCGCAGGATGAGCGAATTCTCCCTTTGGTGAGGGGCGGCCATGATACCGTACGGAAAGGACAGGGTGGCAAACGGGATCCTCGCCGCCGTGCTGGGCCTGATGGCTCTGGCGATGGTCTACCCGTTCCTGTACGTCATGTTCGCCTCCGTGAGCGACCCGCTCGTCGTGGCCCGCAGTCCCCTGCTGTTCTGGCCGAAGAAGCCCACGCTGACATCCTTCCGATACCTGTTCTCCGTGAACCTGGTCTGGATCGGCTACTTCAACACGCTGGTCTATGCCGTCTCCGGCACCGCGCTGAACCTCGTCGTCACCATGCTCGGCGGCTACTCCCTCGCGCACCCGGACTTCCGGGGGAAGCGGATCTTCCTCTTCCTGATCGTGATCACCATGTACTTCAGCGGAGGCATGATCCCCCTGTTCCTCGTGGTGAAGGCGCTGGGCCTGCTGGACCGGAGGTTGGCCGTGATCCTGCCCGTGGCGGTGAGCACCTGGAACCTCTTCATCACCCGGTCCTACATCGAGGCCAACATCCCCGGGGAGCTGCGCGACGCCGCGGAGGTGGACGGCGCCTCCGAGCTCACCTTCTTCCTCCGCATCGTCCTGCCCCTGTCCCAGGCGATCCTCGCGGTCCTGATCCTCTTCTACGCCACCGGCCACTGGAACTCGTTCTTCGACGCCCTGCTTTTCCTGCGCGACAGGAAGCTCTATCCCCTCCAGGTGTACCTGCGGGAGCTTCTGATCATGGAGACGCAGATGGACGCCATGCTCAACGACGCGGTCTCCGACAGGGCCTTCCTCGTGCTCACCCTGAAGTACTCGATCATGGTGGTGGCCATCCTGCCGCTCCTGGTCGCCTTCCCCTTCGTGCAGCGCTACTTCGTGAAGGGCGTCATGATCGGCGCCCTCAAGGGTTGAGCGTGGGCATCCGGGGAATCAGCCTGGGCATCGACGCCATCGAGGCCGGACCGCCCCCCGCGGCTTTTTTGTCCCGCCTGGCGGAGATCCGCTCCTGGGGATACGACGCGGTGGAGCCGCTCATCGGCCTGCCGGACGCCGGAGTCATCGGGGAGCTGGGGCCGATGCTGGCGCGGGCCGGGCTTTCCCTCAGCGGGTTCCGCACGGGCGCGCTGTACGGGGTCCACGGATACAGCTTCTGCGACCCGGACCCGTCCATACGCCGCGCCGCGGTCGAGGCGGTCAAGGCGGTCATCCGGGAGACCGCCCGATTCCCGGACGCGCGGGTGTTCAATGGGATGATCCAGGGCAGGCCGAAGCCCGGCGTGGGGATCGAAGAGGCCAGGGGCCGCTGCGAGGAAGCGCTGAAGGAATGCGTGCGGGAGGCGGAGCGCTTCCGCGTGGGCTTCTGCCTGGAACCCCTGAACCGCTACGAGCTCCCCTATCACAACACGGTGGCGGAGGTGGCGGACCTGGCGCGCAGGATCGGCTCCCCGCGGTTTTCCATCCTGATCGACACCTTTCACATGAACATCGAGGAGGGCGACCTCTGCGCCGCGATCCGGGAGCACGCGTCCCTCATCGGCGGGGTCCACTTCATCGACAGCACGCGCAGGGAGCCCGGTTCCGGCCACCTCGACCTGCGGGCCGTGTATGCCGCGCTGCGGGAGATCGGGTATTCCGGATACGTGACGGTGGAGACGGACCGCCCTCCCGACCGCGATGCGATCAGCCGCAAGACGGCGGCCTTTCTCAAGGGGCTCCCGACCACCCTCCCCGCTGCATCCGGTTTCCTTCGCGTTCCGCTTGCTGTAGAATCGGAGCGGGAGGATGCCCCATGACGACAAGTACGATCGCTTCCTTGGGAACCGTCCTGATGAGCCTGTTCTTCCTCGCCCTCATCGGAGGCGCGGCATTCCTGTTCGTCTCCGTGGCCCGCAGGAACGCCGCCGAGACGCCCTGGAGCGACATCTACAGGCTTCGCGATCCCGTGCCGCCGGGCATGGTGCAGGACCTGCGGGCGGCCCGGAACAACAGGAACTTCGAGAGCGGCTTCGGCGTGGCCAAGGACAAGGTCCTCTCCTACGTCTTCGGCTCCTCCACGGTGGCCCACCTGGGTCCCGGGAGCGGCGGGGACATGCAGAACGACGTGTACGTCGAACACGGCGTCGAGGTGGGCCTCTCCCGCGGGAGCGCCTATGTCCAGCGCGGGGACGTCTCCGTCAAGGTGACGGCACGGGGACTGACGGTCACGCCCCACGGCGGATCCCGGTTCCTCGCCGCGGTCGAGGGCAAGGACCTGCTGGTCCACTGCATCCACGGGGATTGCGACGTCGGGGTCGGAAAACCTCCCGAATACGGGTGGTCCGTCCCCGTCCATGAAGGGAAGACCTACAGGTTCCCGGAAAAAAGCAGGGAACCCGTCGAATCCGACATCCCGGCCGAGGCGCGGGCGCTGGACGAGGCCCTGCGCATCAAGGCGGAAGCGCAATAGCCGCACGCGCGCAACCCGGTGCTTCAGGAGCCCAGGATCTCCCTGACGGCGCACTCATAGGCGTCGAACGTCCGGGCATGCCGGATCCTCCCGAGCGCCTTCCGGCAATGCGGGAAGGAACCGCCCAGCAGGCTCCATACCTCGCCCATCTTGTCCAGGACATGGGCTGGACCGCAGAGCGCGGCGCGGTAGGCGGCGTACAGGTCCCCGTGGAACGCCCGGATCGACGAGGTCGGGTCCGCCGCGGGTGCCATCCCCTTGATCTTGGCGGGCAGGAAGGGATCGGCGACGACCCAGCGCCCGATCATCCAGCCGCGGACGCCAGGGAACCTGGCCTGCAGGCTCCGGAAGGTCTGCGGGTCCTTGATGTCCCCGTTGTACATCAGCTCATGGCGGCAGACGGCGGCGGCCCGGGCAAAGCCGTCCAGGTCGACCCCTCCCCGATACATCTGGACGCCGACCCGGGGGTGCAGGATGATCCGCTTCAACGGGAAGGCGTTCAACACCGGCATCAGCTCGAGGATCTCCCCCGGGTCTCTGCGGCCAAGCCTGAGCTTCACCGAAATCCGCGGACCGGCCTTGGCGCAGACCCCGTCCAGGAACCTCTCGACCAGGGAGGGAAAGGGCAGCAGGCCGGAGCCCCGCCGCTTGTTGGCCACGGCGGGGTGGGGACAGCCCAGGTTCCAGTTGACCTCCCCGTAGCCGAGATCGGCAAGGACCGCCGCGACGGCGAGAAAGCAGGCCGCGTCATTGGCCAGGATCTGCGGGACCGTCCCACAGGCTTCGGGCACAAGGTCCTTGAGGCGCTTGAGCGGAAGCCGCACCGGATCCACGGCTGGGAGAAACGGCGCCATCATGGCGTCGATGCCCGAAAAATGGGCGTCGTAGGCCGTGCGGAAAATGCGGTTGGTGATGCCTTGCAGCGGCGCGAGATGGATGATCGGGTCCGATCCGGTTCGATTCACGGCTCGCCGTGCTTCAGCCGGACTTCGCGCCGGCGGCGTACCTTCTGTCCCGTCTTCATCGCCCCAGGATACGGAAACCGGGGCGGCTTGTGTAGGGACCCGCATCCCCGACGCGACGCGCGCCCTGGATGCAGCCCTGGCGTTGCCGACGCCCGCGGAAAGGCCGTAGGGACGAAGGGGCCCGCCCGGTCTCCCGGGGGGCCCCTTCGCATTTCTTCCGCGGCTTTTTTTCGATCGCTCTGGTGCGGCCTACTTGCGTGTCAGTTCGGCGATCAGGTCCACCACCTGCTGTCCTGCCTGAGCCGTGGTGCTCTGGCCGAAAGCCACCTTCTGCGCGATGACGAACAGCCTGTTGTTCCACTGGGAATCCCCGGGCATGTTCGGGTCCCTGGCCGACGCGTGCTTCCCGGCGACGTCGATGTACGCGGCGACTCTCTTGGCGATCTCGGTGGTCGCGACCACGGCCCGCGCTTCCGAGTTGACGGGGTTTCCGGGATCCGCGCCCATGATCTTCCAGACGCCCGGATCGTTGACGCGGTAGCTGATGAACTTGGCGGCCGCTTCGGCGTTCTTGGAGTTCTTGTTGACCGCCATCATCTGGCTCATCTGGCCCCACAGCATCCTGCTCGCCGCGGCGTTGGGCAGTTCGACGAGGTCCAGGGCGTCCTTCGTGGCGTTCTGATAGTTGAGAAGCTGGTTGGACCAGATGACGCAGGCCGCCACCTTCCCGGCGATGAGGGAGGAAGTGGATTCATTGGTTTCGGCATAGCCGCCGGCCGTCTGGGCATCCGGAATGAATCCTGCGGTGCGCCAACCCGCCCACAGATCGAAATACTTCTGGGCGTCGGCGGCCTTCACGGAGGACTTGGTCCCGTCCCACATGGGGGTGCCGTTCTGGCGCATCCAGTAGCCGAAGTAATAGGACTGATCCGTGTTGGAACTGTTGTCGGCGATGGGGAAAACCCCGGCCGGGAGCTTCGCCTTGACGGCGGCCAGCCATGAGGCGAACTCTTCCCAGCTCATGGACACCTTGGGCAGCGGAGCGCCGGATCTTTCGAGCAGGGACTTGTTGTAGAGGATGCCGGGCATGTTGGCGGCCAGGGGAAGGGCGTAGAGCTTTCCGTCCACCGTGCCCGCGGCGATCGCCGAGGCGTCGATCTTCGAGACGTCGAGAGCGCCGCTCTTCACGAGCGCGTCGAGGGGAAGAAGGACCGAGCCGACGTTGCTGCCGACGCCCAGGTTGGAGAAGTCGCCGCCGAGCTGTACGATGTCCGCCGCGTTGCCGCCCGCGAACTGGGTGGCGAACTTGGCGAAATGCTCCCCGGTGCCAGGCGCGGGTTCCGCCGCGACGATGATCCCGGTCTTCTCCGTGAACTTGTCGATGGCGAGCTGGGTGTTCTTGATGCGGGCTTCACTGCCCCAGAACGACCAGCGGATGGCCGTCGTCCCGCCCGCCGCCGTGGCGCCGGCCTTCGCGGGCGCTTCCGTCGTGCCGCCGGCGAACGCCGCGGCGCCCATCGCCACGAGCGCGATGACCGTACCGATGACGCGTTTCATGTTTCCCTCCTTCGAACAATGGTGATATCGACCAAGGGCCCAAGGCCCCCGATACCCGGATCACGGCTGCTCCGGCTTCAGCCCTTGATTCCCGTCGTCGCGATTCCCTGGATGAAATACTTCTGCAGGGAGAAGAACAGGATGAAAGAGGGTACCAACGACAGGACCGACATGGCGAACATCGGGCCCCAGGAGGACGCGCCGGAGGAATCCAAAAAAAGCCTGAGGCCCATGGGAACCGTGTACTTCTGCGGGGAATTCAGGTACAGCATCTGGTTGAAGAAATCGTCCCATGTCCAGAGGAAGGTGAAAAGCACGGTCGTGATGACGGCCGGAACGGAGAGCGGCATGATGATCCTCATGTAGATGCCGAACTTGCTGCATCCGTCGATACGCGCCGACTCGTCGATGTCCTTGGGCAGGCTGCGGATGAACTGCACCAGAAGGAACACGAAGAAGGCGTCGGTGGCGAAGAGCTTGGGCACGATGAACGGCAGGAACGTGTCGATCCAGCCGAAGGAACGGAAAATGATGTAGCGGGGAATGGTGGTGACGTGTCCCGGCAGCATCATGGTCAGCAGCATGACGGCAAACCAGAAGCCCTTCCCCCGAAACCGCAGGCGCGCGAAGGCGTACGCCGTGAGGGAGCAGAAGGCGGCATTGGCGACGACGCAGGAGACGCAGATCATGAAGGAATTGGCGAAGAACGTGCTGAACGGAACGATCCCGATTCCTTCCCATCCCTTGCCGTAGTTTTTCAGCGTCCATGTTTTTGGCCACAGGCCGGGGTCGCTGAAGATCTGCGTCCCTTCCTTGAAAGAGGCCATGACGAGCCAGAGGACGGGATACAGCATCCCGATTCCCAGCACGACGATGATGAGGTTCGAGATGGCGGATTTGCCCAGCCCGGCCGCCCGCCCTTTCATTCGCCGCTCCCGTAGGTGACCAGCGAATTCGAGCCCCGGAAGACCAGAACGGTCAGGACCGCGATGATGAGAAGCAGGATCCAGGCCATGGCCGCCGCATAGCCCATGTGGGACCAGGCGAACCCGTGTTGATAGAGGTAGAGGCTGTAGAACAAGGTGGAATCGATGGGGCCGCCCTGCCCCCCGGAGATGATGTAGGCCTGCGTGAAGGACTGGAAGGAGCTGATCATCTGCATGACCAGGTTGAAGAAGATGATGGGCGACAATCCGGGAAGGGTGATGGCGAGGAACCGGCGCACCTTGCCGGCGCCGTCCACTTCCGCGGCTTCGTAATACTCCTGGGGGATCTGCTTCAGGCCCGCGAGGAAGATGATCATCGGGGACCCGAACTGCCACACCGCCAGGATGATGAGGGTTCCCAGAGCATACTTCGGGTTGGAGATCCACGACGGCGGATCGAAATGAAACAGCGCGCGGAGGATGGAGTTCACCACGCCGTCACCGGCGAAAAGGCGCCGCCACAGCACCGCGATGGCCACGGAACCGCCGAGCAGCGTCGGGATGTAATAGATGGCCCGGTACAAGGGGATCAGCCTCATTTTCTGGTTCATCAGCATGGCCACCGCAAGGGCGAAAACCAGTTTCAGGGGAACCGAGAGGAACACGAAACGGAAGGTCACGAACAGGGAATTGAGGAAACGTTCGTCCCTGGGATACCGGTCGGCGCCGACGAACATGACGAGGAAATTCCGCATACCCACCCACTTCGGGGGTTCGAGGATGTTGTACTCCGTGAAGGACAGGTACAGGGAATAGATCATCGGGTAGAGGGTCAGGACGAAGAACCCGACAAGCCACGGGGCGAGAAAAGCATAGGACGAAAGGTCGTCACGGAGCGTCCTTCCGCGGCCAATCCCTGAGCTGCGCATACCTCTCCGGAATATCATGGAAAAAAGGGGGCGGGAAGCAGACATGATTACGGAAACGGGTACAATTCTACAGAATCCGCGCGGCGCCTAACGCGGCGCCGCGCGGGCGGCGCGCATCCGGTACTCCGAGGGGGACAGGCCGTGGAGCCGCTTGAAGGCGCGGCGGAAGGACGTCGTGTTGTCGTAGCCGCACCGGCGCGCCACGGCGTCCACGCCCTGGTCGGTGGAACGCAGGAGGCGGGCCGCCTCGTCGAAGCGGATACGCTGGACGGCGGCGGACAGGCACTCCCCCGTCTGCTCCTTGTGAAAATTGGACAGGTAGTTTTCCGAGATTCCCAGCGCGTCGGCGATACGGGTCAGGCCGAGGTCGGCCTCGACGTAGTGTTCCGCGATATACGCCTGCAGGGAGGCCAGGAGCGCCGCATTGTGGCTCTTCTTGCCCAGGTCGTAGGCGCGCATCAGGCCGCGCAGGATCTCCGACAGGCCGTCCAGGCCCTCCGGCGACGGGGGCCGCCCGCCCCACCGGGCCAGGTCCCCGCGGATTGCCGCGCCGTCCACGGGGAGGCCGTCGATCAGGCGGAGCACGGTGCCCTGGAGCTCCACGAAGAGGTTCCGCGTCTCCGGGGTGGACAGGCGCCGGGCGGAGAAGTTCTCCTCCCGCACGGTGGCGAGGAGGGTTTCCAGGAGGTCCGGATTGGCGGAACGGACCGCCTTCATGAGGTTCTCCTCCACCGCCAGGGGGTAGAAGTAGGAGGCCTTCCCCTGCGGGGCGTCCGCGTAGAACCGGACCGCCTCGCGGTCGTCCGCCGCGGAAGCGGCCGCCGTGAGGGCCTCCGCGTGGGAGACCATCAGGAGGAAGGGGTCCGGCGTCGGCGTACCGATCCCGAACAGGAAACCTCCGCGGATCCCGGGGGCCAGGTCCGCGCGCAACCCGTCCACAAACGCGGCCGCCTGCTCCCGGAAGGGCCGGCCGTCCTCCACGCCCTTCACGAGCGCCAGGTCGTCGAAGGAGACGGGAATCGCGTGCTCCCCCTCCCCCATCCGCCGGGCGGCTGCCTCCAGGAGCGCGTCGCGCAGCAGGGCGTGGGACTCGCCCTCCGCGGCGGCGTGGAGGGGGGCGAGGCGGCAGACCACCGTGTAGTAGGGGGAGGCGCGGAAGGCGACGCGGAAGGCCCGACGGTCCTCCTCGAAGCCCTCCCGGTCCGGATAGCTGCCGCGCAGGAGGTTCTGGAAGAAATAGGCCTTCGTCATCCGCTGCGCGGACAGGGCTTCGCTTTCGAGGCGCAGGTTGCTGTCCGCCATCCTCACGATGGCCCGCTCCACCCGCTCGTAGACGCCGCCCGGGCTCCCCCCGGGCTCCTCATCGCCGCGCAGCACCAGGCGGAAGAGACGCCGCAGGGGTTTGCTGCTGGTGACGGCGAACAGGTAGGAGGCGCCGACGCCCGCGGCGAGGCCGAGGCCGAGGAGGAGGAAGGCGATGTCCCGCACCTTCCGCGCCTTGGCCAGGACCTTCGTCTCGCTCAGGAAGGCGGTGAAGGTCCAGCCGGAGAGGGGAGACCTCACCTGGTAGCGGCGCAGGGGTCCTTCCGTGCCGTCGCCGGCCGCGGAGGCGCCCTTTGGGCCCGTGGCGCAGACGGCGTTCCCGTCGGCGTCCCGCACCTCCACGCGGCCGCCATATCGGTCCGGAAGCTGGGAGAGCATGCGGACCATGACCCCGTTGTCCAGGATCCCGACCACCGTCCCCAGGAAGTAGTCGCCGTGGCCGATGGGGCGGCGGTAGACCGCACCGTCCACCGCCGGACCGCCCGTCCCCCCGATGCGGACCGACAGGGTCGGCAGGAATCCTTCCCCATCGGGGGCCATGAGGATTCGGTCCCGCCACTGGTCCGCCGTGTACCCGTCGCAGGCGAAAAGCGTCCCGTAAAAACCGTCGTAGGCCGCGAAGCCGTCCTCGTAGACGATGAGGCCGCTCTTGGACATGTAGAGGAGGCAATGGCCGAGGATCCCGTTGCCGAGCACGAACGAGGAAAGCTTGGCCTGGACCCGCTTCAGGTTGTAGAACTCGATGCCGGAAAGCGGGGTCGCCGTTTTGAGGTAGTAGCCGATCTCGTAGTCGCTCGCGATCTGGATGGACATCTTGGGGAGCTCCGCCAGCATCCTGTCGATCTCCGCCACGCCGGCCTCCAGGCTGGAGGCGGCCGTCGCGTCGAGGTTCTTCAAGATGGCCTGGAAGGAGATGCGGGCGGCCAGGGCGGCCATCAGCATGGGAAGCACGAGGATGAGGACATTGTTGACGATATACCGGAAAAAGATCCTCTCCCCCGCGTCGTAACGCCGCATGGCACCCCTTCCCGAGGGAGACTACAACGTTACCTCGAAGATGTTAAGGTTTCCTGGAGGATCGAGAGGTAGCGGTCCAGGCCGATCTGCTTGAGCTGCGCCACGTAGGCGTCCCACTGCGTCTCGATGTCCTTGTCCCCGATGAGGAACCGGTCCGTCGACTCCGCGATGAAGGTGTGGATGGTCCGGCGCAGGTCATTGAACTCGGTCATGCTCGCCTCCTTCAGCGAGGCGGTGGCGTACGGAAACCGGCGGACCTTGAACGGCTCGTAAAACGTGGTCTGGTTGTACAGCATCTCCTCGTAGGAGTAGCCGGCGCCCTTGGCGAACTCGTTTTTCAGGTTCCGCGTCCAGCCGGGCCCCAGGTTGATCTGCGCGTTGTCTTCCTTGGTGAGGACCTTGAGGTACTTGTAGAGCGCGGGCTGCCCGGAAAAGCTGATGAGGTTCTCCCCGGCGTCCACCTTGGCCCAATGCCTGCCCTCGACGCCCTTCTCCCGCAGGCCGAACTCGACGCTGAAGAAGTTGTCCGCCCAGCGCATGGCCACCGCGGGCTGCCTGCACTTGTCCGTGATCTCCAGCTGCCCGGGCTGGATGACCTGGTCGATGATCCACGCCGTGCTCCGGTTGCCCCTGGGCCCCTTGATGGGGATCTGGGCCACGAACTCCTTGTAGCGCTCCTTGGGGTCCGCCGTGTTGGCGAAGTTGCCCGGGTGGTGGGAGGCCACGGCGCCGATCCGGTTGACGGCGCCTCCGTCGACGAGCGGCTTGATCTGCTCCTTGTCCTGGGTGAGGGCCGCCACGTCGATGAGGCCCTCCCTGTACAGCCTGGCGATGTAGCGCAGGCCGTCCCGGAACTCCGGCTTGTCCGCGTCGAAGAACAGCTTGTCGTTGACGAGGAACTCGTAGTTGTTCAGGAGCGCGTCCCCGCTGTCGTCCGGCCCGCCGGCGGCCACGAACGCGTTCATGATCCACAGGGCCAGATCCTCCTGGCTGCGCTTGGCGCCGGTGAGCGGGATCTCATCCTTCAGGCCGTTCCCGTTGGGATCCTTCTCCTTGAACGCCCTGGCCACCGCGTAGAACTCGTCCGTGTTCGTGGGCATCTTGAGCCCCAGCCCGTCGAGCCAGGCCTTGTTGATCCAGAGCTTCTGCCGCAGGGTCATGTGGTAGTCGTCCGTGAAGACCGCGGGGAGGCCGTAGATCCTCCCGTTCGGACTGGTGATGGCAGGCCTCACCACGGGCTCCTTCCGGAAGAGCTCCTTGAGGTGGTAGCCGTAGGCGTCGACCAGATCGTTCAAGGCGAGGAATACCCCCTGCGTCCCGTAGCGGTAGATGTCCTGGGTGGACAGTCCCGCGCCGTTGGCTCCCGTCCCCGAGAGGATGTCCGGGTAGTCGCCGCTTGCCAGGAGCACGCCCAGCTTGTTCTTGGCGTCGGCCTTTGTCGTTTCGAGCCACTCGATGTGGACGCCCGTGGCCCGTTCCAGCCATTGGGCGGACGCGTTGGTCCTCAGGTCCTCGATGAACCCGACGCTCGGGATGAAGCCGGTCAGCGTGACCTTCTCCTTCACCACGGGCAGCTCGCCGGGCGCCGTGACCGCGGCAGCCGCCGTACCGCCCTCCTTCGCGCCCCCCGCGGAGACGAACGCCGCGCAGGCCAGGAGAGCCGGGAGGATCAGAAACGCCGTTCTCATGCCGTATCCTTTCTCCCCTTCATGAAACACCGTTACGGGAACGGGTACAAGACCAGGACGGGATCGCCGGATGATCCGCAGGGCATGTCACGGCGTTGGAACGCTCCCCCTGGCCACCGTCAAGCATGCATTCGTCATTTTTTGAAAAAAGAAGGCAACATGATATAATTAAGAAAACATAGGCGAAACGCCCTCCATACCGATTGCATCAGCCTCCATACGCCCAGGGAAAGAAAAGGAGAGAGACAATGTGGAAGAATCTCAAGATCGGGGTGAAACTGGTCTCCGTGGGCAGCCTTGTGGTGCTGCTGTCGGCGGCCCTCGTGTCCACCTTTGCCAACTTCAAATCCGCCTATGCCGTGAAGGACCTCACGCTGGAGCAGATGGCCACGCGAGCCGCGGAACTGGCGACGCTCGTCGACACGGCCGTGAACCTCGAGATGAAATTCGCGGAAAGCACCGCCCGCTCCCCGGAGCTGATCGAAGCGGCGCGTTCCGTGAAGGAACTCGGCCGGGAGAAGAGCGCCGATAGGATCGCGGCCGCGGAAGCCAGGCTGTCCGCCCTGGGCGGCGTGAAACGGGTGGCGGAAACGCTTTCCTCATTCGCCGTCGTGGATCTGTCGGGCATGACCATCTGCTCCTCCGTGGCGGCCAACAGGAACCTGGACGTCTCCTCGCGGCAGTACGTCAAGGACATCGCCGGCGGCAAGGCCTATTCCATCGGCCTCGGGATGAGCAAGGCCACGGGCAAACCGGTGGGCTTCATCGCCTTCCCCCTCCCCGCGGCCGACGGCAAGCCGGCCGGCGTCGCGGTGGACACGATGAACATCTCCTCCCTGACGGACCTCGTCTCCAAAGCGAAGTTCGGGAAGTCGGGATACGCGTTCCTTGCCGGTTCCGACGGCCTCGTCATCGCGCACCCGGATCCGAAAAAGGTCCTCACGGAGAACCTGCTGCAGTCGGAGGGATTGAAGGTCCTGGCGGAGAAGATGGTGAAGGGACAGGGCGGTATCGAGCACTATGAGGAAAACGGCGTCGCCATGACCGCGGGGTACGCGCCCTGCGCCCTGACCGGGTGGAGCGTTGCCCTCACGGCGCCCTACTGGGAGTACATGGCCTCCGTCACGGAGATGCGGACCCTCATCATCCTGGTGAGCGTCGGCGCCTTCCTGATCGGAGCCCTGGTCTTCTACCTCTTCTCCCGCAGCATCACGGTCCCCCTGAAGAAGGGCGTGGACTTCGCCGGCCGTGTGGCGGAGGGGGACCTGTCGGCGCGCATGGAGGCCCATGGCCGCGACGAAGTCGGGATCCTCGTGGAAGCCCTGAGCGGCATGGTGGAACGCCTCTCCTCCATCGTGGCGGACGTGCGGGGCGCCTCGGACAACGTGGCGCAGGGAAGCGGGCAGCTCTCCTCGGGCGCGCAGGGCCTTTCTCGGGGAGCCACGGAGCAGGCGTCGGCGGGCGAGGAGGTCTCGTCGTCGATGCAGCAGATGGGCGCCAACATCAGGCAGAACACCGACAACGCGATGGAGACGGAGAAGATCGCGATGAAGGCCGCGGAAGACGCCAGGGAGGGAGGCAAGGCGGTCGCGGCAACCGTGCAGGCGATGAAGGAGATCGCGGGCAAGACGGGGATCATCGAGGAGATCGCGCGGCAGACCAACCTCCTCGCGCTGAACGCGGCCATCGAGGCGGCGCGCGCCGGGGAGCAGGGGAAGGGCTTCGCGGTGGTCGCCTCCGAGGTGAGGAAGCTTGCCGAGAGGAGCCAGAAGGCGGCCGGGGAGATCGGGGAGCTTTCCAAGAAAAGCGTGCAGGTGGCCGAGGGGGCGGGGGAGCTCCTGGCGCGGATCGTACCGGACATCAGGAAGACGGCGGAACTGGTGCAGGAGATCGCCGCGGCCAGCGGGGAGCAGAACGGCGGAGTGGAGCAGATCAACAAGGCTCTGATGCAGCTGGACCGGGTGATCCAGCAGAACGCGGCGTCGGCGGAGGAGCTGGCGGGCACGGCGGAGGAGATGAACGGGCAGGCGGAGCAGATGCAGTCGACCATGGGATTCTTCAAGACGGGCGACGGTCCGCGTAAGATGCTCCCGGCGGGCCGGAACGGAAACGACGCGTGAGACGATCGCAAAAAAAAAGGGACCCCGGGAAGGAGGAGTACCCGGGGTCCGGAAAACTGGTGTTTGGGCGCCGAACAAGAAGAAGCAAAGCTTCGTTCTTGCTAATCAACAATAACTATATTATCTCCAAATACATCAAAAGTCAATGATTTTTGGAAATAAATATATTTTCTCCAAGAAAACATCCTCAACATTGATACTATGTCTGATTTTATTAATCACAAATGAAATTAATTACTTGGGTTAAAAACAATAGATTAATTTTATTAATTGACAATTAATTTTTTTGAGTATAAATTCCTGGTATGTCAGCGAACCGAATCGATGCGAACGTCCGATGTCCGTCCTGCGGTGGGCAGCTCTATCCAAGGGTCCTCGTATGCGACGCATGCGGCCTGAAGGTCGAGGCGGATTTCATCCTGAACGAATTCGGGTCCCTCACCCCGGATGAACTCCACTTCCTGCGCGTGTTCATCTACTGCGAAGGACGCATACGGGACATGGAGACCGTCCTCGGCGTGAGCTACCCCACTGTCAAGGGAAACATGGCGGCCATCAAGGCGAAGCTCAACCTCAAGAGCCCGGGCTTCGTCGGGCGGAAGGTCCAGGACGGGCCGCCGCACGAAGAACCGGAGGCCGGAGCGGCGATGGGCGCGGAGGAGATCCTCGACGGGCTGGATGCCGGAAAGATCCCCTACAAGGACGCCGTCCGGCTCCTGAAGGAGATCAGGAAAGGAGCGAAAAGCGATGAACGATAAGGCTACCGAACGGATCCGTTCCATGCTGGACAGGGGCGCCATTACCAAGGAACAGGCGGATGAGCTCCTCGGGGTCCTGTCGGAAGAGCCCGAAGGAGGCGAAGGCGATCCGACCGCCGGAGCCGGGGACACCGCGGAAGAGGTGCCGGGCGGCCGCTTTTCCCACGACTACGGCTACGAATGGGTCCGACGGCATCGGGGTCCCCGCAGCCGCAATGCCCAGGACTCATCCTTCGTGGAGCAACCCGAGGGCGAGGAGTTCGAGTTCGAAGGCAACCGCGTGGTCCACGGAAAGATCATCGGGATGCGCCTGACGCGGTCCAAGGTGAAGGACAACCGGTTCAACGCCTCCGTGTTCCGGGACGCGGTCCTCGTCGACAGCGCCATGGAGGACTGCGCGCTTTCCGGGGCCTCCCTGGCCGGACTGTCCATGGAAGGCTCCAGGATGCGCGTCGCGAACTTCGCCGGATCCAAGGTCGGCCGCCTGGAGCTGCAGGGCGGATCCGAGCTGGAAAACGTGAGGTTCATGGGCTGCACGGTGCAAAGCCTCTCCTGCCGCGGGGAAAGCGGGATCCTCAACGTCAACTTCGCCGGCGGCCTCATGAACAGCCTCGCCCTCGCTTCCCGGTCCAGGATGCGGGACTGCCGGATGAGCGGCGTCACGTCGGCCCGCCTGACGATGGAGCGCAGCCTGATCCACGACACGAAATGCGACGGATGCGGCCTGACGGATGTGAATCTCTCCTCGGTGGAGATGGATGCCTGTACCCTGCGGGGAGTGAGCGTTCACGGCGCCACGCTGGAGAACTGCCGCATGCTCCAGTGCCGCGTGGAGGCCATGGCGTTCGAGAACCTCAGGATCCGCGGCGACAGCCTGGAGCGCGTCCGGATCGAAGGACCGCATTTCCCCTGCCGGCTCCAGACGATGGGAATGGAAATTTCGGACTGCACGTGGGACGACATGAAGTTCGAGGAATGCACGTTCCAGGACACGGCCTTCCTCGGCATCGAGTCCAAGGGGCTCCGGTTCCGCGGCGTCGATTTCACGGGCAGGAAGATCGAGAAGGCGGAGGACCTCGAGGACCTCGCCAACGGATAGGGAGGATCCATGGACATCCTTTCCGTCAAGGGATTGAAAAAAACTTCAAGGCAGGGAGAAGGGCGAGGCCGTGGAGGCCGTCGTGATCCCCATCAGGCTGCCCGCGCCGGCCTTCCCCTGGGGCATGAAGTCCCTCAAGCGTGCGGCGGCGTGAGGGCGGCGGAGACACGGAAGTCCCTGTAGCGGAAGCGGGTCCACCGCATCTGGCGAAGGCCGATCCAGCCGTCCCCGAGGGCCGGCCCCAGCGCCCCGTCGTCGGCCCAGTCGATGAAGGCCACGCCGTCCGCCTCCAGCCTGACGCGCGCGCCGTCCTTCAGGAGGCGCAGGCGATGCACGGCCGTGGAATCCCAGGGGATGGCCACGGGGCCCTGAGCCACGACGTGGGCCCCGGGGTTCCGCCTCATGTTGGACGTGGCGCGCCTCGGCTCGTCCGGAGTGTTGGCGTAGTACGAAACGTGGTAGCAGCGCAGGCCCATGGTGTAGTCGGGGAACAGGCCGGTCCGCCGGGGGAGGCGCGCGTCGAACAGGTCCTCCCCGCCGGGTCCCCGCGCGGCGAAAAAGACGATGCAGAGCCCCAGTTCCGCGTCCAGGCACTGGGCGTCCCACTCGGCGAGGAAGCTTCCCGGAAACGGCCGCGGGCACCAATAGGTGAAGTGTCCCCCGCCGTCCGGCGAGTCCATCGTCATCCAGCCATCCGCGAACTCCGTCCTTCCGGGACCTTCCATGACCCAGTCACGGACGCTCCCGGCGTCCCCCATCCCCGCCCGATACGGCAGCCCCGCATCCACGACGGTCTCGATTGACCCGCGCATGCCGCGAGGGTACCATGACCGGCACGCCATGAAAAACCCTCCTCCTTCGCACGAGCGGAACGTGGAACTGCATTGGATCGACGGCCGGGCACCCTCGGCGCTCTCGGGCGCCGTATGCGGCGTACCCTGGCCCCGGGGCGCCTTCGCCGCGGGGCAGACCTTCCGCCTGGAGACACGGGACGGATCGCCCGTGCCGGTGCAGACCTGGCCCCTGGCGACATGGCCCGACGGCTCCCTCAAGTGGACCGCCGTCGCCGTGGGGCCGGAGGCGGCGGTGGACCGCCTCATCCTCTCCCCCGGCTCCCCCGCCCTTCCAGCCCATCCCGTGGCCGTACGGGAGGACGACGATGCGGTGACCGTCGACACCGGCGTGATCCGATGTACGTTCCCCAGGACGGGCAACGCGGTCCTCGCCTCCGTCTTCCGTGACGGACGGCTCACCGCCGGTCCCGCACGCCTGGTCTGCCTGTGCCAGGACGCGGGCGACGACGCTTCCGGGGGAGCCTTCACGGTGGAGCGCTACGAAAGCGAGGTCGGGGACGTCAGCGTCGAACGCTCCGGCCCCGTGCGCGCCGTCGTGCGGGTCCGCGGCGTGCACAGGAGCCGCGGCGGCCGCGCGCTCCTGCCCTTCGTCCTGCGTTTCCACCTCCACGCCGGCTCGGAGGCGGTCCGCATCGTGCACACGATCGTCTTCGACGCGGACCCCGCGAAGGACTTCCTCCGCGGCATCGGGCTGCGCCTCGAGGTGCCGCTCCGCGATCCTCTCCACGACCGGCACGTGCGGTTCGCCGGCCAGGACGGGGGCCTGTGGGCCGAGTCGGTGCGGGGCCTCACCGGCCTGCGCCTCGAGGCGCCGGAGGCGTTCCGCAGGGCGCAGGTCGACGGGACGGCCGCGCCGGACTTCGGGACGCTGCCAGCCGCCTTCCGCGCCCGCCTCGCCTACGTGCCCGCCTGGAACGACTACGAGCTGTCCCAGCTTTCCGCGGACGGCTTCCAGATCCGCAAGCGCACCGCCTCCGACAAGGCGTGGATCCGCGCGGACGGCGGCCAACGGGCCGCGGGCCTCGGCTACGTGGGAGGCGCGCATGGGGGGGCCGCATTCGCCGTCCGGGACTTCTGGAGGAAGCATCCCGCCCAGATCGACGTCCGGGGCGCGGCCACGGAGGCCGCCGAGGCGACCCTCTGGCTCTGGGCGCCGCGGGCCCCCGCCATGGACATGCGGCCGTACCACGACGGCATGGGCATGCGCACCCACGCGGAGCAGCTGGAGGGCCTGGGGATCACCTACGAGGACTGGGAGGGGGGATACGACACCTCCGTCGGCATCGCGCGCACGAGCGAGATGACCCTGTGGCCCGTCTGCGCCACCCCCCCGCGGGAGCGGCTCCTCGCCTGGGCGGCGGACTCCGACGCCCCGCCGGTGCCCGCCTGCGCCACGGCGCATTTTGTCGCCTGTGGGGTGTTCGGTGGCCTGTTCGCCCCCGTGGACCGCTCCAACCCGGCCAGGGCGCTCCTGGAGGACCGGCTGGAGTTCCTGCTGGACTTCACCATGCGCCAGGCGGGGCAGCGGCGCTGGTACGGCTTCTGGGACTACGGGGACCTCATGCACGCCTATGACGCGGACCGGCACGCGTGGCGCTACGACGTCGGAGGCTTCGCCTGGGACAACTCGGAGCTCTCCCCCGACCTGTGGTTCTGGTACGCTTTCCTGCGCACGGGCCGGGCGGACCTGTTCCGCTTCGCGGAGGCCCTGAGCCGCCACACCGGGGAGGTGGACGTCTACCACCTGGGCCGGTTCCGGGGCCTGGGCACGCGGCACGGCGTGCAGCACTGGTCGTGCAGCGCCAAGCAGCTGCGCATCAGCAACGCGGCCTACCGGCGCATCCACTACTACCTCACCGCGGACGAGAGGACCGGGGACCTGATGCGGGAACTGGTGGACGCGGAGCGCACGTTCCTCTCGGTGGATCCGATGCGCAAGGTGCGCCGGGGGGCCTACGCGCCGGCCCCCGACGCCCTGGACATCGGACTGGGGACCGACTGGGGAAGCCTGGCCGCGGCATGGCTCACGGAGTGGGAGCGGACGGGGGACGAGGGCTGCCGCCGGAAGCTGCTCTCCAGCATGGAATCCATAGGCGCCATGCCGCGCGGCTTCTTCGGCCGGGGGCTCTACGACCTGGCCACGGGAAGGTTCCACGACGACGGGGAAAAACGCGCCGTCGTCTCCCACCTCTCGGCCATGTTCGGCCTTCCGGAGATCTGCGCGGAGCTCGTGGACCTCCTCGACGTCCCGGCCTTCGAGAGGGCGTGGCTCCAATACTGCACGCTGTATGGCGCCGGGGCGGAGGAGCAGAAGACGGCGCTGGGAAGCAGCCCGGAGAGGATCGGCTGGGTCCAGACGCACTCGCGCATCACGGCATGGGCGGCCCGCAGGACCGGGGAGGCGGCGCTGGCCCGGCGCGCCTGGGCGGAGTTCTACGGCCGGCCCCCGGATGGCGAGGGGCCCCGGTGGACGATCCGGCGCGTGGAAGGCCCCGATGTCCTGAACCCCGTGGACGAGGCCCCCGGAGTCACGACGAACATGGCGGCCCAATGGAGCCTCGCGGCCATGCAGAACCTGGCGTTGATCGGGGACTGGATCCCCGGGGACCGAAGCGCCCTCAGCCCCTCTCTTCGAACAAACGTTTGACGAGGCCCGCCGCGCGGTCCGCCCCGGAGGCGGGATATTCCACCTCCAGCTTCCGCGCGGCCTCCAGGGAGAGCCAGCGGAACAGGTCCATGGTGGCGGCGAGGGCCCTCCACACGTCCGCCTCGTCGTAATGGGCATGGGCCTGCCTCAGGCCGGACACGGCCCGGGGATCCGCCCATTGCTCGAAGAAACGGCCCTGATGCCAGGTGTCGGTCCCGGCGCCGCGCGTCGCCCGGGCGTGCCAGGCGGCCATGCGCAGCAGGATCCCCTTCATATACCCGTCGCAGCAGCCCTTGGCCGTCCAGAGCTCCCCCCGGCGCAGCTTCTTGGCCGTCCAGACCGCGTGGTACCAGAAGTCGTTCACGGCGTTCAGGAACTCCTCCCGGGACGGGAGCGCGGGGGCCGGCGCCTTCCCCTCCAGGAGCGGGAACATGCGGCCGAAGCCGTCCTTGTCGACAAGGACGCGGACCCCCCGGCGCTGGACGCCCGCGAACACCTCGACCTCCCCGCGGACCCGTGCCGCGGCCGGCAGGAAGCGCAGCAGGAACGGCGCCCTCTTTTGCAGGCGCAGCCAGCGCGCCATGGATCGGGCCAGCCGGACGGGCACCAGGGCAAAGTCCACGTCCAGGCCGCCCTCGAACAGGGCCCGGCGCTCCCGCGTGGCGCTCCCGCCCGCCGTGCCCTCCGTGAAGGTGAGCAAAGGCCTCCCGAAGTCCGCGAGCCACCCGGCGTCGCAAAGGTAGCGGCCGGGATCCACGACGTACAGCAGGACGTCCAGGTCGGACCACTCGTCCGCGGGCCTGTCCGTCCTGGCCCGGGAGCCGATCACGACCGCCGCCCTGACATCCGGCCGGGAGCGCGCCCAGCCGGCGATCCGCCCGATCAGGGCCTCGAATGAGTCTTCCATGCCCCGCAGGATAGCACGAAGCCGCGGAAACATCGAACATCCCGACGGTCCGTCCCGACGGTCCGTCCTTGACGCCGCCCGTCCCGCGGCATATGGTGACGCCCATGGCCATCTTCGACGTCGACGAGTTCTCATCGTGGCTGAAGGATTTCTACGAGGGCCTCCTGGCCGGATCACGACCCTACGGCAGCTTCCTGTGGGGCAGGCAGCCGGTCCCCAACCTGCTTTACATCAACGACGTGGTCTGGATGAGATGGCTCCGCGACGACCTCGCCCTGAGCGACGTTCAGAGGGCCGGCCTGATCGAATCCATCAACGACTGCCAGTACCCCGAGGGAGGCTTCTACCACAACCCTGTCTTCGAAAACCACACGTGGCAACACGCCACCTGGCGGGCCATGGTCTCCCTCAACATGCTGGGCGGGAAGACCCGTTATCCACTTGCATTCCTGGAAGCGCTCAAGGACGTGAAGACCTGCGAGGCCTGGCTGGGCAGCCACGACGCAGCGCGCAACGAGATCGCCCATCACCGCTATGCCCTGGGGGCCTTCGTGATGGGCTCCGGGGTCGGCGCGCCGTGGCGCGAGGCGTTCTTCTCCGGCGTCGACGCGCTGCAGCGGGAACGGTCCGGGTTCTGGGCCAAGGCGCCCACGGGAGAACGCCGCGAGGAGAGCCTGAGCCCCACGTTCCTGTTCTCCGTGCTCCACCTCGCCTTCGGCAGGGAAATCCCCCGCGGGGAGAGGGTCCTCGACACCGTCCTGTCCTACCAGAGGGAGAACGGCAATTTCAGCTCGGGCGACGGTCCGGCATTCTGCGACATGGACGCCCTCTTCCTGCTGCAGTCCATCTCGGGGACCCTGGGCACCAGACGGGACGAGGTTCTCGCGGCCATGCGGAAGTCGGCGCGGGCCCTCCGCGGGTACTGGGACGGGGCCAGGGACCGGGTGTTCCTCGCAAATCCCCACAACACCCTGGCCATCTGCGGCATGCTCTCCGTCCTGAAGGACGCCATTCCGGACGAAGTCCGCGGAAACCGCCCCTTCCGCTTCCCCTATGCGGCGGGCGAGTTCCTACGCCCGCCGGAATCCGGCGCCGGCCGGTAGGCTCTCAGGGTTCCCGGCGCGGCGCGGGAACGGCGCGCATCGTATCCACCCGGGGGTCGCAAGGGGTCTCCACGGCGGGACCGGCCTTCTGCCGGTAGGCGGGATCCTCCACGGCAAGATCGTAGCGGCGGCTCTTCAGGGACCGCGCCGCCAGGACCCAGAAGTAGCTGTTGCAGCTTCCGGGGATGGCGGCCGTGGGGTGGTACCCGCGCGGCGCGATGACGCAGTCGCCCGAGGAGACCGCGTGCACGGCCTGCGGGATCCCCGACTCCCCGTAGCTGAGATGGAGGCCGAAGCGCGGGGCGGGCATGTCGAAATAGAAGTAGGCCTCCTCGAGGTCCTTCTCGTGCTGGTGGGGAGGCCAGCTGGTCCAGGCGCCCGGCCTGCTCCAGGTCAGGCCCGCGATGAGCCGGGAGGCCGGGGTCGCGGGATCCAGCGTCATGAACACCTCACGCTCGTACGGGGGCCTGCCGTGACGCTGGTGGACCGGTCCCAGCGGAAGGGACGGGTCAAAATGCCGTGACCGCGGCGCGCCGACGCCTTCGTAGACGGCGCCGCCCAGATAGACCATGGCGTCGCCGCGCGCGTTCAAGGCCAGGGAGGTCCCGGCGGGGACGTAGAACGAGTCGAACCTTTCCAGCGTCCCCCTCAAGCCGGCACCCTCCATCGAGACGGACCCGGAGATCACGACGCCGTGGAGTTCCAGATCCGTCTCCCGCAGGAGGTGGGCCGATCCCGCCGCGAGGTTGAGGCGGAAGATCCGGAGCTCCCTGCAGGCCGAGTTGGACGGGGAAACCACAGTATGCATCCCGGGCGCGTCCGTGCTGGGATACTTCCAGTTCCTGGGCTCATCCATTCCATCCATGTTCAGCGGTCCTCCTTCCGCACGATCAGCAGGGACACGCCGTGCACGGGCAGGGGGAAGCGCAGGCTCACGCATTCCCCTTCCACGTCCGTCAGGCGGTCCACGCAGTACTTCTCGAGTCCCTCCCTCTCCCGGATGGCGGCGATCTGGCTCTCCGTGGGCCAATCCGGGCGGGACATCCCGACCCACGGCGTCGAGGCGTTGGAATGCCGCCCGTCGATGCGGTAATGGAGGACCGTGGCCCGTTTCCACCCGCGCAGTCCCGCCACCTCGAGCCCGATCTCCCGGACGCCCTCGGCATACTGGTCGTATTCCTGGTTCCAGACGAGGACCTGCACCTCCCCGGAGGTGCGCGCGGCCAGGCCGTCGACCCGCCGGTGCGGCTTGATGACGTCCCATGCGGTCATCTCCCCGTCCGCCTCGTCCCCACGGGTCCGCCGCGCCTTCCCATTGCCGCCGCATTGGCCCACGGCGATGTCGTCCTCCGTGTCGTCCGACGCCAGCGCCAGCCTCGTGCCTCCCAGCCTGGAGAGCATCTCGAAGCCATTGAACACCGGCTTGCGGATCCCCAGGGGATCGAAGAGCGCCCGGGTCCCCTCGAAGCAGCGCTTGCCCTCGAAGTAGAACGCCCATTGCGTGATCAGCCCGACATTGGCCGTGCCCGCGGCCTTCAGGTCCAGGATCTCCTTCACGGAGCGGATCACGAACGTCGGATAATAGGACCCGTTACGGTAGGCGAAGTCGGGCGAGTGGTGCAGGCCGTTGGCGGTCCCGACGTCGATGTCCCACTCATTGCATACGAGGGGAAGGTCCCGGAACCCCGCGAACCGCCCGATGACGGCGCCGTAGCGCAGGAACTCCCGCCGTACCATCTTGTCGAAATCGGGCGGGGGGACCCTTCCGTCCACCAGGCCGGTCCCCTTGGCGTGCAGGGAGATGAAGTCCAGGCGGCTTCCCCTGCTGCCGTCCACCGTGTTGACCCCTTCGCTGCAATGCCTGAGGAAGAGCTCGAGGAAGTCGGTCCGACAGGCCAGGTCGGGTCCCCCGATCCTAAGGCCCCCGTCGGCGTCGCGCAGGCCCGCGGCCGCGTGGTCGTGGAGCCTGCAGAACTCGGCGCACCGCGCGGCCAGCTGCTCCCCGCTCTCCTTCCGCGGGGTCTGGCCGGGCTCGCTCTGGAAGTACTCGAGGTCCGGTTCGTTCCACGAGGAGAAATACCACTGCCGGACCTCCGTCTTCCCGTAGCGGTCGATCAGGTGCCGGGCGAAGCGGGCGTTCAGCTCGCGCCACCGCCCGTAGTCCCTGGGCGGGTACCTCCAGCTCTCCTTCGGCCCGGTCTCCTTGAAGCGCGACAGGTCATGGGGCATGAAGTCCAGCTCGATCATCGGCTTGCAGCCGTTCTCCAGGTAGACGTCGTAGATCCTGTCGTTCACCGACCAGTCGTAGCGCGGCACGTGACGCTCGTCCTCGGTGTAGCAGTTCGTGGACCCCCAGAACTCCCGGCTGAGCGTGTCCCCGGAGGTGAAGGCGTTGTGGTTGCGGATCCAGTAGGGGCCGTCCCCGAGACCCCCGATGGCCTTGAAAACCGCGCGGCCCCCGGGAGTGTAGGTCCAGTTCAACTCGTCGTATCCGAAGGACCGCCAGATCCTGTCGAGCGGCCCGAGATCCGAAGCGGCGTCCACCGCGACATGTACAGTCTCCATGACCCTTCCTTTCCGCCCGCACTATATTCCGCCGTTCAGCGGTTGTCGATGTTTTCTTCCCCCCGAAGGAGGCCTTTCGAAGAATCGGACAGCTTTTCCAATGAACTATCAGTTTACGGGCCGGGCCGCGGGGGATAGGATCGCGCTGTAAGGAGGACCGGGATGAAAGAATTGTTCCTGATTCTTGCCGCGGGAGCCGTCATGAGCATGTCGGCCTTCGCGGGCGGCGCCAAGGAGGCCCCTGCGGGCAAGCCTTCCGGCGCGACGGCGGCCGCGGAAGGCCTTCCCATCGTGAAGGAGCCGCTCACGCTCACCATGTTCGAGTCCCTCAACAGCAAGGTCGCCTCGACGATGAAGAGCAACGCCGAGATCGCCTGCTACAAGGAGATGGAGAAGCTCACCGGGATCAAGGTGAAGTTTGTCCATCCCCCGATCGGCCAGGAGAACGAGCAGTTCAACCTGATGCTCGCCTCCGGAGACTATCCGGACATCATCTTCTGGGGCTGGAACGGCGTGGCGGGGGGCCCGGGGTCCATGATCGCGAGCAAGGTCATCGTGCGGCTCAATGAGTCCATGGACCAGTACGCGCCGAACCTGAAAAAGCTGTACGCCGAGAACCCGGAAGTGCGCCGCCAGGCCATGCTCGACGACGGCACCCAGTACCTGTTCCCGTTCATCCGCCTGGATCCGTTCGTCAGGGCGGGGGGACCGGTGGTGCGGCAGGACTGGCTGGACAAGCTCTCCCTCCCGCTTCCCAAGACCCTGCAGGACTGGTACGTCATGCTCAAGGCCTTCAAGGAAAAGGACCCCAATGGCAACGGAAAGGCCGACGAGATCCCCTACATCGTGAAGAAAGGCTCCGACCTTGAGAGCCTGGCCAGCATGACGGCCCCGTTCGGCGTGATCCAGGACTTCTACCAGGACAACGGGACCGTGAAATACGGGCCCGTCCAGGATGGCTACAGGCAGTACCTGACGACGATGAGCCAGTGGTACAAGGAAGGGCTCCTCGACCAGGACTTCGCCATGACTGACAGCAAGAACTTCGACGCCAAGATCACCAGCAACCGCGCCGGCGCCTACATCGGCCGGATCGCCAACACCTTCGGCCGCTACCTCACGCTGCTGCGGCCCACGGATCCCAAGTTCAACCTGAGCGGGACCGCCTGGCCGATCGGCCCGGCGGGCAGGCCGTACAACATCCGCAAGGACATGGTGGCCATCGTCGCGGGCGACGGCGCCGCGGTCAGCTCCAAGAACAAGCACGTGCCGGAGACGGTCCGCTGGCTGGACTTCCACTACGGCCCCCAGGGCCACATGCTGGTGAACTTCGGAGTCGAGGGTCAGAGCTACAGGATGGTGAACGGGTACCCCCAATACACCGATTACGTGACGAAAAACCCCGCGGGCCTCGCCGTCGCGGACGTCATCGCCCAGTTCGCCATCTCCTCCTTCACCGGCCCCATGGTGCAGGACCGCCGCTATTTCGAGCAGATCCTCACCTTCCCGGAGCAGACGACGGCCATCGAGACCTGGGCCGCGGGAGGCGACACCTCGCTGCTGCTGCCCCCCGTCCGCTCAACCGTGGAGGAAAGCAAGCGCCTGAGCGCGATCGTCAATGACCTCAACACCTACGTGTCCGAGATGTCTGTGAAGTTCATCATGGGCGCGGAGCCGCTTTCGAAGTTCGACGACTTCAAGGCCAACGTCGAGAAGATGGGCGTCGCGGAGGCGGTGAAGATCCAGCAGGGCGCCCTGCAGCGCTACCTGTCGAGGAAATAGGATCCCGGCCGGGGGGCGCTTCCCGCGTGGGGGCGCCCCGGCCTTCCATGGAAAGAGGGACGGACGCATGCGCGGTACATCGAATCCCCTGACGGCGATCCGGCACGATTTTGCCAGGAACAGGACCCTGTATCTCATGGCGGTCCCGATGGTGGCCTACCTGGTCCTGTTCCACTACCAGCCCATGTACGGCGCCCAGATCGC
>Ga0153915_10000336_pt1 | contig 43041 bp, 46 predicted proteins | sample Opewatmetagenome_2_FD_107003 | JGI IMG/M metagenome (GOLD analysis project Ga0153915, IMG submission 107003) | Freshwater wetland microbial communities from Ohio, USA - Open water 3 Core 3 Depth 3 metaG | ecosystem: Environmental > Aquatic > Freshwater > Wetlands | place: USA: Ohio, Lake Erie...
GCGACGTCATAGCCAACTAGACCACGAGCCCCAAATGCATCGACCGGGAATCGAACCCGGGCTATAGGCTTGGAAGGCCTAAGTCATGCCTCTAGACCATCGATGCACTGTGCTCTACAATTTACGCGGGGAGCTGTATTAATAATTGTCACTGCGTGGTGTGTGGTTCTCAGCGCATCGATCCTTACGAATCTGATCTGCACTCCCTTTGATTCCCAATCCCGATAAAAAGGCGAGGGGATCCGTATAAAAAGGGATCAATCTGTTGAAAGGCTAAAAAAAGATTGGCGATTAATAGCCCCGAAGTTCCATCTCGACTTTTTCGAGATTGGCAATCCGCTTCTCGAGCGGCGGGTGGGTCGAGAGCAGTTCCATGATGGCGTTGCCGGAGAGTGCCGGTATAATGAAGAACGCGTTTGCGCCCTCGACTTTTGCCTTTGCTGCCGGGGGGATCACATCGATCCTCCCGCTGATCTTATTCAGCGCCGATATGAGGGCCCGCGGGTTCCGGGTGATCTGTGCACTCCCCCGGTCTGCGGCAAACTCACGGTACCGTGAGAGCGCGAGGATCAGGAGCGTACTGATAGCATAGACAATAATCGAGACGATCCAGATAACGATCCATGCTCCTCCGTTCTCCCGGTTGTTGCCCCCGAAGAGTGCGGAGAAGAAGAAGCTCTGCATGATCATCGAGGCAATCATCGCGATGAAGCTGGCGAGCGTCATGGTCAGGATATCGCGATTCTTGACATGCGAGAGCTCGTGTGCAAGTACTGCTTCAAGTTCGTCTTTGTTCAGCAGGCGCATGATCGAGTCCGTGCATGCAACCACGGCATGCGTCGGGCTCCTGCCGGTAGCAAAGGCGTTTGGTACCGGGCTCTGCATGATCGCGATCTTCGGCATCGGAAGGTTTGCCTCCCGGCAGAGCTTCTCGACCATCCTGTGCAGTTCCGGTTGCTCATCCGCTTCAATGACCTTCGCCCCGGTACTCCAGAGCACCATCTTGTCGGAGAAGAAGTACTGGATGAATCCCATACCGACAGCAAGGACGATGATGAACCAGTAACTCACTCCGAATGCAAGGAGGATGGTCATGAACACGAGGTAGAGCAGGAGCAATAACAGCCCTGTGAACCAGACCCTGGCCGTGAGGCCCCAGTCGCGTTTCCATTCCATAGTTGGTACATGTTTATACCGTGCGCTCTTAAAACAATCGAAAATTACAATGCCCGATGGCCGTGATGCACTGCCTGCATCCCGCTACTCTGCACTCCTTTCAGTATTAGGCATGGCAGTTGATCGCAGGATCAATACAGAAACTATTTTTTTGCCAACATCGTTTTTGGTACCAATGGCTGAAGCAGATCCCGAAGCACTGGCGGATGTGGCATACGGTATCTTCGAGCACCTGCTGAACCGCGGGTTGCAGGCACAGGGGAAGTACCTGTATGCACTCGTGGAAAGCAGTACCGACTTCAAAGCGGACCTGACCGCGATCTTTGAGAAGTTCAGGGAAGAATACCCGCAACTTGCCGATGCGATGCTGGCCCGGTTCTCCGATATCGATACAATTTACCGGATGCTATGTGAGGGAGAGGGGGTACTCCCTTCGAAGACCTCGCAGATGTACTGGATTGTGCTGGACGCACCAGGCAGCGCACCCGAGGCGATCGAGGACGAGAATGCCGGGAAGTGGCTGATCTTCCAGGAACCCGATGCGGCAGATGCCGCGTGGAAGAAGGTCCGGGACGCGACCGTCTCTCTCGAGCTAGGTATATCAGCAAAAGTGAGCACGGCAAAGCCCAATCCCGATTCCCGCGACAACCGGAAAGTGATCTACGTGTACACGAAAGACTGGGTCGATGAAGCGGACGTGATGCGTGTGCGCGAGAAACTCCGGGAACTGGGGTTCGTGGACCGTATCGGATACAAACGTAATATCGAGACCTTTGCCGGTGAGTATGCCAAAAAGGGCAAGCGGGTCACGTATTACTCGGCCTGACCGGTTTTTTTTTAAAAGAGCCCTCATTGAAGAGATTTATCCTGCTTCAAATTTTCACAGCATTTCCCGTTTATTTTTTTAATCGCGATCATGGTGTGTCAGATAATGTGCCAACTGTTGGATAATTATCCAACAGTTGGGTGTTTATCCAACAATGATTTGTTTTTTCCGGGGTGAGTGACGGCACTGATCAACCAGACCCTGCCTGAAAAAAAAGGAGCAGGGGGTGAGGGGGTGATTGAAAATTTTTCGAGTGAATGCGGATCCGGCACAGAAAACCGGTATCGCGAATGATGCTGATATTTCAAAAGATCAGGCTGGCATGATTGTGAGAAGTAATTATCTGAGTAACGAAAAACCGGGGCGACCGGAAAAAAGGATTGGAACTATAGAAAATGGGTTACGCTTTTCGTTCCTTGTTCTTCGGGCGCAGGTTCTGGTAACCGCATTTGCGGCAGCTGGTTGCGCGGATCGCGTTGCGTGCGTTACAGTGCATGCATATTTTTACGTTGAGTAGCCGGGCTTCGGCTTCTGGGAATTTTGCCATTATTGAACACTCCGTTCTGCCCTTATAACAAAGCTGTAAGACATATTAACCGTTTGTGTCCCCCGCCTCCGGGTATTCATGTATGAACCAGTCGTGGAATGCGGCAAGGGCCCGGGCACGGTGGGAGATCCGGCTCTTCTCCTCAAGGGAGATCTCGGCGAGCGTCTTTCCTTCCACATCAAAGATGGGATCATACCCAAATCCCTCTCTCCCCCGCGGGGCAGAGGTGATCTGTCCTTCAATTACTCCTTTGAATACATGGACATCCCGTGCATCTGCAAACGCGATGGCCGTGATGAACCGTGCGCTCCGTTCCGGTGCGCTCTCCATCAGTTTCAGGATACCACCATTGCCGATTGACTGTAAAACATATGCAGCATACGGACCGGGAAATCCTTTCAGGGCATCGATGAAGAGGCCGGTATCATCTACCATAACGGGGGTATTCAGCTGCGAATACGCGTACCGTGCTTTACCCCGCGCGATCTCCCCCACATCATCGGAGCGGTACTCGGGAAGGTCAAGGGAAACGTGGGTCACCTCAATCGATCCTTTGAAAAATGCCGCAACTTCCGCCACCTTATTGGCATTGCTCGTTACTATCGTGATCTTCAGAGATATCTCCCCCTCAGTTCGATCTCGTGCTCGCGGGCGATAACTTCGTCAGCGCCGGGGAATGTCTCCGCATACCCCTCAACAAAAGCGGCCTTCAGTTCATCCGATCGGTCGGGTGCCGTGCTTTCAAGGGTCTGGAACAGGACATGGATATCGACACCCCGCTGCTCGATCTCCTGTGTTGCCTGTGCAAGACCGAAGTCGATCAGCACGCACGTACCATCCCCTTTGCGTATGATCAGGTTGCTGGTGGTGAGGTCCCCGTGCATGATGCCCGCTGAATGGAGCCGGCCAATCATGAGCCCTGCTTCACGGACATTTTTCTTTGATAGGTCATCTGTGAGCAGGGTTCCCTGTACCTGTTCCATAATGATGGTGTCATTTGTTATGTCACTCATGACGGGAGTGGGCACGCCGCCCCTGCGTGCGGTGTGAATGAGCCGTGCCTCAGCCCGGGTCCGCTCGGTGATCAGCCGCCTGTCAAGGGCCGTGACGCGGTACCTTTTGGAGATCCGGCGTTTCTCGGCAACTCCTTTGCAAAACGTAACAACCGCTTCGGCACCGCGTCGCTGCGCCAGGTATAACGGATCTGGATCAGTTGTGGTTCCCGATGCATCCTGTTTCCAGGTGACTTCGACCTCATCTGATCGGAACGAGGGGTTGATCCGGGAAGATTCCACGGGGAGGCGTGTCCCGCTCTCGAGCATCAGTTTTCCCGTGTACGCAATCATCGCCCCGTTATCCCCGAGATATTTCTGTTCGGGGACAAAAAATTCCGCCCCGCGATCCTCGCACATGGTCCGGAGCATTTCCTGGAGACGACGGTTTGCGCCGACACCCCCTACGAGGAGTACCTCCCTCTTGCCGGCAAGGGACATGGCCCGCTCGGTTACCTCCACGCACATTGCAAATGCGGTCTCCTGAAGGCTGTAACAGACATCGGGCAGAGGGGCCTTGTGATCCTTTGCCGCAGAGACGAGCCCTGAGAAGGCGAGGTCCATCCCCTTCACCGTATAGGGAAGTTCGACATACCGGCCTTCCTTTGCCTGTGCCTCGATATAGGGACCACCCGGGTGCGGGAAATCCTTTGACCGGGCAAACTTGTCGAGCGCGTTGCCGATCCCGACATCCAGGGTCTCGCCAAAGATCCGGTACCGTCCGTTCATGTACCCGATCACCTGCGTATTTGCCCCGCTTGCATAGAGCACGATCGGGTCTTTGCATCCCGTGGCAAAACACCCGATCTCCACGTGGGCAACACAATGGTTCACTCCCACAAGGGGGACATCAAGGGCGAGGGCGAGCGAACGGGCTGCGGTGGCAACGGTCCGGAGGCAGGGGCCGAGACCCGGCCCCTGCGAGAATGCGATCCCCTCAATCTTCTCCGGCTCCGTGAGGATAGTGCCGATCAACTCCTTCATCGCGGATGCGTGGTGTTGTGCGGCTTCACGCGGGTGTATGCCACCCTGTACCGGACTGTAGGGCCTTGAAACAAGGCTGACAAGATCGCGATCAAAAAGAGCGGCACTGAGGTTCCAGGCCGTGCCCTCAATCCCCAGTATCTGCCCAAAAACAGGCATTTGATCTTATTTTCTGAATTCCGTATATCCGCACTTGCCGCAGGTGATCCGGTCCTTGTGGTCTGCCATCATGACACCGGGTCCGCAGCGCGGGCAGTATTTCTTTGCAGTGGTGATTTTTTCACCTTCGACCTTGAAGTATGCGCCCCTCTGGGGGCCCTTCGCGGCTGCTGCTTTCTTTGCTGCCATCGTTATGCCGCTCCCTCTTCCTTGGGTTTGGGCATGCCGCGCGCTGAAAGGTGCGGGCGTTCGGTCTTCGTCTTACCTTCTTCGCTGTCGTAGATACGTGCTGATCCGGTAAGTTCGGTCTTGCCAAAGCTGCTGTGCAGGGTGTCAAGGGTAACCTGGTGCTCTTTCACATTGAGCAGTGCGCAGAGTTTGCCGATGATCTGCATACGGGAGGGGGTTGCTCCATCGTATTTGAGGGTAAACTGAACCTCTCTTCTGGATAAAAGTTCATTCCTTTTATCGCTGGTGATCTCAAAATCCATCGATATCCTGTAATTATTGGGAACCGGGTTATTTAAAACATGACCTCGCAGGTATCCGGCAGACGAACCGGAGGGCTGGTTAAAGAAAACCTGCGGGGGAATTATTATCTGGATCTGGTGAACCGTTCCAGGAATTGGCGTGCTGTTGCCTGTGCTTCGGGGGTGACCTCGCGAAGGACAACACCCTCGTGTGGTTGCCCGTAGAGGACAATGGAGCCAAGGGGGGCCGCGATCACCATCGGGATTACAGCGAGATCCTCTTCGCCCTCCACAACGATCGTGACTGGTGGGTGCGCAACAGCATGATTGATTGCCTCGATCAGGCTGTCCGTGAGTGAGCCCGCAGGATTGTCTACCCGGATGCATTCCCCGGATACGGCTGGTGCTTTACTGCAGGGAGATCGCATCGTATACCCGTCAACTATGGCAACGGCAGGAATGATACCCGTTTTCCGGATATTGTGGGTGACAACGTCCCCAACGGTAAAAACGGTACGGTGGGTAAGATAGGGGATGATCTCATCAAGTTCCCGGTACAGGATTCCAAATGGTTCCTTGAAGAGCCGACGGTGCTCTTCCGGGAGGGTGAGCATCAGCGGACCTTCAGTGCGTAGCGGCCCGGGAGTTTGATATTCATCCGCTTTGCCACTTCAGAATTTTCCGGGTCGATGATTACCAGGTATCCTGACCAGTCTTCACTCAGATTTGATGTTCCGCAGATCACGCAGCTCTCACCATCAACTACCCGGTGACAGTCGCGACAGACCTTGCCCTGTTTTTTCTTATTCGCCGGAGGCATGCTCCTTCCTCTTGCCTTTTGTCTTCTCAGGTGCCCGCTCTTTTGCGGTGCCTGTGCCTGCCGACTGCCCGGCTTTCTCTTTCTCCTTCTCGATCTCCTCTTCAAGCCAGAGTGCCGTGCCAAGACCGGCCTGCCTCATGGTAAGTCCTATCTTGCTGTCGCGGGGCTCGCGCTCGTTTAAGGATAACGTCACGACCCGGACCCGGACCACATCGCCCACTCCGATGAAACGTTTGGATTCCTGGCAGATGAGCCGGGCATTCTTCTCATCGTAGTTGATGTACTCATCCGATATCTGGCTCACGTGCAGCATCGCATCAATAGGGCCGAGGCTGACGAATGCACCGAAACTTGTCGTCTCCACGACTACGCCTTCGATTACTTCCTGGAGGGCAAGCCGAAGCACCAGTGCCTCGAATTTCACATCGTAATAGACACCACCGTCACCGGGGACGAGTTCGCCCTCGCCAACGTCCTGCACTTTCGTGACGCAGATAAAAATCCCGATCTCCTTGTCAATACTCCCTTCAAGCTGTTCCTGAAGGACATCGAGGATCACTTTCTCGAGTTTCTCTCCCAGTCGCTGGGGGGGAACCCGTACCTTGTCCTCAAGCATCAGTTTATGATACATACTTCACCTCATCTCCGCAATAGTTCCAGTTTCTTCTGTTTTCTCATGGATATTACCCCGATACCACGTGCGAACAACTCATCCCTTACATGACGGTCGTTCGTTACCACCAGACAACCATTCTGCACCGCATATTCGATCACCTGCGCATCGACAGTACCTGAACCTGCTTGTGTGTCTTCGCACTCTGCGATGGTGCATTTCTCACCAAGCGTGAGGCCAAGGCGGGCTGCGGCCCCGTGGCGACCCTTCGCCCGGGTGAGCCCGTCGAGTTCGCGCATCACTGATGAGAGTACGATGGGTTCGAACCCCCCAAGAATGTTCCTGAGCTCATCAAAGAGATCAATCTGGAACTGGGCCGGCATCATCAATGCGTTGGCGTCGAGGAGAACCTTTACTCTCCCAGTACGCCCATCCCGATCAAGCGCCAGCGTGCTCCCACCTGTCGGCTGATAGCGATCCGTGATCCGATCTCTGCACATACGGGTCGTTTCAGCTGGATTTCAACACCGTCTTTCTTTGTGTTCGTGACAACCCCGACGGTGACCGCGGTACCTACCGAAAGCATCAATGGTTCGGAATGTTTCAGCGGTTCGATAACGAGTTCGCTTGTGGCCCCGACAACCCGTTCCATCAGGGTTATACTGCACCGGATCTTATCCCAGACCGGAGGAAGTTTTCCCTCGTGACCCAGCACCTGTCCGGCAAGTGCATCACTTTTTGTGAGTGCAGGATCAAGTTTCGTACCGACACCGAGCAATCCCCCGGGTGTTGCCACCTCAACGGTTTTTGATCCGGCATTGATCGATGTGACTGTAGTGATAATGGGGATCCATTTGATCTTGTTCTCGATCTGGGTCTGTCTGCCCGGACGGATCTCGATCTTCTCATCTGCGTGGAGGATGCCCCGAATAAGAGACCCCCCAACGACCCCGCCTTTCACGTCCTTCCAGTTACAGCCCGGTTTGTTCACATCGAATGAACGGGCGATCAGCATCACCGGCTCAGCATTTGGATCCCGTTCGGGTTCAGGGATTATCTGGTCCAGTGCCTGCACGAGGGCACCCATGTTGATCCCTTTCTGTGAAGATACCGGAATAATGGGAGCGTTCTCAGCAATCGTCCCTTTGATGAATGCCTTGATCTCGAGATAGTTGTCCATCGCCTCTTTCTGGCTGATCACATCGATCTTGCTCTGGACGATAACAATTTTTTTAATGCCGACAAGTTCCAGCGCCATCAGGTGCTCTTTTGTCTGGGGCTGCGGGCATCTCTCGCTTGCAGCGATGACGAGCATTGCCCCGTCCATCAGTGCAGATCCTGACAGCATCGTTGCCATGAGTGTCTCGTGTCCCGGCGCGTCAACGAATGAGACGGAGCGGAACGGAGTCCCGCTGCCACCACAGACCGGACATTCCGGCTTGGTGGAGAATGCCTCAGTGCCCTCACATTTTTCGCACCGGTAAAAAGTTGCATCGGCATATCCGAGCCTGATGGAGATGCCCCGCTTCACCTCCTCGCTATGGCGGTCTGTCCATGCCCCGGTGAGCGCGTTGACGAGTGTGGTCTTGCCGTGATCGACATGACCCACGACCCCGATATTTACACTGGGAACTGTCACATCATGCAAATGAAATCGAACCTCCTTATTCAATATATAACGATTATACTTATACGTAACCAGTGATGGAGAAACCCAGCGGGATGTTTGCTTTATAAAAACTTAATCGCCCTGACAGGTGCAATTGAAGAAAACCTGCCTCTCCTGGAAATTTCAGGAACATTCGGTTATCTGATAGTTATGCCGGACTCTGGTATTTTCGATGTTGCATACTATCCAGTGATTGTATAGAACGGATGCAAAATGGAATATCAGAGATGTTTTTTAGGAGATTATCCCCCCCCTTCACAACTCTGATCGATATTCTTCAGGGCTTCCTGCAGTTCACTGCCTGCAGCAAATTCCCGTTCACGGGCGATGACTTGTTTTGCATCCTCAACAATGGTTTTTGTGGTTTTTACCGGCCCGGTTGCCGGGATCAGGTGATCAATACGGTACAGGAGGTTCGTTGAATCCAGTTCAGCAAAGGTGACACCCCTGATCTCTTCGATCCGCAGGATTTTACCGGTCGTTCCGGTCCGTGGGTATCTCACCTTAATACCGAGGGTAATCTCTTCTGCCAGCATACGTGTGAATGATACGCGTCCGGTGATATAAGTTTTCTCACATCTTTTTTTTGAGAAACCCGGGGTGTTTCTTCATTACCAGAAGAAATCCAATGAGGGAATCATGCGATCAGAAAAAAGGGTATCGATTACTGTACTGTCAGCCCCTGCATGACTGCTGATTCCGGAACATCATATTCGCGGCCAGTTCCGATGACCTTGTATTTCCCGGTAGTTTTTACATCATAGGGGTTACCTGACGTCGAATAGGGGACGATAAATTCCCCATTGATGCTTGCCTGGCGGTACGTGTAATTCCGCCCGGTATTGGATACAACCGGGACCTCAATGATGCCCTCTCCGGTGATATGGGCTCCTTTCACATATTCGAACGTTTTGACATATTTCAGGTCATACATATCCGTGCTGAATACATTGGTTGGGGACTCATGGACAAGCCGGTAGTGCTGGAGCGCGGGTACTGTTTCCAGCGGTGCAATGACACTCGGGCTATAGCTGGCGGCATGATGTCCGGCTGCTGGATTCCGGTTATACTGGGCCGCTTTTTGTACCGCTGCAGATGCGTTCATAAGCTCCGCATCAGTGATAACCGGCAAGGACAAACCCGTTATCTCCGGATCTGCGTATACAATGTAATATACGCTGTCCGGATCAGCCATTGATCCATCAAAATTATGGAGCCGTGAGATCATTGTCAGGTAATATGGCTGCTTATTGAGGACGGTCGCACTGAGCGAGTTATCCTGCCCTGGCAGGAACAGTGTATCATAATACGGGCCGGTTGATTCAGTTGAATTGAACCAAGTCGCCATTGCCCAGAATTTACCCTGGTCCATCTCAACATCAGTAATTATGTACCGGGTTCCAACGGTGTCAAGGATGGTATTTGCAGTATCTTCCGATGTTGCCATAAAGTATGCCGCAGATCCGGTACCTCCGGCAACACCCTGCTGGAACGGGTTGGCATTGGGAATCCGTTTTCCAATGGTTGTGATGATATGCCCGTAGTCCCACCAGGACATCACACCATATGAACCGTTGGGATACCGGAATGTGTTTTTGTCATAGAGTGTGTAATAATTCACACCTGTATCCGGTGTATTATTTACCATCCACTCTGCGGATTCCTTCCAGTCCGGGTTCAGTGTTGACGGGCTGCCTGATGCATTAATGTAACTATACGATATGGAGGTGTAGGCAAAAAGGAGTGCAAGGCCAATGATTACAACAGACACCGCAACAGAGATGAAATAGGTTCCATGACCGGCGGGAGTCCCCCTGCTGGTTTTTTTCTGTTTTTTACGTTTTGTCGGGGCATCTTCAGCATTTTGACTAGCTTCTGAACCGGTTGGGGACGTGATGCCCGTTGTCATCTGTCGGATATCCTGCCAGCCCCGCTCAAGGAGGAATCCTACACAGACTGCGGCGAGTAATGCGACATTGATTGCGAGATAATATTCGTACCGGATGTGTTGCCAGGTTGAAAATAAAATGATTATTGACCAGACTATCGCAAACACCTGCTCCGGTCGTTCTTCCCGTATATTATTGTAAATCATGACAAGGAATCCGCCCGCCATGAGAAGGAGCCCGTAATTGAACGTTGTCCAGGCAAGATCCATGGCCCATCCACGGGCCTCCTGGACAGTATTTGTGACTGCAGCCTGCCCGAAGAATGCAAAGAGTGCAGAGATAAAGAGTGAGTACAGTTGCGGACTTGCGAAATACAGGACTAGAGCAAATACAACCACGGAAACAACGATAGCTACAGGATAGAAAAATCTCTCACGTGCCTTGAGATACTGCTGGAGGAGATAGAGAAAGACCGTTCCGCCAATCATGCCAAGGTATGCAAAGATGTGTCCGATGGAATAGGATGAAAGATTAGTACCGGTGTTTTTCAGGCCGAACGCTAAGAGCCCGATAATAGCGATTGTAAAAATAACGAGATTGATTATCAGGAGATATTCGCTTGTTTTGCCACGGTACGTATCAATGACAAACTGGATGACGGTAAAGATCCCCGCGATCATCGCGAAGAGGATCATCGTCGGCATTACGAAAAGGCCGAGCAGGTATGCAATACCCGCAAGCACAGAGATCAGGACAGCTGTCTTATAGGTACTAAATTTTTTCAGGTCGATCCTGGTATCCTTCTCCGAAAGGACCGAGTACATGTAAAAAAGGCAGAATATCGTGGCAAAAAGAACTTCGGCGATATGGTGGTCCATGTATCCGTACATGGCCCGGGAAAAGAACTGACCGGTGACAACCGCGGTAAAACCCGATGCCAGCAGTCCGGTTTTCCAGTTCCCGCAGATCTTACCGACATAATACATGATGGCGACTATGGCCGCTCCCATGAGTGGTGGGATTAATAAACCAATACTGATGATCTCGGGACGGGTGGCTGCCCCGGTGATGAGACAACAAACCGCAATTATTATCGGAAAGAGTGGCCCCCAGTAAATATCCGAACCTGTCGGGTACAGGGTCATCGGGTCATACCACTGGTAGTTCAGGTGATTCGATAGTAAAAATTCTACCTGACGGAGATTATAGAGGGGGTCATCGCTCCCGACCATGGACAGGATATCGATATTCCCCATGTTGAACATGGGCAGTAACCGAAGCCAGAGTGCAAAGAGAGAAAAAAATGTTACACAAGCGATGACCAGCCAGGTCACGCGGTTTTTCAGATCAAGAGATACCATGAAATCAACCTATCTTCCGTATCCGGTTTCGGCTCAAGACCATTAATAAATTTGGATAACTGCATCAGATGAGGCTTTGAAGAATTGCCTCAAATTGCATGGATTTTTCTTTCCAACTGTTTTTTTCCAGATTCAATGAGTAGGTAACCGGGTTTTCCATTAATTCCTTGATATGCCCGATATATTCGTCCTGGGTCCGGTAGACTCGGAGATGGGGGGCACCGGTCTTTTCAACATCGGGCATAGGACGCATAACGATTGGTTTCCCGCAGGCAGAATATTCAAAGAATTTATTCGGCAGGGCGATATTTCCCCACTGGGGCGGAGAAAGCGGGATGGTGCATGCGTTCATGCATGCAATGAATCTCGGTAACTCGTGATAGGGTTTTGTTCCGGTAAAAATGACATGATCCGACACATTGAGACCGGATGCGAGTGTTTTAAGTTCCTGCTGGTAATCAGTGAAAAGCGATCCTCCCACTATCAGGAGTTTGGTCTTCTTTCGGTGTTCAATAAGGTCGGGCAGTGCCCGGATCATCTCATCTATCGCGTACCATCGCTCGATACTTCCCGAGAAACCGATAACAAAATCATCAGCATCGATCCCCAGTTCTTTTCTGACTTCTGATCCGTCAAGGGGTTTGAAAATATCCGTATCAACCCCGTTGGTAATGAGTTCCGCAGAAAAGCCAAAACCGGCGAGTTTCTCAACGAGTGACGGGGAAACGGTGGTGATTTTATCACTATTGGAGAGATTGTATCTGGTGATTGCCCAGACGCTCTTGCGAACGGCTTCCTGAAGAAAATTATTCTTGAAATACGCCGCTGCAGAGTCTGGGAACCAGTCCTTGAGATCAAATACAGCCGGCACATTATATTTTTTTGCAGCATGGATGACTGCGGTTCCTGCAAGCACATGTGCAGCAACAATTGCATCATAGTTCCCTTTCCGCACGATCTTATCAAAAATATAGTAGTGATACGGGGTGTTGAACGTATAATGGAACAGGGGACTCCTGAGCGGGAACTGTGTTGCTTCCTCAACGATCAACCCGGTAGGCCGGGTGTTTCCCCTGCTGACATGGAAGTGTGCAACATGCACTTCATGGCGGTGTGCCAGATCCTCAAAGATGTAGTGATGCCGGGAAGGTACCGGATGATGGATATAATCCTGGGTAGAAATGAGGAGGATCTTCATATGCCAAGAACAATTATTGTTATTTATCTGGAATAAATCTCGTTCTTACTCGCCCGAGCGTATCTCGCCGGGGAGATCCTTTATTCTCGCCGGCGATCCGATTGCGAGCATGTGATCAGGAACATCGCGTGTCACAACAGCCCCTGCTGCGACAAGAGCTCCCTCTCCGATACTGATCCCCGGGAGCAGCGTGGTATTTGCACCAATTGCTGCACCCTCACGAATGGTAGGTCCTATGAGGCCGCCGATCCTTGTCGGAGGGTACCGGTCGTTGGTCAGAACCGCGTTCGGGCCAATAAAAACATGATTGGCGATATGGGTTTCGGTCGGGATGAATACCATGCTCTGAATACTCACATCGTTACCAATCACTGAGTAACCCTCAATCACGGTCCCGGTTCCGACAGCGACCCGGTCACCAATCCTGGTCTTTTCCCGGATCATGACATTGTGCCCGGTCTGGAAATCATCACCGATAACAACATCACAGTACAGGATCGTACCTGACCGGAGTACTGCATTCTTTCCAATTGTCGTGCCTGGAAAACCTGTCTTCGACAGATTATCCCGTGAAGGGAATCCAAGGGTAACAGGATCGAAGATCCTGGCATTCGGCCCCACCGAATTTAATCCGTATTCCATCATTCAACAGTCACACTCTTTGCAAGATTTCTTGGTTTGTCGATATCCCGCCCCAATGCATCTGCAGTACGATATGCAAGGAGCTGGAGCACAACAAGTGTTGTCAGGACCTGGATGAACAGGCCTGTCCGTGGAAGCGCGATAAAATGATCGGCAATATCTGTCAGTTCCGTATCCCCGACACATCCTATTGCGATGACGGGTGCTCCCCGCGCCTTCATCTCCTTGATATTGGACATCATGACATCATACGTTTCTCCTGGCATGCAGAGTGCGATCACCGGAGTATTTTCTGAAAGGAGGGCAAAAGGACCATGCTTGAGTTCACCGGCAGCATACCCTTCTGCATGAATATACGAGATCTCCTTCATTTTTAATGCGCCTTCGAGTGATACCGCGTAGAATGGGCCACGCCCCACGTAAAATATACTCTGGGCATCCTTACAGAACTGCACCCCGTCAGTAAGATCCATCAGGAGTACTTCCTCAATCGACTTATGTGCCTGTAAAAGGATCTCCTCCTCGTTCCCTCCGCATAACGTGCTGATAACCTGCATGAGCACTGCCAGTTGGGAAATAAAGGATTTTGTTGCAGCGACACTGATTTCCGGGCCGGCACGCATGAAAAGGGTTGCATCAGCGATTCTTGTTACGGTACTCCCAAGAACATTGGTGATCGCGAGTGTCATGCAGTTATGTGCTTTTGCCTGCCTGAGCGCAGTAAGGGTATCTGCAGTTTCTCCCGACTGGGTAATCCCAATGACGAGCCCGTTTATGGGAGGGGGAAAATACCTGAATTCGGATGCATATTCCAGCCGGGTGGGGATTTTACACATCCCTTCGATCAGGTATTTGAATATCAGACCTGCATGAAATGAAGACCCGCATGCTACGACAGTAATGGAATCGGGATGACAGGCAAATTTTGGCAGGGCATCCTGCTTTATTGCCCGGATGGTATTGTAAAATGCCTGGGGCTGCTCATAGATCTCTTTGAGCATATAATGGGCAAAACCTCCCTTTTTTACATCATCAACAGACCAGTCGATCAGTTCAACCTGGCGTGCAACCTTCTGGCCATTGTTGAAAATTTCAACGGCTTCCCGTGTCAGGGATACAATGTCCCCGTCTTCAAGAAAAATTGCACGCTCCGTATATTCGAGCATGGGGGTCATGTCAGATGCGATAAAGTTCTCCCCGTCACCGATACCGATTACCAGTGGGCTTGCGTTCCTGGCTGCGACGATTCTCTCCTCGTCTTCGGCGATTACCAATATGGCGAAAGAACCTTTGATGCGGGGAATGACCTCCTGTACTGCTACGAGAAGATCCTTCTTTTTTGTATATTCTTCTTCAATAAGATGTACAATGACCTCGGTATCAGTTTCTGAACGGAACGTATGCCCACGTTCAAGGAGCTGGCGTCTCAATCCGGAATAATTCTCAATAATCCCGTTGTGAACCAGCGCTATCTTCCCCGCACAGTCGGTATGCGGGTGGGCATTTTCGTTGCTTGGAATCCCGTGAGTTGCCCAGCGCGTGTGCCCGATACCAATCTTGCCTTTCAGGCGGGATGCGGAGCCGGCATTTTCAGATATTCTGCCCTGGTGTTTGGCAACGGTGATTCCTTTGCTCTTTGTTGCCACCCCAAAAGAGTCATAACCCCGATACTCGAGCCGCTTCAATCCTTCGACAATTAATGGTGCTGCCTCTCTCCTGCCGATATATCCCACAATCCCGCACACCTTATATCACCGTGGAATTATCCTGAAGATATCGTGAAGTCAGGTCAGTACGACCCTCAATCGATGTATTGTTCCCGATGATCGTGTTTTTAAACACTGAAAAAGGCCCGCTTGACACGGTGTCCCCGAGAATCGCCCCGAACTCAGACCGCGTTACGATCCCCTCAATTTCAAGAAGTCCGGACGTTGTCCAGGTGGAGGTATGGTCGGCAAGGCTGCACCGTTCTCCCGTTACAGTATCGATAATCCGTGAGTGGGAACCAATCCTCGTGTCATCCATGATTATTGCATCACCGATAACGGTGAATGGTTCAGCAGTTACCCGGGAACCGATACTGGTATTGGGCATGATGCAGCAGTTAGGCCCAATGGTGCAATCATTTCCAATGGTCACCGGGCCGGTAATAACCGTATTCGGGCCGATCGTAGATCTCTTGCCGATCCGGACGGCTCCCTGGATGATCGCCTGCCTGCTGGCAGTACCATCGCGTGACGGTTGCAGGTTGTGTAATAAACGACGGTTCATCTTCAGAAGATCCCACGTGAAGATCGCATCCTGCCAGTCATCGGCAGGAATACCGTGGATTTTTACACCGCTTTTAATCATGGAAGAGATCGCATCGGTCAGATCGTTCTCCCTCATGTGGGAGAAGATCTCCCTCGTGAGGGAATAGATCCCGGTGCTTACCATAAAACTGGACGCATATTCGGGCTTTTCAACAATACCGGTAACGTGCCCCTCATTCAGCATCACCACTCCGAAATTCGACGGGTTCGGGTGTTCCTTCACCAGCATGGCGTTCGGCAGATCCTTGATGCGGGCGATCGATGAAGGATCAATATAATTATCCCCGGGGAGCACGAGAAAATTGTCGCGTATCCTGGATTCAGCAGCCAGAAGGGCGTGTCCCGTTCCCAGCTGTTTGTCCTGGACTACAACTTCTATCGGTACATCCAGCTGGTTCAGAAACCTCGTAACCTGTTCTTTCCGGTACCCGACAACAACGATGATTTCCCGGATCCCGTTTTTCAACAGGGCTTCGATCACATATTCAATGATCGGGCGGTTGGCCACCGGGATCATTGCCTTGGGTCGGCTCCTTGTCAGGGGACGTACCCGCTTTCCCTCACCTGCTGCGAGAATTACTGCCTGCATCATTCACCTACCTGATTATTGCCTTATCTCCGATACAGCCCTCAATAAAACTGTTCGGTGCAAACTGCGCTTCGCTTCCGATCATGGTACCGACATTGATGGAACAATTGATACCAAACCGGACCTCATCACCGATGACGGCCCCGAATTTTTTCCGGCGGGTATCTTTCCCGCAGACCCTGATATTGGCATGGTCGTGGCGGAGGTTTGCGATCTTTGTACCTGCACCGAAGTTACATCCCGCCCCTACAACGGAATCCCCGATATAGTTAAAATGCGGGATCTTTGTCCCTCTCATGATAATCGAGTTCTTGAGTTCGGAACAATGCCCGATGTGACAATCATCGCCAATACTGGTTGCCCCACGGATATATGCATGAGGGCCGATGCGACAGTTTTTCCCGATAACACAAGGCCCCTCGATGTAGGTACCGGATTTGATCACGGTGCCCTCTCCGATGACCACAGTATTCTGAAGTGTCACCCCCCCCTCAACCGTTCCTTTATTATCCGCTTCAAGGGTTTCCATGAGCGTTGCATTCGCTTCGAGCATGTCCCAGGGATGGCCAACATCCATCCAGTACGTGAGGTGGTGTGCGTGCAACTGCTTGTGATCGATCAATCCCGTGAGGGCATCAGTAAGTTCAAGTTCCCCCCGTGGTGAAGAGTGGACGTTATCAATGAGATTAAAGATCTCCGGCGAAAACAGGTATGCCCCGGCATTGATCAGGTTCGATTTTGGATTTTTTGATTTCTCTTCAAGAGATATGATAAAGCCATGTTCGGTCAATACCACGCCATAATCTCCGGGATGGTCTGTCGTGCTTATGCCCATACAGGGAGATTTCCCGTGGCACATTTTTTTGATATCCTCTTTTTTGAGGATCATATCTCCATTCATAACGAGAAATGGTCCAGTGACAAGATCCCGTGCTGCACCCACGGCATCAGCTGTACCCCGCTGGTGCCGTTGTGTAGAATATTCGATATGAATTCCGAACCCGGTCCCATCACCGAAATGCTTGCGAATCTCCCGTTCGCCATATCCGACTATAAAAATAAACTCCGTGATACCGGCATCCCGGGCTGCAAGGACAAGATGCTCCATCATCGGGCGATTGGCAAGGGGGAGCATCACTTTCGGGCGCTTCGCAGTCAGGGGACGCATCCTCTTCCCTTCCCCTGCTGCGAGAACGACACATTGCATGGGTACAGCTCTTTCTTACATACTTTAAGCAGTTTTCCCTTGTCGGGCGAGTTCTTTCCCCTTTGCGAGCATCGCTTTTGCCCTTTCCAGGCTTTTTCCTTCGGCAGTGATGCGTATCTTCGGCTCGGTTCCGCTTGCCCGTATCAGGCACCACCCGTCGTCTTCGGTAATGCGTATGCCATCTGTGGGGCTGGATGCACCAAGTCCGGCAAGAATTTCCCGTGCGGAGCCGGTGTGGAATGATTCCCGGAGGATAGGATAACTCGGCATCCCATCAATTTCCTGTGCAATGTCCCATTCGGATGCGATCTCACAGAACAGGGCTGCTGCAAACGGGCCATCAGGACAGAGGGAGATTTGCGGGAATATCCATGCTCCGGAAGGTTCCCCGCCAAACTCGCCCCACTTCATCAGCTCCTCGGAAACATATGCATCGCCAACCGGCGTACGGCGGACTTCTGCGATCTCATCGATGATCATGGAAGCATCACTGGTGGTGACAACACGCTTTGCACCCGTGTATTTTGTAAAGAGCATGAGGAGATGATCGCCCGCAATATACCTCCCCTTGTTATCAAATGCCATCATGCGGTCGGCATCCCCGTCATGTACTACCGCACAGTCTGCACCTGTTTTTCTGACCATGCCCCCGATATACCCAAGGTATTCCGGTAATGGTTCCGATGGGCGGGAGAAGTACCCTGATGGATTGCAGTTGATACATGTTGTCCTGATCCCGATATCTGAAAGGAGCCGGGGTGTCAGCATACATCCGGCCCCGTTACCGCAATCGATGACTACTGAGATTTCATGATCAACATGGACTTTGTCTGATATTGCTTTTTTATGTGGCGTCAGGGCATCGATCACACACTCGTTCCCAAGGTGCTGCCAGTCAGTATAGTGCAGTGTCTTGAGCAGTTCTTCTGTCTCTTTCTGCTGTACCTGGGTATACGATGACCCGTCGGGATTGAAGAGTTTCAGGCCGTTATATTCCTCCGGATTATGCGATGCGGTGATCATGCATCCTGCCTTGACAAGGCGTGTGTTGAAAGCGACTGTAGGTGTCGGGACAACTCCTGCAATGTGTGCAGTCCCGCCATTACCCAGGATGCCGGAAATAACCAGGTGGGCAAGAAGGGGACTGGTTGTACGTGTGTCCCTCCCTATAATGACCTCGGAGGCTCCGGAAGCGAGCACGTTACCGATTTTAAGTGCCGTATCGATGAGCGTCTGGTCAAATTTCCTTCGTATCCCGGACGATCCGAAAAGCATAGTACCGTATTGGATGTTTAGTCAAAAGAGTTTACTCTCTGTATTCGATACAGGTTTAAAATCCGAGGGAATCAGTCCAAGCCGCTCCGTCCGAACGGGCACCAGTGCTCGATCTCGCAGAGGCGGGCGATCCCGGTGGTTGAAGGACCGATACAGATGATCCGTTTCGTCTGTTTATACTTCTCGATAATATCACCGGTCCCCATCGCAATAATCCCCTCCCCGTTTATAAGAATGATCTCAGACTCTGGCAGATTGTTGGTTACGTGACAGGAACGCCCCCGCTCTATTTTCCCAAGGGAACCGATGCAGAAAACACTCTTTCCCCGAATCTCCTGGTTGATCCGGTCCCAACAGGGAGTATGACATGATTTCTGGCAGGAGTGAAGCACCCGGGATATGCAGAGGAACCCCAGTATGACGTTGATAATTGCACATGCGGCACCCCGCACGGGGGGAGTGTCCAGCGGTGCACCAAACATGAATGAGATCTTTGTTGGTGCCCGTATGGGATCGAACGTCGTGAACTCGGCACTTCTTCCACCAAACGTGGCCGACATGGATGCACCACTTTCAAACTGGCAGATTACTCCACCGGGATCAACATCAAGCACTACACCTGCATCTGCACAACCGCTGTGTTCAAGATGCCCCTCGATCTTTTTAACCGATTCAACGATGATATCCATCAGTCACATCCATCCTTGTCCAGAAGAATGACCCGGGCAGGAGCTCCATCAAGACCGGTGAGACGGAGTGGTAATGCGACCTGTGTGTAATCCCCTTCCGGGACATGGGAAAGATCGAGAAGCTCGATGATGAGGCATCCATGACTGAGCAGTTCCCGGTGCACCGTCCCATCACAGTCGACTGCTTCGATGGAGAAGGAATCGATACCAACACACTGCGTGCCTGTTTTTGTAAGGTACTCAGCTGCATCCTTCGTCAGCGAGGGGTAATCCTCCCGGAATGATGTGCACCCGGAGAACGCAGTCTTGAGCAGGATGCGTGGCACTCCCCCGGTCCTGCCCTTAATGTGCGAAGCATCAATAAACGGACCGGCATTTGAGACATCCAGTACGCGGCATGGTCCGACCAGATGAGGGAGCGGGAGTTCATCGATGGTCAGGCCGGTTTTCAGGTAATGGACCGGTGCATCGATATGCGTTCCGGAGTGGCTGCTCAACCGGATGTCAGAGATCAGGTAAAGGCCGCTGTCTCGTTGCGTAAAATGCGGGGCAGTGTCGCCGGGATAGGCGAGGGAATCCCCTGCCAAAGGTCTGGTAATATCGATAATCGTCATCAGGTCTCCTCCCAGCCGTACTCCCCAATCAGCGGGACGAACCGGACCCCCCCATGGGAAGATCGAACAATCCCACTCTCATTTCTTGAAAGGGTGATCAGTTCCTGGATCTCCCGCCCCCCAACGGGTGCAACCAGTATTCCTCCGACAGTAAGTTGATCGATCAGGGGCTGGGGAATTTCCGGTGTAGCCGCAGTAATAATAATTCCATCGAAGGGTGCATGTTCCGGGTACCCCCGGGTCCCATCCCCGACAATGATATCAATGTCCTTCAATCCAAGTTTTTCGAGGTTCTTCCGTGCAAGCTCCGCGACGGCAGGAATGCGTTCGATTGTTGTGACGTGTTGCACAAGCATCGACAGGATCGCAGCCTGGTAACCGCTCCCGGCCCCGATTTCGAGGACCCGGTCTTCAGGGTATGGATCAAGCAATTCCGTCATGAGAGCAACGATATAGGGTTGTGATATTGTCTGACCATTACCAATGGGGAGCGGGGCGTCCTCGTATGCTGATTTGTCGTAAGGAGCGGGTATGAAGAAGTGACGGGGAATATTCCGCATTGCTTCGAGTACCCTGGGGTTTGTGATGCCCCTGGAACGGATTTGGTGTTCCACCATTCTGGAACGTTCGTCAGCCCGGGGATATGGGATCATACAAACTCGTTAAAATCCAGATTTTTCCGCCTCATCAATGGAAGCATCGATCTGCTTTTGCAGGGCTTCAGGGAGACCGGAGATCTTGACATCAAGGAACCCGCGGATGATCGTTGCGGTTGCCTCATCCTCATCAAGACCGCGAGACATAAGATATTCGATCTCTTCACGGGCGAGTTTACCCACCGCAGCCTCATGAGAGAGTTCGGTCCCGACTACAGACCCCTCGATCTCCGGAACAGCGTAAATGAGTCCATCCTTGAGGATGAGACCCTTGCATTCAAGATGTCCGCGTGTACCAGCGGTTTTCCCGTTAATGTGGCCACGGGACAATATGGTGCCCCCTTTGGTGATGGCACGGGTTACCAGTTCAGCACTTGAACCGGGGCCTTCAAGGATCGCACGTGAACCGAGATCCATGTACGAGCCGGGAGTTGCGATCACAACACTGCTGAACCGGGCAACCGAGTTCGCTCCTTTCAGGGTCGCCGTCGGGTACATCTGCACCTTTTTCACCGGCTGCATGCAGACGTAGTTTGAGAGGAAGACGCCATTTTCCTCAACTATCGAAGCACTCCTCGGATAGACCTCGATGTTCTCACTCCAGTTGTGGATCATCGTGAAACTGATCTTCGCGTTCTTTTTCACGTAGAACTCGGAGACACCGTAGTGCATCCCCCCGGTGCCTACGTGTTCCCCGCTCGAACATCCTGAGATAATATGGAGTTCAGCCCCCTCTTCGGCAATTATGATGTTGTGAACATGCTGGATCTGTTCCCTCCCTAGGAACAGGCAGGCCTGGATGGGGAAGATGTTGTTGGTGCCCTTGTGAGCGATGATCACGTAGCCCTTTGGATCTTTTTGTGCTGCAACGTATTTGGTAATCTCGTCTTTTTCCGGAGAGACGACTTTCCAGGCATACTCTTTCAGCCCATCGTATTTCTCCATCGCCTTTTTGTACGAGAGGACTTCGATTCCTTCCTCCGCACACTCTGCATGGACAACGTCCTGGTCCATCTGGAGGTACCTGCCGCACCGGTTCTTCATCTCAAGGTCGATACCGGTCTGGGCCAGCCTCTCCCGGTCGGCTTTCGAGATCTCCGGGAGTTTTACGGGTTGCGACATTCCAGACACTCCTTATAACCGTGCTGTTTGATATCTTTCAGGATCTCGCGGGGGTTCCCGTGGCATTTGATCTGCCCGTCGCACATGACGTGGCCGCGATCGGTTTCGAGGTAATCGAGGATATATCCTGTATGTGTAATAATGAGTCCGCTCTTCTGGCGCTTGGCAATGTGCTTGTCCTTTTCCAGAAGAGAGCCGATTGCATTTCCGATGAGAGAGATATTCTCGATATCAACACCGCTCTCCGGTTCATCGAGCATTATAAAATCCGGGTTCTGGATGGTGAGCTGGAGCACTTCGCTGCGTTTGATCTCGCCACCGGAAAAACCCTTATTGATGTCCCGTTCCAAGAATTTGTCCATATGGAGGGATTTTGCAAGCTCAGGGATGTCCTCTGTTTTCGTCCGGGAAATTGCGGAGAGGAGTTTTCCCAGTTTCAACCCTGAAATCGTCGGGGGCCTCTGGAAGAGCATGCCGACCCCCCGCTTTGCCCGTTCGTGGGCCTTCATGTTGGTCACATCTTCCCCCTTGAAGACGATCTTCCCCTCCGTGATGGTATATTGAGAATAGCCCATAATGGTCATCAGGAGCGTTGTCTTCCCTGAGCCATTGGGGCCAAGAAGTACATGGGTCTCACCCTCACCGATGTGGAGATTGATGTCGTGCAACACTTCCTTGTCGCCGACCTTCACATGCAGGTTTTTGATATCCAGCATAAGATAATCGTAGACAATATGTCCATTGCTGCATTAAACGCTTTTCTCGTTGACATTATTGCAGTGATTCGGCATCTTTTACTCATCGTATGGTATAGTAACATGTGATAACGTGGATGAGACCGGAAAAGGTCAGGGATAAGGAAGGGAAAGCCAGGATCCGACGGGGATCTCAGGATGCCCAAAAGAACCTGTATGCTGACGAACCTTCAGGTATCCGTCCCTTCATCAACCGCATCATCTGCGGAGATGCACAGGAAGCCCTCACCCGGATTCCTGACCGAAGTATCGATCTCATCATTACGTCCCCCCCTTACAATTTCGGCCATTCTTATGCCCAGGACCCGCAGGATGACACACATGAGTGGAATGAATATTTCGGGAAACTCCTCCGTGTCTGGCGGGAATGCGAACGCGTACTCAAGCCCGGTGGCAGGATGGCGGTGAATGTCCAGCCCCTCTTCTCGGATTATGTACCCACACATCACATCATCTCCCAACAGCTTTCCGGGCTGAGCCTCCTCTGGAGGGCGGAGTTACTCTGGGAGAAGAACAATTACAATGCGAAATACACGGCATGGGGGAGCTGGAAATCCCCTTCAATGCCCTATATCAAATACACTTGGGAATATATCGAGATCTTTGACAAGGAATCGCATAAAAAAACCGGCCGCCAGGAAGATATCGATATCACGGCAGGGGAATTCAAGGAATGGGTTCTGGGAAAGTGGTCGTTTCCCCCGGAAACGCGGATGAAAGACTATGATCACCCGGCAATGTTCCCGGAAGAACTGCCCCGGCGGCTCATGAAACTTTTCTCTTATAAAAATGATATTGTGCTCGATCCGTTCAACGGTGCAGGTACAACCACCCTTGCGGCATGGAAGCTCGGGCGCAGGTTTATCGGTATTGATATATCAGGACAATACTCCGAAATGGCAGTGGCGAGACTGAAGGCCTCAGGAGACAATGGGTGTGAACCCGATTTGTATCCAGCGCCAAAAATGGTCCATCTTGGGGAGTTTGAGGAATAGCTTGCCCTTGTGAATCTTATCTGGGGATATTGTTTTTTACATACTGGTAGGTGCCTTTCCGGTCATACTGGTGATTGAGAATATAATTATGGAGTTCAGCGTACTGCCTGCGTTGGTGCTGCAGATCATTGTAGAGTGGCACATGCTGATTGTAATTTTCAGCATCGCGCTGTATGTAATATCCATCCATTTCAGTTTTCAGCGAATCGATCTGTGTGGAAAGATCCTCCACACTCGTTTCGGATATTTTGATGACGAAATCCATATAGAGCGACTCCTTACAACTTCCGAAGGTCTTCGTTCCGTTTCCTACGCGAATCACCTGTGGATCAGAATACAGTGTTACACCTTCACGGAGTTTTTCTGTCGGCACACCGACAAAGGAGAGGTGTGTGGTCTCAATGAATGTATATCCTGTCTGCCTGTATTCGGCATCCGGGCAGACAACCCCTACTGCCATGTGTGACTCCGGCGTGAACGATAACAGGGAAACATTGTATTCCTCCCTTGAAAGAAGGCCTGCAAGGAGCAGGCTCTTGTCATCACAATCCCCGGATTTATCGACATAGGTCTCGATAGGGAATTTCGGTGGGCTCTCGCTTGTTGTTTCATAGCGGACTGACTGGACAAATACTGCGATCAGTTCGAGATATTCATCATCATTAAGACCCCGTTCGTTCCGGATCCCTCTCAGGTTACCGATAAGATCGGTATAGAATTGTTTCTGGTCAGGATCATTGATCATCGAGAGGTAGGTGGTCTCCAGCCACACGTCTTCGGACACATTTCCCCGGATGAGGGTTTCCTTATCTGCCACTTTCGCCCCGACATATACCGAAGGATCAACCGGGCTCGTGACCGTAATTATTACCTGTTCGAATGGAAAGGTGTGGACCGGGGCAGGAATGGAGAGGTTGGTCTCCTGTAGTTCGATATGCGGGGGAACGACCGCATTCTGGTTGATGATAAGGTTTGCACTTACGACCACGATCCCAATGAGAAACAGGGTAAAGACCACATATTTCATAAAACGATAGAGGGAATTCACGGGTCTCATAGGATCTCCTGTAGTTGGGCTATCGAATCAAGGATTGTATCAGGCCGGACCATTGAGTCCTGCAGGACCTGCTGGCGGAATTTCCCGGTCCGGACAAGGATGCCGGTCATACCGGCCTGCTGCGCACCACCGACATCCGTGTAAATATCATCGCCGATCATTGCCACCTCTCCCGGCAGAAGACCCATGTCCCTGAGTGCCAGGTCAAAGAATGGTTTTGACGGCTTTCCAACAACAATGGCCTTTTTTCCCGTTGCGAATTCGAGTGCGGATACGAAAGGACCTGCAGAGAGTGACAGGCCATCATGCGCCATCCAGTACCGGTCATTTTCCAGCGCGATCAATTCCGCACCGTTCATGAGAAGCCGGAACGCGGAGTTCAGGCTTCTGTATGTCAATGCCTCACCGGCATCACCAACAATAACAAAATCAGTTTTTTCTGAATCGTCCCGGACCCCGGCATAGACAAAGTCCTGATCAACATCCCCAGTTGTGAGAAGATGAAAATGATCCCGTCCGGTGCTTTTCATGTAAGCAATCGCCGCACGTGGCGGGGTGAAAATACTTTCTTCGGGAATTCCGAATCCCATTGCGGATAATTGTCCGGCGATGGTCTTCCGGCATTTGCGTGTTGTGTTCGAGATAAACCGGAACTGGTATCTCTTTTCCGAGAGGTATTCGATTGCCTCACGGGCACCTTGTATGGGCTGGTTCCCCACATACAGGACACCGTCAAGATCGATCAGTAATCCCCTGACCTTCATCAGAACCCCCGGTCCCCGGTTAATGATATCTGTGAAAATGACATGTTCGCATGCGCACTATTCCCGGTTTATACCAGAAGGATTGCATTGCCCGGCAGATTAAACGTCTCATGATACTCAAGGGGGACCGATAATCCCCTCATTGGCACTTTCACCCCGCCCACCCGGATATTTAAACGCCCGTACCGGGATTTTCTATCCATACGATGTCTGCCCTCCCCGCCCCTGCACGAATCGGCGCACTCTGGCAGCAGCGGATGCAGGGAATGCGGGAATATGAAATTGTCCGTGACGGGAATGCATTCGGCGCCGGTTTTTCAAACTCATTTGTTTTTTCATCAGAATACGAGCAGGCCCGGCACTACCTCGAAACGCTCATCTCCTGTTACCAAGGGATGACGATCGATGAACAGTTCCACGGTAAAGAGCTCGTCAATGGTGGGGGTACCTGTTTCACCCTGGAATCCCGCCAGGATTTATTGACACCCGTATTGGATCCTGATCGTTTCAGGACAGATCTCCTTTGCGACCTGACGCTTGTCCATGGCATCGGGCCGGCGACCCGGAAGAAGCTGAATGCACGGGGATTTCATTCCATACCTGATCTGCTGGGACACCCCGTACTGAGATCGCGTGCACATGAGGTTCTGTCATGTTTATTCGATGGAGACACCTCCACGATCATGGACATGATCGGGAGCCGGCACTCCAAATCCCATGTATCGGTTCTTGGGACTGCCGGCCTCCATGAGCCGGAAGACTACGTATTCCTTGATATCGAGACCCTCGGGCTTTTTTCCCGCCCCATCATCCTTTTCGGGATAGGTGTCATCGATAACGGGAAACTGGTTGTGTACCAGTACCTGCTGCGAGACATCGCCGAGGAACAGGCTGCCCTCATCGCGACCGCTGGACACCTGTCCGGCGCTCGGACGGCGCTCGTCACCTTCAATGGAAAATCCTTTGACCTTCCCTACATTGTCGATCGCCTCGCTTACTATGGGTTGGGATCTCCTGCAAAGATCCCTCACTTTGACGTCCTCCATTTCAGCCGTCGCAGATGGAAAGATCAGCTCCCCTCGCTGCGCCTTGCTGCGCTTGAACGGGAGATCCTCGGGGTCAGCCGGAGCGATGATGTGCCGGGACAGATGGTGCCCGAATTTTACGAAACATACCTCCGCTCCGGAAATATCGGGCCGCTTGTCCCGATCGTTGAGCATAACCGGCAGGATGTGGTCTCACTTGCCCGCCTCTTCTTCCACCTGCTGGGGGAGTCCTATGGCTGTCGCTGACCTGATCCGGCTCCTGAACGTGAACCCGGTCTACCGGACCCGGTTCGTTCATATGAAGACAACCGAGCCGGAACCTGCCCGGTACGGATTGCTGGAAACCCCCCTGTCCCCATCACTTGAGGCATACCTTGACCAGAGAGGGATCCGGCTCTACACCCACCAGTGCGAAGCGATCAATCATGTGCGGGCCGGAAAGAACGTGGTCCTCACAACGTCCACTGCGAGTGGCAAGACCCTTGCCTTTAACATCCCTGTCTTCAGTGATCTTGAAAGCCGTCCTGATGCACGGGCACTCTACCTCTATCCGACAAAGGCCCTTTCGAACGACCAGTTCCTGACTCTTGAACAGATGGGGCAGTTCACCGGCATTGCCGCCAAACCTGCCATCTATGACGGGGACACCCCGCAGTCAAAGAGGGCCGCGATCCGTGAGCACTCCCGGATCATCATCTCCAATCCCCACGAACTGCATCAGGTGCTGTCATGGCATGCAAAATGGCAGCCGTTCCTGTCAAACCTGGATTTCATCATCATCGATGAGGCACACCGGTATCGTGGGGTATTTGGGTCCCATATCGCCTTTGTGATACGCCGTCTCCTGCGCCTCTGCCGGCATTATGGATCGAATCCACGTTTCATCCTGTCCACGGCGACGCTTGCAAATCCGTGCGAATTTGCCCGCCATCTCACCGGGTTGGAGTTCTCGCTTGTTGATAATGACGGGTCACCCCATGGCAGGAAAAATTTCGTGTTATACAACCCGTTTTATGACGGCATCAGCGAACGGTCCCTGCACCAGGAGACCAAGGACCTCCTTGTATCCTGTGTCAAAGAGGATCTCCAGACCCTCTGTTTCACCGGATCCCGGAAGATGGCCGAGCTGGTCACGGTCTGGGCGCGTGACGATGCACGCAGGATCTCATCACGGCTCGCAGAATCGATATCAGCATACCGGGCGGGTTTCCTTCCGGAAGAACGGCGGGTAATCGAACGACAGCTCAAAGAAGGAGTCCTGAAAGGAGTCGTTTCAACAAATGCCCTCGAGCTGGGCATCGACATCGGCTCACTGGATGCGGTTATTATTTCCGGCTATCCCGGTACCATGATGTCAACCCGCCAGCAGGCCGGGCGAGCCGGGAGGAAAGGGGAAGAATCCCTTGCCATCCTCGTTGCACAGGCAAATCCCCTTGACCAGTACTTCATGCACCACCCGGAACAGTTCTTCGAACGCTCCCACGAGCATGCGATCATCGATACCGGCAACCCGTATATCGTCTCCGGGCACCTTCTCTGTGCTGCTGCCGAACTGCCCCTGCGGGAAGAAGCAGACCGGGATTTTTTTGGAGAACCTGTTTCCTGTTTCCCGCTGGAACTAGAATCAAATGACCTTTTGCGAAGGACATCCCGCGGCTGGGTATATGCCGGGCGCGGGCGTGCAGCGGACGTCGTGAGGCTCGACGGTGTTCCCGGCGAAACGTTCCGGGTGATGTGCCATGGCAGGCTGCTTGAGACCCTGGACCGTGCCCAGGCATACCGCGAGGCGCACAAGGGTGCGATCATGCTCCATCAGGGCGAGACGTTTGTCGTGAACGAGATGGACCTTGAGACGCATACGATCCGGGTGACGGAAACCGATGTGGACTATTATACCCAGCCCCTCAAGGAAGTGGATCTTTCCATTATCGAAACCCTGGAGACCCGGACAGTCAACGGGGTCCGGTGTGCGTTTGGTGATGTGGAGGTGACAGAGCAGTACACCGGTTATAAGATCAAAAGAGGCGACACGATCATCGGCCTTGAACCGCTGACCCTCCCGGCCCTCACATTCAGGACGAAGGCATTCTGGTTCATCCCTCCCGGGTCCATTGAACAGAAAGTCACCGGCTCCGGCCTTGACCTTGCCGGTGGCCTGCACGGGGCGGAACACGCGATCATCGCGCTCATGCCCCTCCACGTGATGTGCGACCGGTGGGACATCGGCGGATTGTCGTCACCGGCATATGGTGCGGATGGTGAACCCGTGGTTTTTGTCTATGATGCGTATGAGGGTGGTATCGGGCTTGCGGAGAAGGCGTTCAGTATCCTCCCCCGTCTGTTCTCAAGTGCGTATGAACTCGTGAGGGACTGCCAGTGCGAGACCGGGTGCCCCTCCTGCATCTACTCCCCGAAATGCGGGAACGACAACCAACCCCTGGACAAGGATGCGACATCCCTCATTCTCCGGGAACTGTGCCGGGAACTTGAGACGAAAGGAGCCTGCCCCTCATGTCCATCTAACCGGGAAATTACCGCGCTGTAACCGGTGAGATGTCAGTCCACCAGCACGACCCGGCTCTGGGGTGTCTCCGGCTCGTCGTCAAAGATGAACAATTCATCGATCGTTGCATTCAGTGTTTTTGCCACGTCGTGGGCAAGTTTGAGTGACGGGTTGTATTTACCCTGTTCCAAAAAAACGATCGTCTCCCGGCGTACACCGACGATCTTTGCAAGGTCGTCCTGTGTCAGTGAGAGCCGGTTGCGGTATTCCCTGATCTTTGTCTGCACAATATTACCCCTTTACCTCTGAGATCATCAGTCAACATCGCCTTTCCGGAAGAGATATGTCTGGTAGATCACAGCGGACAGTGCCAGGACAACAACTGACAAGGCAAGTGCATTCTGGGTACTGAGCCTGAATATGTTGAGGTAATCCAGCCAGAAGAGGCCGAACATGAAGAAGAGGCCGGTCAGCCATGCATAGGTAATGCCGTACGCACCGATCTTCTTTGACCGTTCATCGGATTCCGGATCATCGCCGTATTTCCGGTGGCGGGAGATCCCGGTGATCAGGAATGCGAGACCTGCACAGAGAAGGATGGAACCGATGATCGCTTCCCCTGCGGTCAGCAGGATCGAGACAATGCCGCTGATCAACATCAACGCTCCGATAATGATCCGGTAGAGGTTTCTTGGTTTCATGGCTCTCACGTTTGTATGTTATCTATTTCTAACACCGATCTATATTAATGTTATCTATTTCTAACTTAGATTTGGAAAATGTTTTAATTAGATCACGTTTTACCGTTATTATCCGTGTTGCTCCTTTCACAGGGTCTTATTATGGAGATGAAATACACAGATACTTACCAATGGACGAGCTGCCGAACTTCAAGGAGATCATTGCCCACTCCCCCGTTGTCTTCACTATCGGTGTTGCCGGGGACAGCGGATCCGGAAAGACCACGTTTACGAACGCGATCCGGCAGATATTCGGGCCAACCCTGGTATCCACCATCACGCTGGACGATTACCACAAGTACGACCGGGAGGAACGGAAACGGCGTGACGTCACCCCCCTCCACCCGGATGCCAACAATCTCACCCGGCTGGAGGAGGACATCACCCGGCTGAAGGGAGGACTCCCCATAGAAAAACCGGTATACAACCACACCACCGGCCGGTTCGATCCACCAGTCTCGTTCTCCCCGCAGAAGATCCTGATCCTCGAAGGGCTTCACACGCTCTATACCCCGCGCCTCCGGGAACTGATGGACTTCTCCATCTTTGTCGACCCGGAAAAGGAAGTGAAATATGCGTGGAAACGGCTCCGCGATATGGAACGCAGGGGCTACAGCTCAACGGAAGTGACCGAGGAGATCGTCCGGCGCGAGAAGGATTACGATACGTACATCGCGCCGCAGCGGTGCGAAGCGGACGCGATCATCCGGATCGCGCACTCAAAGTACGGGAAAGACAAGGGTCCTGAAAGGAATGTCTATAACATCTCCCTCATGCAGAACCGGATGCGCCGCACGATTACGGATATCGATCTCAACATCGACCTGTTCTCGCTCCTCTCGTTCCATGACCGGGATTTCCTGATCGAGTTCTCCACGCAGTTCGTGGACTGCGCGAAGATGCGGGCGCTCACGTTTGATGGCGAAATGAACTACGATACGATCCATAAGCTGGAGAAGAGCATCGAGTACCAGACCGGCGTCCACCCGATCGCCATGTTCGAGGGGCGGGAAACGGCTACCCCTACGGATATCATCCAGCTCATCCTCTCCTGGCGCATCATCCACCGCCGGATCTTCATCCGGGAACGGGCTTGACCCCCCCTTTTACGGTGCATGACCTGAATGGCGACAATACTTTGTTGTGTTCCCGCAACCTATCAGGATGAATACATTTTATGGTCTCACTGCTTCACGTCGATTCTGATAAAACGCTTCAGGTCGCTCTTAAAGAGTACCTCGACAGTTGCGGCGGGATCTCTGTCGTATCGGTTAATTCAGCACCCGAAGCCATCGACCTGTTCCGGACAACCTGGTTCGATATCATTGTCTCCGAATACCGGTTGCCCGTAATGGATGGCCTGACCTTTCTTGAAGTGCTGCGGCGCAATGAGAAGAACCGGACCCCGTTTATATTCTTTGCAAAGAAGGCAGATCACAACGCCGTGATCAACGCCCTGAATACCGGTGCCACCTTCTATGTGCTCAAGGGCCGGGAACCAAAAAAAGAGTTCATGGTCCTCAAGCATTTCATCTACCAGGCGATCCAGCAGAAACGGCTGGAGGATGTCCTCAGGGAGCGGGAGAAACAGTACCGCAGTGTAGTCGAGGACCAGTCGGAATTTATCTTCCGGTTCCTCCCGGATGGCACGATTGTCTTTGCCAATGATGCATATTGCACCTATTTTGATAAACCGCATGAGGTGATCGTAGGACGGAACATCCTGGAAAGTATCTCACCGGATCACCGGGACGCGTTCTTCAGCCAGCTGCGAAGCCTGACCCGCGAGAACCCGGTCCGGACATTTGATTCGCGCATGCTCTCCAGTGATGGGACAACCCTCTGGCAGCAGTGGAGCTACCGGGCTCTTTTCAGTGATCAGTCGCAGCCCATCGAATACCAGGCGGTCGGACGGGACATCACTGCCCAGAAAAATACAGAATTTGCCCTTGTGGAGGCCCACCGGAACCTGGGTGTGATGAATACCATCACCCGTCATGATGTCCTTAACCAGCTCACCGCGGTCTTCAGTTACCTGGAACTTGCCCGGCAATCCCCCACAGGGGGGAAGGTAGCCGAGTTTCTCGATAAGGCGAGCCACGCAGCAGAGACCATCCGCGGGCAGATCATCTTTACCAAGGAATACCAGGAGATCGGCAGCAATGCCGCCCAGTGGCAGAGCCTTGATGCGCTGGTGAAAAAAGCCGTATCGGGGCTGGACCTTTCCGGCATCCATATCGATTATCCTCCTGGCAATCTTGGGATCTTTGCGGATCCTCTCGTGGAGAAGGTGTTCTACAACCTGGTGGAAAATTCCCTCCGCCATGGCAAGACGGTCTCAGAGATCCATATCTCCTGGTGCGAAGGTGCGGACGGCCTGGTGATCGTGTACGAAGACAACGGCGTCGGCGTGCCGGAAGGAGTGAAAGAGAAGATATTCCGGCGTGAATACTTCCAGAACACCGGGCTTGGCCTGTACCTTATCCGGGAGATCCTTGCGATCACCGGTATCCGGATCCGGGAATGCGGGATACCGGGCAAGGGGGCGAGGTTTGAGATGGATGTTCCGCCGGGCAATTACGGATTCAAGACTGACGAGGACGTGTCGGAATCTGATCCGGAAAAAAAGGAATAATCAGGGAGTAACTTCCGAGCGGACCGAGAGGAAGACCGGTCCCCGGACATCGACCTTCTTCTTGTTGTCGGTGACAAAGCGCATTGCGTACTCCTCGATCTTCAGGTTGATATCGCTTGGGAGTTTTGCCATCTTCACCTGGACGGTTGTCCCCTTCCCGCACCGGGCCGCATTCTCGATCCGTGCTGCGGCAAGGGCCGATACCGCAGAGAGATAGGAGATACCGGTTGGTACTCCCTCGGTCCGCACCTGCTTCCACTTCTCTGCATCGGGGACCCCGAGGACCGAGCCCTCATGGACAAAGATCTCGTTGGCGCAGGCCGGACCGCAGAGTTTCGCGTTGGACTCGGTCTCTTCCACTACGACCTTCACCTTCATGCCCCCCAGCGATCCCTCCCAGGCATCGAAGGCACACGGGCCCTGCGCAGCCCCGTTTGCGGCAGCGGTCTTTGCGATCGCAGCGGCGAGCATCTTGCCCTCCACCGAGACCGGCTCCTCGCGCAGGTGCACAGTCCGGGTAATCTCCCGGTCGCTCAGGGACTTGGGGAAGAACTGGGGGTAGCAGAGCTGCCGGACATCGTTGGCATTGTACGCGATCATCGCAAGACGTTCAACGCCAAGACCAAGGTTCATAACCGGGACACCAACCCCATACTCGGCAAGTGCGGAGGGCGAGTACATGCCAAAGGTTGCTACCTCTACCCAGCCATGGACCGGGTGGCGGGCATATACTTCAGTCTGGGAATCCGGCATGTAATACTTGGAACGTTTCTCATCCGGCTGGAAACGGAAATCCGTGTACCCGAACGCTGAGAGGAGTGCTTCGCTCACTGCTTTCCCGTCCTCTATCGTCACGTCATCGCCGGCAACGATACAGGATGCCGAGTGATAGGTCATGAGCCGGGTTGGTCCCTCTGCTTGTTCGCGCCGGAAACAGCGATCAACCGAGAACATGCGGAGCGGGAGTGCGCTCTTGTCCCAGATGGAGCCGAGCGTCATGAACCAGCCGCTCGTCATGTGGCTGCGGAGAGTTGAGCGCGAGGATTCGGGTACAAGGGCCCTGAATTCCGGAAAGACCGCGTCGAGAATGTGGACCACAAGCCCATCATCGACTCCAAGGACTTTGGCAAGCTCGAAGGTGAGCTCATCGCCGTCGATCTCGGATTTTTTGTAGGCATGAAGGGTCTCACGGAGGCGCTCTTCTGTCTCCGGGGTCATCTGCTGGTAATGATGGCCGGTATGGACTTCACTTGCGGGTGCTGAAGGTTCATGGTGGTGCGGGTTCTTGTGGCTCTTAAGAATCTCATTGATCTCGTCCAGCTGCTTGCGTGCAATACCGACATTCGGGCGCGGGAGGCCGCCAAGGTAGAAGACGCGGTCGAGCACCGCCATTGCTTCGGGGCCAAACTGCCGGTAGATGTCCTTCTCGTCGATGATGACCGGAACCTCGGCCTCATCGAAACCCATCGAGAGGTAGGTCTCGCGCAGCCGGTTGATCGTGGCAAAGACCGGGTGGGCCTGCGCCCGTTTATACACCCGGCACGGGTAGGTCTCTGCGTGGGCGGCGGGTGTCAGGACTGATGGTCCTTCATGCCAGGCTCCTTCAAAGTTCTCATGTGATTTCCGTTTCCAGTCATCGGGATTGAATCTCATCTCATACGCTCCAGCACTACCACTCTGCTCAATTCGTTCTCATCCTTGATCCGGTAATCGCACGCAGCAGCGACCTTCTCCGCAAAGGACCGCACACCCGCGTGCTCCGGCATGTTCTCTCTTGCCAACCGGTTTCTACTGTATCCCAGATACATATATCCCTTTATTTCCACAAAGCTTGCGCCCGAATCCTGCATGATCGCGGCATATTGTTCCGGGGCAACATCATTGAGGCCTTTCACGAGCGTGACCCGGATCGCGGACCTGCAGGAACCAAGGAGCAACAGGCTCTCCCGGACCCGGTCCCAGTAATCCCCGAGCGGGCGGCAGACCTTCTGGTAGGTCTCTTTGTCCGGTGCGTCCAGTGATACATAGGTCTGGAACGGGTGGCAGCGCCGGAGCATGTCCGGGTTCGTGCCATTGCTGACCAGGAACGTGGTATATCCCTTGCTTTTGAAGAGGTCTATTAGTTCCGGGAGCCGGGAGTAGAGCGTCGGCTCTCCCGAGAGCGAGATCGCCACGTGCCGCGGGTCCAGCGCTTCCTGCCACCGCTCATCCGTCACGGTATTGTCGAGCACCGCGTTGTAGCCGGCGAGCGCCTTCTTCTGGAACTTGTGGATGCCGGAAAGTATGGTCTCCGGGGGGCACTCCTCCGCCTCTTTCGGCTCGTGCTCAAACGACCGCCAGCAGAAGAGGCAGCGCTGGTTGCAGCGCAAGGTCGGGGTCATCTGGACGCAGCGGTGGCTGTCGATCCCGTAGAACTGGTGCTTGTAGCACATGTCCCCGCCGGCAAGCGCCCGTTTGCACCACATGCAGGGTTTGAGCGCTGCTGACGAAGCCTTTAAAAAAAACTGGTACCCCTGTTTCCTCAGGGGGTCACATGGATCGGATGGCATCGATCCCGAGTGTCTCGAGGGACTCTTTTATGGTGTTCTGCACCGCTTTTACCAGCGTCAGCCGACGGTCCCGTATCTTTCCTTCGCTCTTGAGCACCGGTTCGAAGTGGTAGAAGGTGTTGAACGTGTCCGCAAGTTCCCGGGCATAGGTGGCAAGGATGTGCGGCCGGAGTTCGGTAACGACCTTTTCGATGACCCGGGGGAACTTTGCGATCTGCTTTGCAAGGATGATCTCCTGCTCCGTCTCCATGTCATAGCACTCGGCAAACTCCCCGGCTTTTTCCAGGATGCTGCAGGCACGGGCATGTGCGTACTGGATGTACGGGCCGCTCTGGCGTTCGAAGTCCAGCGCCTCCTTCCAGTCAAAGATCGTGTTTTTCTCCGGGGAGACCTTCACGATATCGTACCGGATCGCCGCGAGACCTACGGACTGTGCGATTGCCTTCCGTGATTCCTCGTCCAGCTCCGGTCTCCGTGCGGTCACCTCGTCAAAGGCGCGTTTCCGGATCTCGGTGATGAGGTCGTCGGCCGAGACGAACTTGCCCGCCCGGGTACTCATCGAGCCCTCCGGCAGGGAGACGAACTCGAAGTAGACGATCTCCGGGACTTTTTCTCCAAGGATCTTCATCGTGCACTGGAGCTGGGCGCCGATCAGCTTGTGGTCGGCACCGAGCACATCGATGATCCGGTCGAAGTTCGCCCCTTTCCAGGCATGGAACGCAAGGTCACGGGCTGCGTAGACCGAGGTGCCGTCACTCCTGCGGATGACGTATTTGTTCTCGAACCCGAACTCGGAGAGATCGAGATAAAGGGTCTCATCCTCGTGGGCCTGCGGCATCCCCTTGAGCTTGTTGATGATCCGTTCCGTGTCCCCGTTCCGGATGAAGTCGCTCTCCCAGACGAACCGGTCATGGGCAACGTTGAGGTCTTTCATCGTGACCCTGAACCCGTCAAGGCAGCGCGAGACTTCGTTCCTGAACTTCTTTACCGTTGCCGGGTCTCCGTTCTCCACGAGCTGCATCAGGGTGTTTACCTGCTGGGTGATCCCCTCGTCCTTCTCGATCTCGCGGTTCGCTGCAATGTAGATCCGGGCAATGTGGGCGTCCTCTTTCTCTCCCGTCTGCTGGGCACTGTCGAGGTTGTCAAATCCCCAGACCACGATCGCAATCTGGCGGCCCATGTCGTTGACATAGTACTGTACTTCAAGCGGGTAGCCCGCCTTCCTGAAGGCACGGGCGAGCGTGTCGCCGATGATCGAGTTCCGGATGTGCCCGACATGCAGGGGGCCGTTCGGGTTGGCGCTGGTGTGTTCGAGGACAACCCGTGTGGTCTTCTTTTCGAGGTTGCCGTAACCGGGCTGGACCGCGGCTTTGAGCACCTCGCTGACGTATGCATTGCCGAAGATAAAATTGATGTACGGTCCTTTTGCCTCAATGGTCATGCCGGAAAGTTCCGGGCGCTTTCTTAAATCCGCAACAAGATCCTGTGCAATCTTGACCGGGGCCTGTTTCTTCTGCTTCGCCAGGGCAAACGCCACGGTCGATGCGAAGTCCGCGTGCTCCCCCCCGTCGGTCAGGAGCGCATCGGCAGTGCCGCTGGTCTCTTTGATTGCGGTCTCAATGGTAGTGTACACGTCGTGAAGCATCAGTATCCCGTCCTGTAGCGGAGGATTGCCGCGATCCCGCCAAATGCCGAGAAAAGGATTGACCCCTCTTCGAAATCATCCGAGATGATCTCGACCTTCGCGCTGCTCTGGTCGGCAAGTTTTGTCAGTTCGTCGACGATATCGATCTCTTCTTCAAGGATCAGCGGGGCCGTGCACTTCGGGCAGTTCCCGAGGGCAATATCCGCAATGGTCTTGCCGGGCTCGACATTCACCGTCTTCTCGGTCGTGTAGTCGCAGCTCTGGCACTTGATCTTCAGCCGTGACTTTCGGAGATTTCCTGAGAGGAGGAGGGTATCAACGGCACCGATCTCGAGGTTGTGCCGGATGCTCTCCTCGCCGTACGCGGCGAGCCCGTCGTCCTTGACGAGTTCCCTGAGGAACCGTTCCATGAACCCCTTCTCCTTGATGACGGTCATGCCCTTGAGGGCATCCTTTGCCGCGTCCACAAGCTCCGCGAGCCCGTCCTCGTTGGTGTAGGCGACATCGAAGAGGCCGATGATCCGTTTCTGGACCTCATGGTGGAGATATGCCCCCTTCTCGAACTCCTCTTTGGTCGGACTCGGTCCCCCGATAAGGACGCCTTTGAACCGCTGGAAGAAATCTTTCTCGGCAAGGAAGATCGCGCTCGACCGCTCGCCGATTTTGGTATAGAACTCGTCAATGGCGATCTCACGCAGCCGCCCGAACCGGGCTGCCGACTGGCCGCCTTTCCGCATCTTGCCCGGCACTGTTGAGTTCGCCCCGCCCATCGGTTCGATCCGGTTGCCGCGCAGGAATCCCCAGTACGCTTCACGCTTGTCGAGGACGAGCAGGCCGTACACGTACTTCTCCTCGAGCATCTGCTTGAGGGGTTCAAGCTCGAAGTTGGAGCTGCACCGGTACATGTAGAGGTTGAGGGCTTCCGGTGGTTCGATGATCGTGCACTGGAGGTCGGTCCGGTCGCCGTAGAGCTTCACCGTGCCGCAGAAGACGGCGATACCCTTCTCGGGGGGGCGCTTGTAGTACTTGAGCCGGGAGAGGATGGAGGAGATCGCGCTCTGGACATTCGTCCGCGTCTGCTTGCTCTTGATGTTCGCGCACTGCCCGAACTCGTCCTTGAGCTGGTTGGTCACATCATAGATCTGCTTGTCGGGAGGAATGTAGAGCGTGATCAGCTCCGTCCCGTCCCCCTGCTGCGACTGGAGCCTCTCCAGTGTCTTCTTGAATTCATAGCGCTTCCGCGCATCGTCCATCTCCACAACTTCAGCCATTGCCGGACTCAAACCTCTCTTTAAAGCTATTACCTATTCACCCGCGGGTGGCATAAATTTGCGCCCATTGCATAATGATTGCATCATCCACGTCCGTGTTGATGCCATGGCTGCCGGAAAACTCCGTGAAGGTCTTTGGCTCCCCCGCATTCCCAAAGAGCGCTTTCCCGTTTGCAAACGGGATGATGGGGTCGGTTGCATTATGGAAGATCCAGACCGGGCGCGGGGAGATCTTCCCTATATATGTACTGGGTTCAAGCGATGCAGCGAACCGTACCGGCTCTCCCGCGAGTCCTTGCTCCAGTACCGTGTCCAGCACCCCCCAGTCGGAGGTGGAGATGCCCACGTACCCTGCAGATCCCGGGTCCACCCCCGCCGCGATGGCGGCATACCGGCCGCCATTGCTCGATCCCACCGCATACACCGGGACAGAGAACCTCTCCGAGAGGTACTGCCGGGCATTGACGAGATCGCAGATCGTGAGGTAATACTGCGGCCATTCCCCGGAATCGAATTTTTCATAGTCCTGCTGGATCAGCTGCTGGCCGAATGGGACACCGGGGGTCTCGCCGCCTCTCCCCCGCGTGTCGACAAAGAGGAAGGCATACCCGGCCGCTGTATACTTCACCATGCGCTCCTCGTGGCCGGCAATGGTCTCACCGGCGCCCGGCACATAAACGATCGCCGCTTTCGGCGCTGACGGTGCAGCAAGATACGTGACCACGTCCCCACTCTGCGTGTGCAGGGTGACCTTCGACTTCGTATAAGTCTCGTTTGAGAAGAGTACCTCAGCGCTCGTGTTTGCCGGCACACAGATTACGGAGAGCACGCCCTTGTCGTCTACGGAGTACGTGGATTTCGCAGCGGTACCGGAACAACCGGCACAGGCCGCCGCTGTAACGAGGGCTGCAGCAAGGATAAGGATCGTGAGTGCCCGCATCATCAACACCCCAGGCAGCGCTGGATCAGGCAGATCGTCTTCCCGTCAACAATGCGGCCATCGCGGATCATTCCCGGAAGATCACGGACGGCGACGTCAATGACCTCGATCACCTCATCCTCGTCTTTCCCATACTCCTGCGATGGCGAAAGGTCCCGGGCCTCGAACAGGAAGATCTTCTCGTCCGTGAAGCCGGGGGTCGTATAGATGAACCCTTTCGGCACGATCGTCTTTGCCGCAAACCCGGTCTCCTCGATCAGTTCCCGCCCGGCAGTAGCAAGGGGCTCCTCCCCCGGCTCCATCGTCCCGGCCGGTGCCTCGATGATGTACTGGTCGATCGCATAACGGTACTGCTTCAGGAGCTTGCACCGGTCCCCTTCAATGGGGAAGATCGCGACCGCATTGGACGGGTGGACGATCACCTTCTCCCGCTCGGTCCCCGTAGGGAGCCGGATGGTCTTCGTCTCGATCCAGAGGCGCCTGCCGCGGAAGATCTCCATTTAGCCCTCGTATTCGATCGGGTCGCGTATCCCCATGGCATCGAATGCTTCTTTCCGGAAGTGGCAGGACCCGCAGGTGCCGCAGGCCTTCCCCTCGTTCCGGTAGCAGGACCAGGTATGTTCGTAGGGCACGCCAAGCCGGGTGCCCTCGCGCAGGATGTCGGTCTTGGTCATGTTGATGAACGGCGTGAAAAGCGTGATCTTCGTCGTATCCTTGGTCCCGAGATCAATCACCTTCTGGAAAGCGTCAATAAATGCCGGCCGGCAGTCCGGGTATCCGCTGTAGTCGAGCGACTGGACGCCGATGAAGATCGCATCCGCACCCCGCGCCTCGGCAAAGCTCGTTGCGATTGCGAGCAGGTTTGCGTTCCGGAACGGTACGTACGTGTTGGGCACATGGGCCCGGGCCGGGTCGAATTCTTCAACCGCGATTCCCGTATCTGTCAGGCTGCTCGTCCCGAACTTCGTGAAATAATCGAGATTGATCTCGATAAATGCCTCTGCGTCCAGCAGTCCTGCGATCTTCTTCGCACTCGCGAGTTCCTTCCCTTCCGTCCGCTGTCCGTAGTTCAGGTGCAGGGCCAGGATGTCGTAACCCTTGTTCTTTGCAACATACGCGAGCGTGGAGGAGTCCATTCCTCCCGAAAGTAAACAGACCGCCTTCATCATTTCACCCCGATGACCTTATGTAACTGGACCTGCATCCGGACCGGCAGGTTGCTCATGAGGATAAATTTCGTTATCGCCGTGTAATCCGTGCCAAAGACCGGCGAGACAAAGCACTCCCCCGCGATCCGGTGCGAGGCCATGACCTCCTTTGCGTACCGGCAGTCGGCTTCATCGTTCACAACAAACTTGACGCTGTCCTGCGGCCGGATCTTTTCCAGCAGCGTAAGGTCGCTTTGCTCTCCGGACGAGGGGCATTTCACGTCCATACATACCGATGCGTACTGCTGCATGCGGGAAAAGTCAATCGTCCCGTTCGTCTCGATATCGATCTTTGTCCCCCGCTTCTGCAGCGAGGCAAGGAGGGGTTCGAGCGCATCAGCCTGCACGAGCGGCTCCCCACCGGTGATGCAGACATACGGGGGGTTAACACGCCAGACCTGTTCGAGCACGGCGTCAAGGCCCATCGTTATACCCCCGTCCCGTGCCGATTTCGTATCGCACCACGTGCAGTCGAGGTTGCAGCCCGCAAGCCGGATGAAGAGGCAGGGCTTTCCCTGGTTTTTGCCCTCTCCCTGGAGGCTCCGGAAGATTTCCGCGATCTTCATTCTTTGAGCTCAGCGCAGGATGTCGGGGATTCCCAGACCCGGATCCTCGGTACTGTCGCCTTTATTCCCAGCTTCTGGCATATCGCATAGAGATCGTCGCGGATGATCGATGCGATCAGTTCACTGGTCGGGTCCCCGGGCGTTGTGATCACCGGGTGGAACTCCTCGATGCGGGGTACCATCGGGTCGTCGCGGTTCAGGATGATCTGATGATCGTACTTGCCGATGACCTGCTTGATCAGGCTGTAATCGATCAGGATCTGCGTGGCCGGGTCCGGCTCCCCCTCCATCCAGACCTCCACCTTCCACCGGTGCCCGTGGAGGTTGGCGCATTTCCCCTTGTAATGGAGCAGACGGTGGCTCGTATCAATCTGCACCTCTTTATAGATCCCGACTTTCATTACTCAGCATTTGGGTTCCGGAGGATAAAATGTTATTATGGCTGAGGATCAATAGTATAAGACAGGCAGGTGGAGTGCCACAATTTATAAATCGGTTCCCCGCGTTAGTACATATCCCAATGTGGGTTATCGATAACCACAAAATCAATTTAAAAGAGGCTATTTAATGGGACAGGGTAAATTTGCAGCCAGAAAACTGGTTCGGGACTCAAATAAGTTCCGGTGGGCAGACAAGAACTACGCCCGCCGCGAACTCGATCTCGATGTAAAGTCGGACCCCCTCGAGGGTGCTCCGCAGGCGAGAGGTATCGTGCTTGAGAAGATCGGTGTCGAGGCAAAACAGCCCAACTCCGCGATCCGGAAGTGTGTGCGTGTCCAGCTGATCAAGAACGGCCGGCAGGTCAGCGCATTCGCAGTTGGCGACGGCGCCATCAACTTCATCGATGAACACGATGAAGTCGAGATCGAGGGCATCGGCGGCCGTCTCGGCCGGTCCATGGGAGATATCCCGGGTGTCCGGTACGTGGTCACCAAGGTGAACAACGTCTGCCTCCATGAGATGGTCATTGGCAGGAAAGAGAAACCACGCAGGTGATTTTAGATGACAGAAGCAGCCGGACAGAAACTCCTGTTCAACAAATGGGATGCCTCAGAAGTCAAGGTCAACGACCCCAGCCTCACACGCTACGTTACCCTCACCTCCCAGATCATCCCCCACTCCTGCGGCAAGTTTTCGCGCCAGGAATTTGGTAAGAGCAACATGATGATTGTCGAGCGGTTGATCAACCGCCTGATGCAGACCGAGAATAATACCGGAAAGAAAGAGCTGGCCATCCGGATCGTGCGGGAAGCATTCGAGCTCATCAACAAGAAGACCAAGCGCAACCCCATCGAGGTGCTTGTTGAGGCAATCGGCAATGCAGGTCCCCGTGAAGAGACCGTCCGTTTAAAATACGGTGGTATCAACGTCCCGAAGTCGGTCGACACTGCCCCCATGCGCAGGGTCGACACTGCAATCCACTTCCTCGCCGAAGCAACCCTCAAGGGATCCAGTTCCAGCAAAAAGAGTGCAAGTGCCGTTCTCGCCGACGAAATCATCGCCGCCTCAAAGGGCGACATGAAGTGTTACTCGGTAGGTAAAAAGGAAGAACGCGAGCGGATCGCGAAGTCCGCCCGGTAATCATATCTTTTTTGAGGTTATTTTCATGGTCCGCGGCAAAAAATCAGTAGAGCGCGTAACTGAGCTCATGAAGGATCCGAAGCACATTCGGAACATCGGTATTGTAGCCCACATCGACCACGGTAAGACCACACTCTCCGACAACCTGCTGTCAGGTGCCGGCATCATCTCTGAAGAGCTTGCAGGAAAGCAGCTCTTCATGGACTCGGATGCGGAAGAGCAGGCCCGTGGTATCACCATCGACGCATCGAACGTCTCGATGGTGCACGAGTACGAGGGTCAGGATTACTTAATCAACATGATCGATACACCGGGTCACGTTGACTTCGGTGGCGACGTCACCCGTGCCATGCGTGCGGTGGACGGCGCAGTCGTACTCGTCGACGCAGTCGAGGGCACCATGCCCCAGACTGAGACCGTGCTCCGGCAGGCCTTAAAGGAACAGGTCCGCCCGGTCCTCTTCATCAACAAGGTCGACCGGCTCGTCAACGAGATCAAGGTCGACGAGATGGAGATGCAGATCCGGCTCGGCAAGGTCATCGACAAGGTCAACAAGCTGATCAAGGGCATGAACGAGGATGCCTACAACAACGGCTGGAAGCTCGATGCATCCGAAGGTACCGTAGCCTTCGGTTCCGCGCTCTACAACTGGGCGGTCTCGGTGCCCTACATGAAGAAGGGCGGCGTCTCGTTCAAGGACGTGTTCGAGAAATGCCGTGCAGGGGACATGAAGTACCTTGCCAAGAACAGCCCGCTCTATGAAGTGGTCCTCGACATGGTCGTGCACCACCTTCCCGACCCGCTTGTAGCACAGAAACGCCGTATCCCGGTTATCTGGCACGGCGACAAGGAGACCAAGGAAGGCAAGGGTATGATGACCTGCGATCCGAATGGTCCCGTATGCATGATGGTCACC